>Ga0209724_1003180_pt1 | contig 13586 bp, 9 predicted proteins | sample grotaG_FD_184143 | JGI IMG/M metagenome (GOLD analysis project Ga0209724, IMG submission 184143) | Glacier valley bacterial and archeal communities from Borup Fiord, Nunavut, Canada, to study Microbial Dark Matter (Phase II) -... | ecosystem: Environmental > Aquatic > Freshwater > Ice > Glacier ...
GGAGCGCGGCCCGCAATGCACCCTGCTGGTCTTCATCGACGATGCGACGAGCGAGCTGCTGCTTTTGAAGATGGTCGAGACTGAGAACACCTTCGGCTACATGGACGCCACCCGCGAGTACATCGAGCGCCACGGCAAGCCGGTGGCCTTCTATTCCGACAAGCACAGCGTGTTCCGGAACGTGAACGCCAGCGCCGCCCGCGGCGACGGTATGACCCAGTTCGGCCGCGCGCTCGAAGCCCTCGCCATCGAGATCATCTGTGCGCATTCCCCGCAAGCCAAGGGGCGGGTCGAGCGTGCCAACGGCACGTTGCAGGACCGCCTAGTGAAGGCGATGCGGCTCGCCGGCATCTCGTCGATCGAGGCCGCCAACGCATTCCTGCCGGGCTACGTCGAGAAGCATAACCAGCGCTTCGCGCGGCCCGCCTTCGATAGTCGTGACGTGCATCGTCCCTTGGCGCCGCATGACGATCTGACCGCGATCATGGTGTGGCGCGAGCAGCGGACGGTCACATCGGCGCTGACGCTGCACTACAACAAGGCGATGTTCATCCTGGAGCCCTGCGAGCTGACAAGGGCGCTGGCGCGCCAACGCGTTACGGTCTGCGAGTACCCCGACGGCAAGGTCGAGATCCAGCACGAAGGACGGGTCCTGCCCTACAGCGTTTTCGACAAGATGCGGCAGGTCAACCAGCCTGCCGTCGTCGACAACAAGCATCTGGACGCGGCGTTGGCACTGGCAAGGCAGATGCAGGCGGCTGCGCCGCATCACCGCCAGCGGAACAATGATGCCCCTTCCCGCCGATCGCAAGCCATGCACATCTTTCCCGAGCCCGAGCGTCCCCCCAAAATCGACGGGCGCCGATCGGACAACACCAAACTGAAGTCCCGCCCCAGGCTGAGCGAAGGCGAGATGCGTGCTCGCGGGACCCTCGAGTTTGCCATCAACCGATGACCATTTTGGCAGGGCACCATTGGGGCCCAGCGCGGTGGGCCCCAATGGTGCCCTGCCCGCTGCCTCAGGGGTGACATCTCTAAATGGCGGAGAAACTGACTTCTCTAAACAGCGCCGACACGGCAGGTAGCAGCAACGTTCAGATGTCGGTCGCTGGCAACATACAGATGTCAGTCTGACGTATCCTCCCTTCCGGTGTTTCCGGGAGGTCGTGGTGACGGTGCGGCTGATGAGCGACAAGGAACTGGCGCGGTTCGATACGTTGGCACGGGTCGACCGCGGCGAGCTGGCGATCGCGGATGCGGTCATTCTGCTCGGCCTCAGTGAACGTCACGTCTTCCGACTGCTCGACCGATTACGGGTCGATGGTGTCGCTGGTCTGGCATCGCGGCGTCGTGGCCGACCGAGCAACCGGCGTCTGCCCGATGAGCTGCGGACCGCGGCGATCGCGCTGGTCCGCGCGCGATATCACGACTTTGGTCCGACCTTTGCCGCCGAGAAGCTGGCTGAGCTGCACGACATCCACGTCTCGAAGGAGACGCTGCGCAAGCTGATGATCGAGGCCGGTCTGTGGGTTGATCGGCGCGCGCGCCGCGCACGGGTCTATCAGCCACGCTACCGGCGTGACTGCCTCGGCGAGCTGATCCAGATCGACGGCTGCACGCACTGGTGGTTCGAGGATCGTGGTCCGCGGACCTCGCTGCTGGTGTTCATCGACGATGCGACGAGCCGGCTGATGCAACTCAGCATGGTGCCGACCGAGAGCGCGTTCGCCTACATGCAGGCGACGCGGGCGTACATCGAGGCGCACGGCAAGCCAGTGGCGTTCTATTCCGACAAGCACAGCGTGTTCCGGGTCCACGCCGCCAGCGCCCAGCGCAGCGACGGCATGAGCCAGTTCGGACGCGTGCTCGACGATCTCAACATCGAGATTATCTGCGCCAACTCGGCGCCGGCCAAGGGCCGCGTTGAGCGCGTCCACCAGACGCTGCAGGATCGGCTGGTGAAGGAGTTCCGGCTTGCTGGCGTCGACGACATCGTCGCCGCCAACGCCTTTCTGCCCGCGTTCATGGCGAAGCATAATGACCGCTTCGCGGTCGAGGCGTTCAACCCGAAGGACCTCCACCGGCCGCTGGCGATGCACGAGGATCTCGACGCCGCGCTCGTCTGGCGCGAGCAGCGCACGGTCACAGCGGCGCTGACGCTGCACTACAACAAGGTCGTGTTCATTCTCGAGCCGACCGACGTCAGCCGCGACTTGGCGCGCAAGCGGGTCACCGTCTGCGAGTACCCCGATGGCCGCGTCGAGATCCGGCACGACGGTCATGCCCTGCCCTACCGGACGTTCGACAAGCTGCGCCGGGTCAACCAGGTGGCGATCGTCGACAACAAGCACCTCGGTGCCGCGCTCACTGCCGCGCGTGAGATGCAGGCGCTGCGGGGTCCCGGCAAGCGCAACAACGATGCGCCGACGCGCCGGGCACAGCCGGCGCGCATGTTCCCCGAGCCGGCCGCTGATCCTGTCCTGCCGCCGGCGCGGAGCGACGATCGCCTGCTCGCCGCGTTCAAGCTCGCCGCGGCGATCCAGGCGGGTGCACCGTCGCATCATCCTCGTGGTCGGCCGCTGCGACCGCCTCCCCAACCACAATCGGCCTGAGCCCGTGTGAAGAGCGGCAGGCGGCACGCTGCGCGCGTGTGGATGGCTCCGCGCGCCGCCTGCCGCTCGACCGACTGACATCTCTACTTTGCCGAGAAACTGACTTCTCTAAATGGCTCGGACACGGCAGGTAGCAGCAACGTTCAGATGTCGGTCGCTGGCAACATACAGATGTCCAGTCTGACGTATCCTCCCATCAGGTTTTCCGGGAGGTCGTAGCAAGGCAGAGGGCCGAACAGACCGTCGCGCTGAAAGGCTTCGGTTAGCGGTTCGAGGCCGCCCAGAGCGTCGACATGCTTGCAAGCTGGTCCAGTATGAAAGCCTCGGGCAATCTCACATCGACACTTCGTAGATGGAGGCGGTCCTCGCTGCTCGAAACGCGATAAGGCAATTTCAGCCCGTCCTCACCCAATCCGGCATGGTGTGGGTAGAGCAATACCAGCTCCCGGCATCCATACAGCTGGCCATATGCCATCATCTGGTAAACATCGGACTGGCTGACACCGTTTTTGCGGTCCTCGACCATCGGTGAAAGCCGCTTCCACTTTGTGTCGATGATCGCAAGAACCTTGCCGCCGTCCTCGGGGCGACGACGAATGATCAGGTCCGGTTTTGTCTGGAAGCGCCTGTGGCCGCCTTCCTCGACAAGGCAGAACAACCGCCCCCCTTGCGACTCCACGCTCAGATTGAGCGGTCGGATCGCCTTTCTCATCAAAGCGGCGACATAGGCTTCGAACAGAACATTCATCGGGAAAAGGAGCGTGATCCCTTGGCCAGCGTCGGACGCGCGATGCGTTGCCTGCCAGTCGCGCTTTAGAAACAGCCGCGCCAGCCCATAGAGAGTTTCCCAGCGACGATTGGTCCGGTCGATGCGAACCGATCCCCAAGGAAGGGCAGAAACGACGACATCGCTGATATCCGCAAACACGAAGCGCAACTCGTCGAGTTTACGGATTGTCGCCCCTGCCCTGGCATGGCGACGGACCGCGATCACGCATGCCTTCATTATCTGCAAAAGCGGAATATCGTTGGAGAGCGCGTCGTACCGGCAAGCAAGCCGATCCGGCCGCACCGCGTGAGCGGTAAATTGTCTCACGACATTCAACCGGCCACGCAGCGCCGGCAAGTCTTGCTCCTGTGCCAGATACGTCCGCGGTAGTCCGCGCCGCGCCTCGGTCAACAGCTTATCGGCAAACAGCCGGATCAGGATATCGAGCAAACTTTCTTGCTGCCTTGCCATGCTCGCTGCAGCGCCATCGCCGATGTTCAGTCCCAAGGCCACATCGAGCATCCGGACCAGGCGCTGGCGCACCGAGCTCCGGGTTTCGATATCCTCCCCCTCGGCAGGGTCAATCTTTGGAAGAATTTCGAGGCTGCATCCCGGTGCCGCGATCACGCCGACCATCTGTCGTGCCGTCAGGTGGCGGTAGTGATCATTAAGGATTCCTGAGCCTTCATCACCGCCGAGTGGATGATCGCGAGCAGCCGCGATCAATGCATTGGCTTGAGCGCGCGTGAATCCGGTTTCGTCTGGTCGATCGAGCACCGAAACGCGGCCCCATTCGCTGACCGACAAATGGCTCATTCAGCGCCGGACCCTGCCGGCACGTCGCCGGTGAGGCTTGCAAAGGCATCCTCCCCAAACCTGTCGCGCACAAACCAGCTATCGCGCTCGTCGCCGTCGATCCCCGGCGGAGGCTTGATCTTTCTCGCGCCGATGAAGCCATCGCCAAGCACGCCCTGGATCCGACTCCAGTCTTCGAAAAAATACTCCTGAAGAAGCGGAATGACCTTATCCTTCATGACCTTGATGACGGCAATTCGGCTGTCGCAGCCCATGAAAAATGCGTGACCAATCCGGTGTTCTCGATCGATCAGATATTCGATCCGGTCATTGATCGTCACAAGCACAGCCTTCAGATCGATTCCATCAACGGTCCCAAGCAGGTCCGGCTTTGGCACGATCTCTTGGAAGACGAAGCGTCGGCGTAACGCTGTATCGAGTAGCGCGATCGAGCGATCGGCCGTGTTCATCGTTCCGATGATGTGGAGGTTCGCCGGCACGCCGAAGTCCCGCTTCTTCGAGTAAGGCAGCGTCAGGGTCAGGGCGTTGTCCATACCGAGCCGCTTGTCCGGCTCGATCAAGGTGATCAGTTCGCCAAAAACTTTGGAGATATTGGCCCTATTGATCTCATCAATGATGAGCACGAACTGGTCGGGTTCGACCTCCCCAACACCGACGGCTTCTGCGCTCTCGTCGCCGATCAGGCGCCCAAGGGCTGGCAGATTTACCCCCTTCGTTGGTATCGAATAAAGCGTGCGCATCGTGAAGTTGCCGTCGACGATCGTGTCGAGGGTCAGCGGTTCGTCGAGTGTCAGCAGCCATCGCACGTCCCGCCGGTGCGCATAATACCCTTCCGCAGAAGGCTCATACCGATAATTGCCCGTCACCTCGGCGATGGCTCGAAAGGCCGTATTTCCGTAGGGGACAATGACGATATCACCCACCTTCATCTCGCTGCGGAACGGCCACATCTGCGTCCAGTTGCTGGGCGTGGGCTCCTCGGGATTCTTTTCGAGCCACTCCGCCCTTATCGCCTCGAAGGTGGAGAACCGCTCTGCACTCCAGTCTATCGTCCCTCCCCATCCGAGCGTGATGTAGTTATTGGCGATCGCTGCATCGTAGACATCGTCCTCACTTCCGATGGCGCCTTGGCCCATTTTCCAGAACCGGCGATCGGTGAAGTCGAAGCTGGTTGCACTGGCCGACGGAACGGTGCGCGTGCGCGCCTGATCGGCGAGCGCGCAAATCTCGCGGAAAATGCCGGGCCGGGCCTCAAGCCGGAATCCTACCGTGACCCCTCCCTCATCTCCGGTCTCAGGGCGCAACCCTTCCACGAAGCTCTCATAATCGTAATTTTGGTGGAAGGTGACGAAGGCGATCCGCTTCTCCGCCTCTAGGTCGCGGTATCGGCTCATCAGGGCCGACCTTCCTTCTCGTGTTTCGGGGTAATCTGCACCGCCATCGCAGAGCGCCACGGCCTCACGGGCCGTCTGATAGGTTTTGCCGGTGCCCGGCGGGCCAAAGAGGATGAGATTGGTCGGCAATTGCTTCGGCACGGTCACGTTGCCAGCCTCCGTCTTCAGTAAAAAGGTGAGTTTGCGGGTGGTGCTCTGCTTCGGGCCTTCCGCTGTAGGAGGCGGCACGTTGGCAAGTTCGAGAAATAGCCGACCTTCAAGCGCCTGACAGATGTTCGGCCAGGCCATGTGCAGGCCCATTTCGTTGTTCAGCGGACCGACCGTGATCGTTGCCGTAGGCCGCCCCTCGGCGCGCGCCGGCGTGATGTAATTGTCGAGAACGTACCGCCGAATCTTATCGGCCTGACTCTCAGCCTCCTCGTCCTCGTCCGCTGTGCCGGACATCGAATAGTTCGGATCGCGGCCTTCGCGAAAATAGCTATACTGTTTGAGAGCCGCGATCATGTTCGCAAGCTGGACCTTCGGCTCGTCGGCTTTCGGCACGACAGCCCGAATGACGTCCGGATCGGCCTCTGGCTCGTTCTTCAGCGTTGTCAGCTTGTCGAGAAGCTGTTGCCACTTTCCGGCATCGAACAGCTCGTCGAGCGTGTCTTCGGCGAAGCTAAGCCCATGGAGACCGCGCTCGGCGCGGTAGCTTCGGCGGACCCGATTGTCGGTCGCCTTCTTGGTGAGTGATTGGCCCTTCCACTGGCGTTTGCCCAACCACGCCCTGAATTCTTGTTCCCGCATCTATCCCCCCACCCCGACGCATTTACGGGGCCTGCCATGATCTTACCCGCAAAAGCAGGAGCTTTCTAACGTGAGGGCATACGCTGGCTGTTTCCTTGCTTGTCCGCCGTGGCTCCGCCTCAGATTGACGTGGTCGCCGACAGCTAAGCCTCCCCCTCGCACATATCAGCAGAAAAGTTATAGGCTCTATCGCAACTTATAGCGTATGGACTACAAGTCGAATTGCAGGCTATATATGGATGAAACTCTCAACCCCTACGCCCCCGGCGCGGGCACCCGGCCACCCGAACTTGTCGGGCGCGGTCCGGTCATCACCGACGTCGCGGTCGCACTAGCGCGGACCGCTAAGGGCCGTGCCGCGCGCCATACCATCATGATGGGACTTCGCGGGGTCGGCAAGACGGTCTTGCTGGACCATCTCTACCGTCAGGCACTCACCGAGGGCTACGCTGCGGTAAAAATCGAGGCGCCTGAAAACCAGAAGCTTGCTGACCTTCTCGTACCAAACCTGCGTCGGGTGCTGCTCGAACTCGATCGAAAGGGCGCCGCAGCGAAGACCATGCGCAGCGCGTTCGCTGCGCTGCGTAATTTCGCCTCGGCGTTCAAGGTCAGCGTTGGCGGCGTCGAGGTCGAGGTCACGCCCGATGACCGTGGTGTCGCTGACAGCGGCGATCTCGGTCTCGACCTCAAGGACCTGCTCTCTGCCGTCGCAGATGCTGCCGCCGACCGGAAGACAGCGCTCGCGATCTTCATCGACGAGATCCAATATCTGACCTCTGACGATCTCGGCGCCTTCCTATCGGCGTTGCACCAGGTCGGCCAGGCCGCCAAGCCGGTGCTACTGGTCGGGGCCGGCTTGCCGCAGATCGCCGGCCTGATGGGTGAGGCCAAGTCCTACAGCGAGCGACTTATCCGCTTCGTCAATGTCGGCCCCCTGAGCTTGGAGGATGCCCGTGCCGCGCTGAGCGTACCCGCCGAGGCCGAGGACGTGCGCTGGCAGCGCGATGCCCTCGACCGGGTATTTGCGATCACCAAGGGCTATCCTTATTTCATTCAGGAATGGGGAGCTGAAACCTGGCGCGTGGCGCGCACCACCCCCATTACCCTCGCCGATGTCGAGGCGGCGACCCCGCTCGCCATCGACGAACTCGACCAGAGCTTCTTCCGGGTCCGCCTCGACCGACTGTCGGCGGCCGAGCGCAAATATCTACGCGCCATGGCCGAGGCCGAGGACGGCGAGCGCGTCGCTTCGAGCGCGGTTGCCAAGCAGATGGGCCGTACCATCGGGTCCGTTGCCCCAACCCGCGACAGCCTGATCAAGAAGGGTATGATTTACGCTGTCCAATACGGCGAGGTCGGGTTCACTGTGCCATTGTTCGGCGAGTTCATGCGCCGCGCGGTCCCTAGCGATAATGACGAAGTTCGCTGAGCATTAATAGGTGTGAGTAGGTGGATATCGCCGCTTGTTGGGGTCACTACACGAAAGCGACATTTACGTACGCCAGCAGCGAACGTAGCTGGAACGTCAGGCTGTAGCTCTGGCAGCCGCGCCTTCGAGCGCTTTGTAGAGGGCGGTTTTGCCGACCTTGAGCCGGGTCGCAGCTTCTCTGACGGTCAGCCCGGATGCAACATGGTCACGCGCCTTGCGTAGTTTGTCCGGGGTGATGACCGGGCGTCGACCGCCAAGGCTCCCCCGCTCCCGTGCAGCCTTTAGTCCGGCGTTGGTGCGTTCACGGATCAGGTCGCGCTCGAACTGGGCAAGCGATCCGAAGATGTTGAACACCAGCATGCCGCCCGACGTGGTGGTGTCGATCTGCTCGGTGAGCGACCGGAAGCCGACGCCTCGAGCGGCGAGTTCCCCGACCTTCTCGATCAGGTGGCTCATTGAGCGGCCGAGCCGATCGAGCTTCCACACGACCAGCGTGTCGCCGGCACGCAGATAGGCCAGTGCCTCGGCCAAGCCCGGACGATCGGTCTTCGCGCCGGACGCATGGTCGTCGAAGATGCGCTCGCACCCGGCCGCATTCAGCGCATCATGCTGGAGCGCCAGCTTCTGGTCGCCGGTCGATACCCGCGCATAGCCGATCAGCGCCACGGTCGGTTCCGATCTGTCCGTTTTCTCATCGATTTGCATTCTTGTCCGAATCGCCATCGCGGGTCCAGAGTTGACGGACATATTCATGCTGACCGCCAGAGGACCGTCTGACGGACAGGGCGAGAAAGGTCGTGGCGCATGGCAAGACGGCGGTTGCTGACACGCGAGGTGCTCACCCCACATTACGATCCCCCGACCGACGAAAGGAAAAAGCCACCACTTGACCCATCCCCGAACTGCGGGACACTATATCCACCCGGGTCACTTCTCGATGAAAATCCCGGGTCAACTCTCAGCGGAAATCAACACCAAGTGTCTTTCCGGTCGGCAGCCCCAAGCCTAAGTAGATTTCTGTTCCGTTGCTACTCAAGCCCCGTTTTGGGAAGTCGGGAGGGGTCGTTTTGGAAGCTCGGCTGCGACCGGCGCGGCTATCGCACGAACGACCGTTCGCGGGCGGACCCACATCGTCCACCTTCCGAGAGCGGTACCTCCGAATGCGATGCCCATTCAGTAGCGTCGGATTACAAGATTCCGAATTTCTGTCATGTCCTCCATCGCGAACTTGATGCCTTCGCGGCCGAGTCCTGAGTCTTTCACACCGCCATAGGGCATGTTATCGACACGGTAGCTAGGCGCATCGTTTATGACGACGCCGCCGACGTCGAGCTGGTCCCACGAATCGAACATTTTGAACAAATCGCGGGTAAAAACGCCCGCCTGCAGCCCGAACTTACTGTCGTTGACCTCGTCGAGTGCGGCGTCGAAGTCGTGGAAGCTAGATAGGATCGCCACCGGCCCGAACGCTTCCTCTCGGTAGAGTCTCGTGTCGCGTGGAACCTTCTCGAGCAGCGTTGCATTGAGCATCGCGCCCTCGCGCTTGCCGCCGCACAACAGCTTGCCGCCCGCTACAACAGCTTCCTGCACCCAACCGTCGAGACGTATAGCTTCATTCACATCTATCATCGGACCGATGAAGGTGCTGCGATCCTTCGGGTCACCCGAAGCAAGGGTCTTCGTCGTGGCGATCAGCATATCACGAAAACGGTCGTAAACATCAGCGTGAATGATGATTCGTTGGACACTGATGCATGACTGGCCCGACTGGTAGAAAGCCCCGAAAATGACGCGTTCAAGCGCATCGTCGAGGTCGGCGTCATGATCGACGATCACCGCCGCATTGCCGCCAAGTTCAAGCACAACCTTCTTTTTGCCTGCTTTGGCCTTGAGTGCCCATCCTACATCGGGGGAACCGGTAAAGCTGAGCAGCTTCAGGCGGTGGTCTTCGGTAAACAGGTCGGCCCCATCGCGGTGTGCTGGCAAGATCGAGAAGGCACCCTTCGGCAAATCGGTCTCGGCGAGCACTTCACCCATCAGGATCGCCCCTAGCGGCGTCCGGCTGGCGGGCTTCATAATGAACGGGCACCCAACCGCAATTGCGGGCGCGATCTTGTGTGCGGCAAGGTTGAGCGGAAAATTGAATGGGGAGATGAAACTGCACGGGCCGATCGGTACGCGCTTCCAGATGCCCTGATATCCCTTGGCGCGGGGGCTGATGTCGAGCGGCTGAACTTCGCCGGTCATCCGCACGCTTTCCTCGGCCGCAATGCGGAACGTATCGATCAGACGACCGACCTCGCCCTCGCTGTCCTTGATCGGCTTCCCCGCTTCCACGCACAGCGCATAGGCAAATTCATCGAAGCGTTCCTTAAACCGGTCGACGCAGTGCTGGAGCACCGCCTGCCGCTCATAGGCCGCCATCCGCGCCATCGGTTGGGCGGCTTCGACCGCGGCGGCTATTCCTGCGTCGATTGTCGCGGCGTCGGCCTGTGCGACTCGGAATGCGACTTTGCCGGTGAATTTGTCAGTCACCGCCAAGTCGGTGTTCGGCTGCTGAGCCTCATTGGCGAGGTAGAAGGGGTAAGTGTCTTTTAGCATTCGGCTTCACCCGAGCCCAGTTTGGCGTCATACCGTGAAATAACGTTAAGCGGGATCAAGCGGGTTCCGAGTAATGAGGCCCTCGGCCATCTTGTCGGTGCTGTGGTGTAGGATAGCGAATTGCACGCAGCGTGTTCGCGAATATGTTTTTCGCGGTTAGCGTACCTTTGGCGATATGAACTAAGCGCCGTAGGCATCATCCCTGCTCAACGGCAAACTCGGTTGCGCCTAACGCGAATAGGTTGCCCACGAATTGCATTGTTTCAGGTGCCGCCGCGTGTGCGTCAACGTCCGCTTTTGATTCCCAGGCTTCAAAAATGATAAATTGCTCGGCGTCGCGTGGGTTGAGGCCGACCTCATACCGGCGACAGCCAGCATGCCCTTGGCAAATCTTTGCAAAGGTCTCGAACCTCTCCAGCGCCGTCTCGCGATTGACGAGTGGTATCCGGACGCGGCCTGTCTGCACAACCTCGACCGCGCGGCCCTGGACGTCGAGCGCGTCGGATCCTGGAGCAAGCGCGGCGTTAGCCATGGCAATCAGCTTGGCGTCGCTGCCGGGCACCAGCGAGATGAGGAACTGCTCTTCCTTCAAACCTTGCACAAGTGCCCGTGCCGCGTCCTCGGGAGACTGCATGCGCCCCAAGGGAAGCGAGCCGGCAATCAGCTCGGGCGGAATGCCCTTGAGACGGCCCGCGCCCAAGAACCCGGTGGCCGTAATATCCGGACAAAACACAGAGACACCGATCCCTCGATTCCGGACATAGACGGCAAGCGCCCGACTGTAAGCGATGATGGCGGCCTTGGAGGCGATGTAGGGAGCCGCGAATGGCACGTCGTGAAAGAGCCCAAGACCCGAGGACGTGTTTACGATCCATCCACCCCCGCCCTGTTCGGTCATGGGAGGCAGGAAAGTCGATATTGAGCGCCCAAGGCCAACCACATTGTGCTCAAGCATCCAGCGCCAGTCATCGCTTGTGACCTGTTCAAGCAGCCCACCGACCGACACCCCGGCATGGTTGAAGAGCAGATCGACACGTCCGAGTTTGGCAAAGGCGGCATCGGCGAACGCGCGTACGGAGGCGTCGTCCGAAATGTCGACCTCGGCCGAACCTGAAGCAAGGCCGAACAGTGCCGCCTCGGCGGCGACGGCCCGCGCCGCCTCCCCATCGATGTCGCCGACGAATACCGCGACCCCCTCTGCTGCCAGGGTCAGCGCAATCGCCTTACCAATACCGCCACCGCCCCCAAGGATCGCCGCGGTCTTGCCTTTAAGGTTCATGCTTTCGATCCCATGATCGTCTCAGGTGATTGGCCTAGACCCAGAAGACCCGACCGGTCGAGCAGGGCGTCGAGGCGCTCCTCGAGGTCGGACGTTGCCGCCAACATCGGCAGCCGGTGTTCGTTTGTAGGTAGCAGGCCCATGCGGCGCAGCATGTATTTCATCGGAATCGGATTGGTGTCCCAGAAGATCGCCTGATTGAGCTCGAATAGCTTGAAGTGAAGGTCGCGCGCGGTCGTCATGTCTCCGGCAAGGGCGGCCTCCGCAAGAGCCGCCACCTGACGCGGCACCAAGTTGCCGGCGGCGTTCATCAGTCCCGATGCGCCAATCGCCATCATCGGAAAACTCAGCTCCTCCAGCCCGACGAATATGCGGAAGTCGGGTCCGAGCAGGCTCAGTGTCTCGGTCACGAACGCAAGATCGGTCGACGCATGTTTGACACCGACGAGGGTCGGCGCACGTGCAACAATCTCGGCAATGGCGGAGGGCGGCAGCGAGACGCCTGCGCGTCCGGGGATATGGTAGATGAGCGTCGGCAATGAAGTCCGCGAGGCAAGCTCGACGTAGTACTCGACCATGCCACGCACGGGCGGTTTGATGAAATACGGCGTCACGATCATGACGGCATCAGCGCCCGCCGCCTCCGCCGCCAATGTCAGATCAAGGCTCTCTGCGAAGCTCTGGCTACCCGTGGCGGCGACAACCGGGACGCCACCGTCAGCCGCGGCAACGGCCGCAGCGACGAGCAAATTTCGTTCTTCGATCGTCAGCGAGGTTGGCTCCGCCGTGGTGCCGTTGACAACCAGGCCGTGCGACCCCCCGTCGATAACGGACCGGGCGAGACGCCCATAGGCGCCGTAGTCGACGCAGCCCTGCGAAAAGGGCGTCACCAATGGTGGAAAAGAACCGCGCAATGCTGCTGTCGGTAATGACCTTCGCGTCATTCGGCTTGTGCCCTGTATCATTTCGGCAGCAGCCCGACCTGCTTGCCGATCAGTCGATCCACGACCCGCGCGGGCAGAATAGTCGGCATCGTCCAGTTCGCAAACTTGCCGGGCACAGGCGCGTAGCGCGCCTTTGGCTTCGCAGTCGTGAGCGCTTCCAGCACCACTTTGCCGATAACCTCGGGCTTGTATCCTTTTCGCCCCTCGGCGACCATGTAATCGGTGAACTTGCGAAACGGAGCACTCCAGATGGTGCCCGCCAGGTGATCGCCGGGGGTCTCCTGCGCCTTGTCCCATATGGGCGTGGCGACCGAACCCGGACCGACGAGGATGACGTCGACGCCGAAGATCTGTAGTTCCCGCCGGAGCGATCCGGACATGCCCTCGAGTCCGTGTTTCGCGGCTGCATAAGCACCCAGGAACGGCGGGCAGATCTGGCCTCCTACCGAACTCATGTTGACAATCCGGCCTTTGGCTGGCCCCGCACCCTCCCGAGCGCCCAGCAACGGCGCGAACGCCTTGGTCACGATGAACGGACCGACGAGATTCACTTCGATCTGTTTGCGGAAATCCTCAGTCGACTGCACAAGCATCGGGTCGGACAGGGCGACGCCAGCGTTATTGACCAGTCCGTCCAGTACTCGTCCGCAAAGCTTAGACTTTACTGTCGCTGCCGCCGCTATCACACCCGCCTCGTCCACGACGTCGAACACCAGCAGCACGAACGACGAGCCATATCGTTCGACTGCCGCCCTGGCGTCAGCTTCCTTCCTCACCGATCCGAAGACGCACCAGCCGGCATCGATCAGAACTTTCGTGATGCCTGCGCCGATACCAGTGGAGACACCCGTTACTACTGCGTTTTTCATGTTGATGCTTTCGCCATGGCAGCGATCGCCGGAGCGAGCTGCGGATATGCCCGAAGTTTGGGCTGGTAGAGTGCATCGGCCCGC
>Ga0209724_1003182_pt1 | contig 13586 bp, 9 predicted proteins | sample grotaG_FD_184143 | JGI IMG/M metagenome (GOLD analysis project Ga0209724, IMG submission 184143) | Glacier valley bacterial and archeal communities from Borup Fiord, Nunavut, Canada, to study Microbial Dark Matter (Phase II) -... | ecosystem: Environmental > Aquatic > Freshwater > Ice > Glacier ...
ATTTACAAAACAATGTACCGATAGCATGGGACTTGGCTGCGATTTTACTTTCGGGTCCCTTTGGCCATTCGGTGATATGAAAGTCCCTTTCTCCGAAGCATCTATGAATATGAAAGATCCTGTCTGGCGTCAGGAGATCAGCCGTACCTGGGATTACCCGAAGACAGGATATGTAATCGACCATTTGAACAGGAAAGCATTCCTTAATTATGCAGAAAGAACAGGGGATGGCTTGAGACCTGCCCTAAAAGGTTCGTTATCCGGTTTGTTTTGTGACTCGTGGGAAGTAGAAACCAAATTTCTGTCAACACCCGGTTTCGATGCTGATTTTTCGAAGAAATATGGTTATTCACTTGCAAACTATTCGGATAGTCTCTATTCACGCATTGAACCATACCGGCAGGTCAGGTACGACTATATGAAACTTCTTTCAAACTATGTGATCGAAGAATTCTACAAACCATTCACACAAAAAAGCCATGAATTGGGTGCCTATTTGAGGGTACAATGTTCCGGTGCACCGTGCGATATTATTTCATCCTATGCCACTATTGATGTGCCCGAAAGTGAGGCCTTGCTTTACGAACCCTCCTACTCCAATATCGTGGCTTCTGCCGCCGGTTTGTCGGGTAAAAAAGTGGTGACTTCCGAGACTTTCACCTGTCTATACGGCTGGCCGAGCGATCATCATTCGCAAGAGCAGACTGCCGATTTGAAACTTCTGGCCGATGCGCTCTTTGCAAATGGCGTTAATCATGTTATATGGCATGGCAAACCTTTTAATCCTGCTGGTGTGGATACTGTTAAATTTTATGCCTCGGTTCATGTTGGCAAAAGCGGTTCCCTTGCACAAGAGATCCCAGCTTTTAACAAGTATATGGAAACGGTTTCTTCCTATCTAAAAAAAGGAGTTACGTATTCTGATGTGGCCGTTTACATGCCTACTGAAGACAGTTGGATTGCCGGGGAATTGCCCGTTGAGAAGCAACTCATATGGTCATGGGGAGAATACGAGCAGCGGTATACCTATTTGCCCGATGAATTGAAAGCATGGCGTCCACTGTGGATTAATGGAGAATTTTTAAGAAAGGCAACTTTTAAAAACGGGCGCTTATCTGTTGGAGACTTCTCCTTTTCGTCGCTTTATATTGACGTGAAATTTATGGATATTGAATCCCTTCGACGGGTGGAAGAATTAGCCGGAGAAGGATTTCCGGTTTGCCTGAAGCAAATCCCGACTGAACCCGGCTTCCATAAACCCAATCCTGAATTTGAGCTTCTGATTAAAAAACTCCAAAAAAGAGGTAATGTCAAATCCACATGGAATGAAATGGAAAATACCAGACCGTTGATTTCGGGAACAGAAAAGTTCGATTACTGGTGCCGGTCAACTGAAACGGGATTAATTATTTTCCTGGCGAATCCAAAATCGCAACACCTCACTTTTCCGCTTACCTATGGCCAATCGCTTAATAATAAAACGGATAATTTCGCTGTTGAAATTCAATATCAGGGTAAAAAAATACCCGTGAAACTTGCTTTCAATCCATACCAGTCACTCCTTCTTAAGATCGACAAAAACGGCAAGCTCACCTTTATTGATATTTCATTTGTTCCGAAAACTCCTGTTTATCAACCAAGGATTAAAAAAGGAAGAGAGTTATGGGAAGTTGAAAGATCCGTAAATTAGATAAGGACTTTTTTACGCTCAATCCCAGCCATTATCTGGAAAGCGATAATATAGATTGATAATGGTAAAACCAGGTTAAGAATTGTCATGTATATAAAAGCAAGCCCAAATGTAAAAATGATAGAAGTAATCAGGAAAATAGCGTTTATATAGAATGATATAAAAAATGCCTTCAGCCTGATTGAGCTTATTTGCGGAGATTCATTCTTCTCGCGTGCAAAAGCAATCATAAAAAGACCAAGAATAACCAATAGCCCCACTATTTCTTCGATCAGCTGATTACTTTCAACTTTCATTGTCCTGGTTTTAAGATATACCGAATATACCGCAAAAACTTTCTGATCAAGCAGATCCGGTTTAACACCAAAGTAAAACCTCATGATACCCAGAAATGTACCCACACCCGTAAATATTACACCCACAAACCGAAAGCCTTTTGGCAGTAAAAAAGAAAGTTCCTTCATTAATTTATAAAAATGTTCGTATACTTCACTGAACTTAAAATTATCTTAATAAAATCGAAGTTAGCTAAAATACTTTAAATTCAAACCTGGCTCATAACTTGTCAAATAGAATGGCGGTGAAAAATAGGTGATTTCAATGGTGGTTTTTTGTCAAAGATAGTTTTCCCCCAATTAAAAAAAATCCTCCATCAATATTATTTTGTCAGCTAAATAACCCTCAACCTCATGAACTCTTGATAAGAGGTTCGGAAAATTTATACTGACAAATTGGGTTCGACGAAGGAATTTAATTATTCGGAAACATGCTTTCTAAAGCACAAAAGATTTAATGTGAATCCAGCAACTATTATAAACCAACAGCCCGATAACCGGCAAAGCCGATGGTTGTAAATAGGATTCCAAGCACAATAGAGAGTACAATAAAAACTGCCACTATAGAAACCAGACTCAGTAAAAAATAGTTAGTTTTATGCTCTTCACTTACGTTTGTAATTGGCTGGAATCCAATATAAAGAACATAAAGACTATAAAAGCTCCCAACCACTACAAGTGCCGTTAATGCAGGAATCAGGTAAAATACACCAGCCAATAAGGAAGGGGTATAAGAATATGCGACAAGCTTCACTGCATTAGCAAAGCTCAGGGTAATACCAAATTTCGGAGCAAGCTGACTTATTACCCAGGAACTAATGAGAATTCCAACAAACGTCCCCACAAAAATGGTCAAAGCCTGGTTGATTCCCCATTCGAAGCTAGCAGACCGGCCAAAAATACCCGCGTTAAAACCGATAAGTCCAAAGCCAATAAACGAAGCAATTGCAGGGATTAAAGCGAGCGGAAATACATAACTTGTTAAAAGATTCGAAACTGATATTTCCTCATTTTTTATCACTTCCCAGGCAGCTTTAGGCTGAAGAATAATTTGCCTGGCACGATTAAAAACCATTTGTTTGGACCGATTGTTCAGTGTTTCCATGTTTTATAGTTTTAGGGAATAATACTGCTAAAATTAAAATTTAATTTTCAGACATTCATAGAAATCGTAATAATTTTCATGCTGAAAAACAAAATTTTATTTGCATTCGACCTCTTCTTTTCTTGCCGGAAATGAAAGTAAATTAGCCCTGTTTATTATTGAAATTCTGAGCATTTCCCGGACGCCTACTTAGCCGTTATCCAATGTAGAAAGCTTTTCTATTTTCAGTTAAATATTAATCATATATAATTTAAAAAACTTGATTTATAATTCTAACTGTCAATCTTTCTCAAACTTGTATAGAAAAGATAATCCATACTATTAAGAATCAATCCAGATTTCCGATATTGTCGGTTCAAACTCTTTTTTCGTTATATTTGACGCCATAGAACAACTAATTTCAATTTTCGGTTACCATTTTTTTATTCTTTTATGATCAAAAAGTTCAAATTTACCAAATGGTCTTGGTTTGTTTTTTTCACCGGACTATTTGCATGTGCTATTTTGCTGTTTGTCAGCAACAAAGCGCTACACGTCACTTCAACTGACGAATATTGCCAATCATGTCATATTCACCCGGAGGCCGATGCTTCGTGGAAAAAATCAACACATTATTACAACCCGAGTGGTGTCAGGGTTCATTGTGTCGAGTGCCATTTACCACCTAAAGAGGACAACCGATATCTATTTATAAAAGCAAAAACAGGTTTAAAGGACTTATATGGTTTTTATTTTAAAGACAGTGCCTCCTTTAACTGGGAAAACAAACGACTTCTCGAACATGCCGTAAAAATTGTTTATAACGAGTCATGCATCAAGTGTCATCAGAATTTATTTTCTAAAGGGCTTTCAGCCGAAGGGGGAACAGCTCATCTCTATTACGAGAATAATGCAGAAAAACTTAATCTGCAATGCATTAACTGCCATCTCGATGTAGGTCACTACAATGCAAACTATAAACATGGCAAAATGACCGGTGTGCCAGTCACTGCCGCTTCATCTAAAATTTTATACACAGCTCCTGCTGCGGTAACCACTTTTGAAAACTATAAGGAATTCATTCCCAACAGTCCAATCGCATTTAATATGGTTGCTGTAAAAGGTGGAACCTATAAAATGGGAAGTCCCGAAAAAGAACCATATCGTAAAAGTGATGAAGGACCTGTTCGCAATGTGACAGTTTCACCCTTCTTTATGGGTGAGGTTGAGGTTAGCTGGGACGAATTCTGGACTTTCTTCGCATCAACAATGTCGGAGGGTCGTGTTGATCCAAACATAGTGATGGCACACAATGCCAACGCTCCTGATGCTGTTACCGGACCTACACCGCCTTTCGGAATTCCTGATCAGGGATGGGGAAGCGGAAGCCGACCTGCCATTACAATGACACACTATTCTGCAAGTATCTATTGCCAATGGCTTTCGAAAGTAACCGGCAAACATTACAGGCTGCCCACCGAAGCGGAATGGGAATATGCATGCAGGGCGGGAAGCGAAACCCCCTACTTCTTTCCCGGAGATCCTAAACGGTTATCGGAGCAAGGATTCAGGAGCAAAATTTTCGGGGCTGACACTTCATTGATCAGCCGGTATGTGGTTTATGCACTCAACTCATCGGGCAAAACACAGGAACCCGGATTTGTGAAGGCGAATCCATTCGGTTTAAAAAATATGCAAGGCAACGTATTAGAATATTGTTCCGATTTCTATGCCGATAATGCCTACACCAAAACCGGAACCACTGTCACCAATCCCAAAGGACCTGAATCGGGTGAAGAACATGTTATCCGCGGAGGAAATTACTCATTTGATGCAAAGGATCTCCGATCAGCAGCAAGAGGTTTTACGCGGACAAACGACTGGTTGAAAACCGATCCTCAGCAACCCAAAAGTATCTGGTGGTATTCCGATATTAAAGGAGTTGGGTTCAGGGTTGTTTGTGAACCCGATAGTTCCGTAGTTATTAAATAAATTTTTAGGTAGATACTAATCCATTTAAACACAAAGATCATGACTAAAAAAAATTCGTTGAGTAGAAGAGATTTTTTTACGACGACAGCTGTAGTTGGTGCTGTTGGTACGATGGGCGCGAGCGTAATTTTCGCATCGTGTGCTCCGGGAGCTGAAAAATTAGTTCCTATCGCATCACTTTCAGGAGCTTACATTCCGAACCTGGTTGATAAAGCCGCTGATGGTAAACCATTAAAAGCAGGTGTTATCGGTTGCGGTGGTCGCGGCTCGGGAGCTGCGCAAAACTTTTTAGATGCAGGTCCAAATCTTCAGATCGTAGCTTTGGGCGATTTGTTCATGGATCGTATAGACGAATGCCGTAAAGGTCTTAAAGAAAAATTCAATGTCGAGGTTCCGGACAATATGTGTTTTACCGGATTCGATTGCTATAAAAGTGTAATTGCCGCTGGTGTTGACATTGTAATCATTGCTACTCCTCCGGTTTTCCGTCCGATGCATTTCGAAGCAGCTGTTGAAGCGGGTAAACATGCATTTCTTGAAAAACCAATTTGTGTTGATCCGGTTGGCGCACGCTCAATTTTTGCTACCGCTAAAAAAGCCGAATCTCAGGGACTTTGCGTAGTTACGGGAACCCAACGTCACCATAAAAGAGACTATGTTGAGAGTTTCAAACAAATTCAAAGTGGTTTGATTGGCGAGATTGTTTCAGGAAATGTTTACTGGAATCAATCCATGTTATGGTACAGAGAGCGTAAAGCTGAATGGTCCGATATGGAATTCATGGTTCGCGACTGGGTAAACTGGAAATGGCTTTCTGGAGACCATATCGTAGAACAACACGTTCATAACCTCGATGTATTCAACTGGTTCTTTGGTAAAAAACCTGTAAAAGCAGTTGGATTTGGTGCAAAACAGCGCAGATTATCCGGCGATCAGTATGATATGTTCAGTGTTGATTACGAATATGAAGGTGGTGTTCATGTACATAGCATGTGCCGTCAGATTGACGGATGCAAAAACAATGTTTCGGAACATTTACAAGGAACAAAAGGCGCATGGAGCAGTAATACAATGGAAATTACTGACCTTCAGGGAAAAGTCCTTTGGAAATTCGACAGCGAAAAAGAGAAAGCCGATTTCAAACAGACGAATCCTTATGTACTTGAGCATGTCGACCTCGTGAACCACATTAGGGCAAATACAAAAATCAACCAGGCAGAAGCAACTGCCATCTCGTGTCTGACAGCTGTTATGGGCCGTCAATCGGCTTACACAGGTGCTGAAGTAACATGGGATGAAATCAGTAACTCTACAATGACTTACATGCCAGAAAAATTGGAGATCGGGCCAGTTGACATGAGCAGTTATGTTGTGATGGTTCCCGGTAAACCAAAAGAAGAGAAAAAAGCATAATTAGAATAGCTTACTATAATCAAAACCCCGTTGCTGAAAAGTGGCGGGGTTTGTTTTTACTGGCAACGGGGGACAGGATACTGGTGGCTGGCTTTACCCGGTTTATACAGCTTTCTGATTGTGAAGCATTGCAAATTGTCAGTGGCCAGTTGCAAGAAGCATTTTATCAAAACAAGTGATCAATCAGGCTTAGTTGATCTCAAAATGTACCGGATCGTGGTAATTCCGGTAGGTCCCACCCCATAAAAGTTGGTATCGTTTTGCAATTTCAGGAACTCCGGTCTTTCGCCACGAAGCTTTCGAACTGCTCTTTTTTAACAATAAGGTCGTAAGTCCAACCCTTTTGTACAGATTAATGTCGATCGCACGTCCCAAAACATGGCGGCTTTTACTGACGGCGGCATTTCGCGGATTATCCCGTTTCAGTTGAATTTGTTCATCCCTTGATCGCAGTCCGCTTATAATTTTCACCTTCCAACCCGATTCTTTTTCAACATCCTCAACAAAGTGCTCAAAGCGTGCGGCATAACCTTCGTTTAATCCTGCCAGTTCATTCAGTTCTGAGCGGTTTATAAAACGCACCCGAAGGTCATAAACAATTGTATATAAAACGTATCCAACTGTTAAAACGATCAGAAGCAGAAGGGTATTGATTAAATGTCGTATTAAAGGTTTTCGCTTTTTTGAAACCATTATAGCTATCCGAATATTTGATTAAACGATTAAAGCTGCGAAAATAATACCATTCAACCGACTTTACAGAATCTTCGTAATAAATAATGTGTTTTTTCATTCGTATATATTGCTATTAAGTTGCTGTATATTTTGGATCGAAGTGCATAATTCCGTAAATACCGGGTACCCGCTCATGGAACTCGCATGAGTTTATACATTTTCTTTTGCGGTATTTGTACCATGCTCGTTTCACACGTTTAAATTTCTGTAAATTGTTAATATTAAATTCGTATTAAAAGTTGTAATTCTTTCGTTCCAGGTCAACGGTGTGGAACTTGCGTGAAAAATTTACACATCCTATTTTGTAATTGATAAACTATGCTCGTTTCATTGTTAAAATAATCGCCGCGAAACTGGTTCATCTAAGTTTTGTTTGTAACTTTATTGCCAATATAAAGATCGCGAAACGAACCACACTATTTTGTGGGAGTTCCATCCTAAAAATCAAACAAATAATTTTTCAACTAATTTATTGTCGGATGAATAGAAAATTACGAATGGGAATGGTTGGCGGCGGAAGCGACGCCTTTATTGGCGCAATCCACCGTCTTGCAGCTTTTATGGATAACCAGATTGAACTGGTTTGCGGTTGTTTTAGTGTTAATCCGGAGATCTCAGTCTCCTCAGGAAAATCCTATTTCCTGCCAGACAACCGTGTATATCAAAACTATAAAGAGATGTTCGAAAATGAGGTAAAACTACCTGAAGGTGAAAGAATGGATTTTGTAACCATCGTGACACCCAATTTTGCACACTTCGAACCAGCAATGATGGCACTCGAAAACGGATTCAACGTTGTAATCGACAAACCCATCACCTTCACACTTGAACAGGCAAAAATATTAAAGGCGAAGATTGAAGAAACCGGCCTGACATTGGCACTCACGCATACCTATTCCGGCTATCCTGCAGTTAAGGAAGCACGCGAACGGGTACGGCGCGGTGATTTTGGCAAAATAAGAAAGGTTTTCGTCGAATATCCGCAGGGATGGCTCTCTTCTAAACTCGAAGATGCCGGGAATCCGCAGGCATCCTGGCGTACTGACCCGAAACGTTCCGGCAAAGCCGGATGCATGGGCGATATCGGAACCCATGCCCACCACCTGGCTGAATATGTTAGCGGACTTAAAACAGTCGAGCTTTGCGCAGAACTCAATGTATTTGTTCCCGGCAGGTTGCTCGACGATGACGGAGCTGCTTTTCTGCGGTTCGACAATGGCGCCAAAGGGGTATTAGTTGCAACACAAATTGCCGCGGGCGAAGAAAACTCATTGAAATTAAGGATGTATGGCGACAAGGGTGGCCTGGAATGGAACCAGCACGAACCAAATACCTTATTGGTCAAATGGAGCGACAGACCGACTGAAATTGTACGTGTGGGAAATGGTTATATGAGCGATGTCGCCAAACACAATACACGCACACCAGGTGGTCATCCCGAAGGTTACCTCGAGGCATTTGCCAATATCTACCGAAATTTCTCATTGACGGTCAGGGCCAAAATGAATGGTGAAACTCCCAAAGCCGAATGGCTTGATTTCCCAACTGTTGAAGACGGGATCCGCGGAATGCAATTTATTGATACCGTTGTAGAATCAGGGTACAACGATCAGCAGAAATGGGTAAAATTTGCAGAATAATACAACTATAATATGAAAAGAGCAGTAACACTTTTTACCGGTCAATGGGCCGATCTGACCCTTGAAACAGTAGCCCAAAAAGCCAAATCATTTGGATACGATGGTTTGGAACTGGCTTGCTGGGGCGACCATATCGAAGTTGATAAAGCCGATCAGGCCTATTGTGATGCAAAACTTGCATTGCTGAAAAAATATGATCTTAAGTTATTTTCTATATCCACCCATCTTGTAGGACAGGCCGTTTGCGACAATTCCGATTTTCGCCACAAAGGAATGCTCCCCGCATCGATCTGGGGTGATGGTGATGCAGAAGGAATCCGTCAACGGGCTGCCGCCGAAATTATTGAAACAGGAAGAGTTGCGAAACGGCTTGGATTGAAGGTTGTCAACGGTTTTACAGGAAGCTCCATCTGGCCTTTTCTTTATTCTTTCCCTTCTGTATCGCAGGAAGCCATCGAAGATGGTTATAAGGATTTTGCCAAACGGTGGATCCCGATTCTGGATGCTTACCAGGAAATGGGGATCAAATATGCGCTTGAAGTACATCCAACGGAGATCGCTTTTGATATCGAAACGGCGAAAAGAGCGTTGAAAGCAGTGAATAACCACCCGGCTTTTGGTTTCAACTACGACCCAAGTCACTTTGGTTACCAGGGTGTCGATTACGTTCGGTTTATTTACGAATTCAGCGACCGGATTTTCCATGTTCACATGAAAGATGTCACATGGAATGACTTTCCCGGAACCATCGGCGTTTTTGGTGGTCATACCGATTTCGGCGATAACCATCGTTTCTGGAATTTCAGAAGTGTAGGCCGTGGGAAGATCGATTTTGAAAAGATCATCCGCGCACTGAACGATATTCAGTACATGGGCCCCCTTTCCGTTGAATGGGAAGACAGTGGCATGGACCGCGAAATGGGCGCTGCCGAATCGTGCGAATATGTGAAGAAGAAAGATTTCTCTCCAAGCACATTGGCTTTCGATGCTGCGTTCAGTAAAGAATAACAGATCGTTGAAGAAATAAATTTTGAAAGGCCGGATTTTTGTCCGGCTTTTTCTTGTTCTATAATTTGCGTGCGGTTCATTATTAATGGAGAGGCGTAGCCTCGGCCGATATTGCAGCAACGGATTTCAATCCGTTGAAAATGAATAACAATTAATTGGAAACAATGGATTTTAATCCGTTGAAAATGAATAGATATTAACTGGAAGAGCCGTATGCTTGGTTCATATCATCAATAAATGGGCCGTACCTACGGCACTCCGGTTTGTTACCTGGATTCCTTGCACCGGAATAAATTCCGGCGCTACAATATCGACCGAGCCGATGGCTCTGCAATGTACAAAATTGCAATCGTTGAGCTTGCGGTTTGGAGTTTTAAGATTGGAATGTGCCTTCAGTAGAATATTTGAGAAAGGAATATTCACAGTATCAATGTAAAAAGCAGCCAAATAATGTATATAAGATTATAAATCCCAGATCTGATTAGCGGGGATTCCAAATACTCACCAATATGGTTGTGACGAATTCGTTTAATCCCTAATTCCATATTTCTGTTCTCTCTTTTTAAATGCTTCATTTCCTCCCTCCAATATTTCACATACATGCTCGCGAATACCCTGGGAAAGAAGAGTTAAAGTATTTTCTATATCTTTTGGTTTTGTAAATTCTAAACTTCCGGAAACATATTGAAATTTGTAGCCACCTTTATTCAGGTCTTTTTCACCATGTTGATTCGCAACAATTATTTGTTCAGCATCTGCACTAACGACTACATTTGAATTATGAGTTACCAATATTATCTGACGTTCTTTCTTTTTGACCATTAAATACCGCACAAGTTCGTTATAAATAGCTCTATTATCCAAGCTATCCTCAGGTTGGTCTATTAGTATTGGACACTCTTTTTTGCTAAATTCCAACAATAGTTTTAGAATAACAAAAGCCTGCTTCCCTTGTGACATATTTTGAAATGCATCATTTTGATATTTTAAATCAAATGAAACATCAAACCAATTTGAAGATAAAAGTTCCACTGTAACTTCCTGATTACTATTTCCACTTTTGTAGTCTATAATATTATTCAAAGCTTTTTCTAAAAATGTTGAACTTTCAAGCACTGTGTTCTTAAGATAATTATCACAAAAATTATTGATATAATCTTGTCGTTCCTTTCCTTGCTGATTTAATCTTGAAGACAAGAAATCCTTTAGTAGGTCTTTACTAAGAAAGATTTTAGGATTAATTTCAATACCACTGCTTGATAAGGAAAGGTTTCGCTTTAAATCCACAATTTGATTTTTAAATTCCAAATGTTGATTTACAACATGACTTTTTAATGTATCTCGTTCCGTTAGTTTTGTTTTAAGTTGTTCTTCAATAGCTTTTATTTCATTGAACTTTGTTTGTTCAACTTTTAAACGTTGCGTTAAATCTTGATATTGCTTGTTACTTTCAACTATCTTTAAACCTAGTGTATAAGCCTCTTTCTCTTTTTCTAATTTTATCTCTTCAACCAGATGGACTTTTTCTTTATTTATTTCAGCTTCACGTGAATTGAGTTGAGCTTTCCATCTCTCTTCTGCTTCCTTTCTAATGATTTCAAAGTCTGAAACAATAAAATTTCTAAAACTTTCTGATAATGAAGAAAAACTATATTGAACAGATTCATTAAATATAGCTTGAGTAGAAAGATATCTTATTTGATTAATATCGCCTTCTATAATTTTAATTCTACTTTCCTTTTCAAAAATAACCTTACTTATTTCTTTAAATTTAACAAGCTCTTCCTCTGTTATGTTTACTTTACTTTTAGATATTTTTTCATTGACGTTTTTAAGCTCAATTTCAATACCTTGCTTATCTCCTTTTTGCTTTATATTATTTTGAATAACTATAATCTCACTCTGAATATTAAAAAGATTGCGAATAGATTGTGATAATTGGTTTTTATTTGTGGTTATAAAACCCTTATAAGTTGCATAATACCTTTTTATGTCGTAATCTGCTATAATTTTTTCAATTAATTCATCTCGTTTTTTAGAATCAGAAGCAATATCATACATATAACTTTGAGGAAAAAAGTCGATATCTCTTTGTTTGTCTATTTCACCATCTTTCCATTTAATTTGTAGATTCGCTGAATGCATGGTAATGAATCCCTTGTCAACATAGGCACCACCCTTTTGAGCTAAACAAGATAGTAAAGTAGATTTGCCAGTAGCTCTACCACCTATAATTGTATTTAGGTTTTCATTAAGGTAAATAGTCTGATTCCAAAAACCAGGTTCATTCAATGTTATTGAATCAATTGCGTAATAACCTCTTTTTTCTTCAGGTTTATTTTCTTGGATTGAAACTCGTTCTTGAGGTTCATAAACAAGTTGTTGTAAACCCTCAAACGTTGGGTCTGATTTAATCCATAGGTTCTCTTTAATTGCATAATTTCTTGGGTCATGATTATCAGAGCAGAGGATTAATGGCTTAAATCCAATGTGGGGAAATATCTTTTCCATATGAACCTGAACATCCTCCACTTTCCCTATTTCATAGAAATGTGTGTGCTTTGCAATTTCAGTTTTTATAGCCATATTCACAGGCATAGCATTGGTTATTACATTATCCATACCTTGTGTTTTGCTGCCAGTATGAAGTGAAATAAACCCTTTATTATTCCTGGCAAATTCTAAAATATCATTAAAATCCCAATAAATTGTATCATCACTTCCTTTTGCCTTTGCTTTTTGACTATACATTATTACCCTAAAGTTCTCTGAAAGAGTATCAAGATCCAATTTATCAGAAAATATTAGAATAACATGAAGATTACTAGCTCCTTTATCACATCTTAATTCAACACCAGGGAATACCGTTGTATTAGGAGCTAATAGTCTAAGCGCTTTAATTCTTTCTGCATCAATCAAAAAATGGTCAGTAATTGCAACAGCTGCTAAATCATGATCAATCCATGCATGTGCTAATAGTTCGTTTGCATCTTCCCCATGATATGCATCGTATGAAGATGCAGTATGAACGTGTAAATCCCATTTGCGCCATTCTGAACCTCTATTATATTTATTGTATTCATCCATATTTATCAATTTTACTTTTCAGACTTATTACTTTTGCATAAGCTTTTATGGCATTCTCGCTGGAAATATTACTTATATATACATCTACTTAAATCAGGATTGCTCCTCATAATATGCATTGACAGCCACAATCTAAATTTGATTTATCCTGTAAAATTAATCCTTTTAATTTATCAATCATAAAAAACATCTTTTTATTTCGATAAACTTCTTCCACTTACATAGGTGCTAATTTCAGTTGCTTTACCCCTCCTATTCCCCAATAATCCTCGAAATACGATAAACCACCCTCCCCCCTTGTCATTATGACCTAAACAAACATCCTATTTAGGTGTCATATCCTTCCATCCATTCATATATTTTCAGTATGAACCTTTTGTTTTTTTATCGTATTTTAAAATTTGTTGAAAAAAAGAGTTCCCTGTCAGGGGTTGGAACCCTGACGGGGATCGAGGCACATCGTTTTTGGAACGAAAGTTAACTTCTGATATTAAAAGCATTAAAATGATCTGTTTTTTGATTAAAAACGATCCAAAAACATAAAATCCAATAAAAAAACATGTTTGACAACATGTCTATAATATTTATATTTGAATTGTAAC
>Ga0209724_1003189_pt1 | contig 13566 bp, 11 predicted proteins | sample grotaG_FD_184143 | JGI IMG/M metagenome (GOLD analysis project Ga0209724, IMG submission 184143) | Glacier valley bacterial and archeal communities from Borup Fiord, Nunavut, Canada, to study Microbial Dark Matter (Phase II) -... | ecosystem: Environmental > Aquatic > Freshwater > Ice > Glacier ...
TACGTACTTAACATCGTCACACAAATATAATAAAAAATAAGGAGATGGTTTTAAGAAAAGAGAACATAAAACAACAATAATTTATTAAAAGCCGCAAAAATCCATTAAAATGTATAATTTTAGCTCATTAATATTTCAGAATTTTAAGTCATGAAAGTTTCGCATAAGAGCCTGGCACTAATCGTTGTCACAAGTATATATTTATTGTTTCCAAGCCTGGTATTATCTCAGGAAATAATTGGTAATGAATCACTTGCTATTGAGTATTTTAAAGATAAAAATTACGAAAAAGCACTGCCGATTTTCACGCAACTGATTAACAAATCGCCCAACAATGCGATGTATAACTACTATTACGGAGTTTCGCTGCTGAAGAACAATCGTTACGATACGGCCACCAAAGAGGCCTTACTCAACGCTGTGGTTGATAAAACACCGTCGAATGCTAATTTTTATCTTGCCAATTACTTTCACGCGCTTGGAAACTGGTCAGAAGCAATCGACTTCTACAAAAGGTACGATGGGAGCAACAGGGAACGTCGCGAGATTGAGTACGATAAATACCTCGATATGTGCATGAAACGTATCAACCCATTCACAATTGATAAAGGAGACCCGAAAACTATATTTATTGACACCATCAAAGTTCCTGGTTCGCTACCAGACGAGAAGAATTTCCCTATTCCCGATTCACTTCGCGTTGAGTGGTTCAATTTTCAGATTAATAGCCAACTGACTTATCACGGCATTTCAGATTTCAGAAGTGAAGCGGCAAAAATCCTTTTCACGAAGGCTTGGATTGCTACCGGCAAAAACGATTCGATTGTCAAAAACACCGACATTTTGAGGAAAGCTCATGAAGAAACGCACAATGTAACCACAAGAATCGCACTCGTCCAGCGAATTGTCGATGCAGAGCAGCAATCGTACCAATTACTTCGCGACCGGGAGACCTATTTTGAACAGGCAAGAGTTAAAGAGGCAGGCTATTGGGAGAAAGCCGGAGCCGATGCGATGGCCAATTTTATTACAGAAATAGCGGAAAGGGAGAAAGTAAGAGCTGAAAAATTGCTGAATGAAAAGCCGAAAGTAGATCTTGCAGAAGCAGAAGCGACTGCTGCAGCGCTTACGGCAGATAGTCTGGAGCAGAATAAAAAGTCTGTTCTTACGGAAAACCCATCAGAACCGAAGGATGACATTATTTTTAAAGTTCAGATTGGCGCTTTTCCAAACGGTAAATTGACACCTGCCTTCAAATCGAGATATGAGAAGTTATCGAAATTCAGAACGATCGATAAATACACAAATGCTAAAAAATACGTTGTCTACACAGTTGGAAATTTCACAGATTATAATGATGCTACCTTACTTAAAAACCAGTTGATTTTGGAAGGGGCAAAAGGGGCATTTTTAGCAGCATTTAAAAATGCGGTGAGGGTTCCGGTGAATAGTGTCGTGAAAAAACCATCTAAATAGAACTGTATTAATCAATATTGAATTGTATGACAATTGAGAAGCAAAAAGATCAGATATCTCCGATAGATCTGGACAAAGATCATGTTTGTACTTTGGAGCTTCACAACGATGACTATCATACATTTGATTACGTCATTGAATGCCTGATTGAGATTTGCGAACTTGATTTAGTACAGGCAACACAATGTACTTATCTGATTCATTATAAAGGCAAATGTGATGTAAAAAAGGGATCAAAATCGTATTTGCTGCCGTTACGCCGGGCACTGGCACAACGTGATTTAAAGGCTGTAATTAAATAATTTAAAGATGACAATACTTATCATTCTACTGCTCATCGCTTTAGGAATTATCCTCTTATTACTAGAGTTTGCGGTCATTCCTGGATTCACGGTTTTTGGTGTTGGAGGCATGGCTTTGTTAGGATACAGTGTCTATCTGGCCTTTGTGCATTATGGAAATCTGGCAGGAATTATAACCGTTATATTTCTGATTACGTTGATACCAATCCTGTTTTTCAAATTTCTGAAAAGTAAGGCAGGAAAAAAGATGCAACTCGATTCAAAAATCACAGGCATAGTTGATGTTCTTGAACAAGAACGTTTTAAAATTGGAGACAAGGGAAAAGCGATTAGCCGGCTGGCTCCGATTGGAAAAGTTGAGATTAACAATCACATCGTTGAAGGTAAATCAACCGGAGATTTTATTGACAACGGAGCAACAATTGAGGTCGTCTCATTAAAGGATAACAAACTAATTGTCAAACAAATACAAATTTAATTATGGTTATGGATCCAACAAGTACTATTGGTATTGCAATTGCAATTGTGGTCGGTCTGATTCTATTTCTCTATTTTATCCCGATCGGACTTTGGTTTTCAGCACTCGTTTCTGGTGTTCAAATATCTTTGACACAGTTATTTCTGATGCGTTTCAGAAAAGTACCCCCTGGAGTTATAGCAAGGGCAATGATTGAGGCCCACAAGGCTGGACTCGAAGGGATCAAGCGCGACGAACTTGAAGCGCACTTCCTTGCGGGCGGACATGTCGAAAATGTTGTACATGCACTTGTATCAGCAGAGAAGGCAAATATCCCGTTGACTTTCAAAATGGCCACCGCTATCGACCTTGCGGGACGCGACGTCCTTCAGGCTGTACGAATGTCCGTTAACCCAAAAGTAATTGATACACCACCTGTCTCAGCTGTAGCTAAGGATGGTATCCAGTTGATTTGCAAGGCTCGTGTAACTGTAAGAGCCAATATCAAACAATTGGTGGGTGGTGCTGGTGAAGAAACTGTTCTCGCCCGGGTAGGTGAAGGGATTGTCTCTTCCATCGGATCTTCCCATTCACACAAACTGGTACTCGAAAATCCTGATTCCATATCGAAAGTGGTATTACAAAAAGGACTCGATGCCGGAACTGCCTTCGAAATACTTTCGATTGACATTGCAGATATCGATATCGGAAAGAATATTGGGGCTTATCTGCAAATGGATCAGGCACAGGCCGATAAAAATATCGCTCAGGCGCGTGCCGAAGAACGTCGTGCAATGGCAGTTGCGCTCGAACAGGAGATGAAAGCAAAAGCACAGGAAATGACAGCCAAAGTGATCGAAGCGGAAGCGCAGATTCCACTGGCCATTGCAGAAGCTTTCAGATCGGGAAACCTTGGAATTATGGATTATATGAAATACAAAAACATAATGGCCGATACTGCAATGCGTGATTCAATCGCCAAGGAGACTCCGACAAATACGGAACCAAAATAAGGATATTGATCAGTAATTATAAAACAGGGGAAAGGCGTTGCTTTTTCCCTGTTTCTCTTAAAAGGAAAATTTATACTATAGAAAAAAATTAACGTTCGCTTAATATATTTCAGTGTTTTCCAGCATATTTTTGCAATGCTTTTTGATCTAAAAATTTGGATTTATAGTTAGTCTTATTGGTTTAGTTAGAAATATAAAGGATGGGCGAAAGTCTATCCTTTATTTTTTGCCCTAACCTTTAACCTGGCAAATATCAAAGAAAAATCGATTTGCTCTTTTTTGGGAAACAAGGCATTTGTCTCTTCCACGTAAACCCGGTATTCGTCGCCAAAATGCCGGATCAGTTGCCGCTCTTCACGTTGCACGCGGTGCAAATAGAAGGGGATCGCCAGAATCAGGAAAGCAGGGCCAACAATCCAGTTTTGCAACATAAACACCTGCGCCACAGCAATTGCCACAAAAGCTGCATACATAGGATGCCGCACCCATTTAAAAACACCAGTAGTGATAAGCTGATGATTCTCTTTAATCTCCAAACCTGGAGACCAATACTTTCCCAAATCGGAATGAGCCCTGAAAAATAGCCATATACCGAAACAATAGAGCATTGTTGAAGGAAATCCTAACCATTTAGGCAGGTTATAATCGAAGAATGCAAACCAGTCTGAGAAAACATAAAGAATAGGAAGTAGTTGAAATCCAACAAATATAAACAACAGGAATAAGCGCTCCTTTTTATTAAAATAGCGAGGGTGTTTTTCCGTCACATAATACTGAACGTAGTATGAACGGAGTACTACCTGCAATACAAATCCACACAAAAATATGATTTCGAGATAAGCACGATCCATTAAGTCAATTTTTATGCAAAATAAACGCTTTTTAGCAATTGAATGACCGTAAGTCTAAAATTATTTCAATATGATCTTTTGCTCCACCAAAAACTGTGTCATTCGCTTCAAGGTTGGAAGAAAGTTTGGATTACTCTCCGGCCAGTCGCACGAATGGTCCGCATCCTTTAGAGGAATCAGTTCACAAGTATTTCCGGCTTCAATCATCAATCGGGTAAACTTCTGGGCGACTGCAAAAGGAGTCGTTTTATCCGCTGTCCCGCATGAAATAATGGTTGGTGGCCATCCCTTATTAACATGTAAAACCGGAGAAAATTCAGGATGTTCATTAAAAAAATCCGCACCAAATCCTTCACCCAATACTGGGTTGTGCAAAACCAACGCATTGCCCTTTGAGCTTATTGTCAGATCTTCACCCGGCTCATCGCCACCTGAAATGGAGGTACTTGCCGCAATATGTCCTCCTGCTGACCCGCCTGCCACAATGATTTTATCAGTGTCAATTCCCAGCTCTTTCGCATGTGCCCGAACGTATCGTACCGCCGATTTTGCATCGCGGATACACTCTACAGGGCTGGTTCCATGCCTCGATTTTACACGGTAATCGGCGGTAATTCCAATAATTCCATGATCGCGAAACCAGGCTGCATTTGCAATCTGGGAATCCACACTCCCGTTCACCCATCCGCCACCTGTGAAATAAATAATTGCTGGATGTGCTTTCTTCGTTTTTCCTTCCGGACGAAGCAGGTAGAAATACATATCCTCCTGGGGTGTTTTCTTGTAGAGGATTTTCTCCGATAATAACATCAGTTCCTTTCCCGGCAAGGTATAACTGATCTTTGGAATTTTAATTGTTTGCGGCTGAACCTGCTTACTGGATTTAGAATTAAAATCGGATCCGAAGGAGAAACCTGACACCAGTAAAATCAGAGGAATGAGAATATTTTTCATTTTTATATTTTAAATATTAACTAGTTAGCCAAAAATGCGTCCAACGCAATGGTAGGTTTTCCATCGTCGCCCCAGGCACTTAAAGAATACCTGCTCCAGCTTTTTGCACCTTCAGGTTCCCAATAAATAACTCCAAGACCTTTGCTATCCGGAACAGCCTTCACCTTCTTTTGAACGGCGACCAGCATATCGTAAGTATTTTGTGGTTTGGTATCTTCGCCACCTACCTCAACCACCATTACTTCCTTTCCGTACCTTGAAGCCATATCAACCATATTATTTCCAAGGTCATCAATCGAGAGCGTGAAATCAGGTTTCCCTTCCAGCCAGTAAGGATAGTAAGACAATCCAATCACATCGTATTTTGCCCCATTCGCTTTGGCATTGTCAAACCACCACCTGAACCGGCTGTTGTTATTTCCCTGGTCGACATGAAGTATCACTTTTGAGGAAGGACTGATAGCTTTTATTGCGTCGTACCCTTTATTAATCAGTTGAACCAACTGACCAAAGTTCGCGCTGCTTCCTTCGGGATAAATCATTCCACCCGGTATTTCATTACCAACCTGGACCCATTCCGGAGTTATGCCTTTAGCTTTCAAAGCTGACATCACGTCGGCGGTATAATCATAAACGTCAGTTAATAATTGTGGAAAGTCGTGCCCTACCCACGTAGCCGGTTTAACTTGCTTTCCGGGGTCTGCCCATGTATCGCTGTAATGAAAATCGACCATCACCCGCATTCCCCATTTACGCGCCCGTACTGCCATCGCAACAGTCTCTTCTTTACTGCAATGCCCGCTGGCTTTATCATCCGATGGATTCACCCAGGTCCGAAGCCGAATCGTATTAATTCCGTGATCTTTCAAAATCTGGAAACAGTCCAGTTCTACTCCTTTGTCACTGTAAAATTTGTAGCCTGTGGCCTCCATTTGCGCAAGCCAGCTAATATCGGCTCCTTTTACAAGACCTGATTCCAAGTTAGTTGGAGGATCTGAATATGCTTTCGAACATCCGAATATAAGAAATGCAGAAAGGAGTAAAACGGAGAATATTTCTTTTGAAATTTTCATTTACAGCTTTGAATTATTGGTTTTCAGCAACTTGGCTTTAGCAAGTGGCAACTGGCAACTGGCAGCTATCTTTAACGCGATTAAATGTAGAACTTAAAAACCATTTAAACGATTTTATTGAAAATTGCATATTAATTCCTGGCATTAATACGCAAGAAGCCAGTTGCTAATTGCCAGTTGCCGAATCACTGTTTATTTTGAATCAATCACAATACCAGCCTGTTTCAAACTTCCGGATGTTGCTTTTAAGGTAATTCTACCCTGTTTCTGTTCTGATTTCAGGATCACAAGACATCTTCCCTGCCATGCTTTTCGTTCTGATACCTGGTAACTTTCGGTACTGACCGGATTGGCATTTCCCACTCCGACGATGGTACCTGGACCTTCAATTTCGAACCTTACAAGATTTTCAGACTTCGGATTACGATTCCCCTTTTCGTCTAAAAGCTCCACCGTAATATAGCTTAAATCCTGACCATCGGCCTTGATTTCCATCCTGTCAGCTTTCATCTTAATTTCTGAAGGTTCATCTGCCGTACGAAGAAAGGCTGTATTGACTTGCTTTTTACCTGTATAGCCAATGGTTTTTAATTCACCCGATTGATAAGGAACTTCCCATATGGCTTTGAATTCGGTTGAACGATTGGTTTTCTTCCTGCCTAATGATTTGTTATTCAGAAAAAGTTCCACCTCGTCACACGAAGAGTAGACACTTACTTCCAAAGGTTTATTTTCGTATCCATTCCAGTTCCAGTCAGCTACTGCATCAAACCAATGCCATTTACTCCACGATTCACGGTTGGGATTTTCGTCAAAAGAAGGTTTTGGTGGTTTTACAAACAGCGAAAGCTGATTCGTCATCCAAAGTGCATCACGGTAAAAAGACTGTGGGCGTTTCCATCCGCAAATATCGAGGTCGCCGCAAAAGGCAAGATTCCAGGGATAAAAACTTTGCTCCTGAAAATAACCACGCCATCCGATGCTCGCTTCACCAATATAATCAAAGGCAGTCCAGACAAAATCGCCGAACACCCAGGGATGATCGGTCACGTCCATCCAGCTTTTAAAGGCTTCCAAAGGATATGATTCGGTTTGCACCATCATCCGGGAAGGAATCCGGATATGATCGATTTCAAATATGTCATTCTTTTGATGATCTCCCCCTGAACCATAGTTGTATCCGGCAATATCCAGTGCTGCAATATAGGGATCTTTGGCTGGACTGAGGCCGTTTACTGCTGCGGTAACAAGCCGTGAAGGATCACTTTTGCGAACGAAATCAGCCAACAGTTGTGCCGTCTTGGCAACTTCAGGAGAATCCATCCCTGGAATTTCGTTTCCGATACTCCACAAGATGATTGAAGGATGATTGATATCCCGACAAATCATACTTTCAATGTCTCGTTTCCACCATTTTTCGAACCATAAGTGATAATCACCCGTGTTTTTGCCATCGGACCACATATCAAATGCTTCGTCAATGACCAGCATACCTAAACGGTCGCAGGCATCGAGAAAGGCAGGTGAAGGAGGATTATGGGAACATCGTATTGCATTAAATCCACTGGCTTTCAATAACTCAACGCGACGTTCCTCAGCCCTGTCGTACGATTTGGAACCCAACGGACCATTATCATGATGAAAACAACCACCTTTCAATTTCAGGGATTTACCATTCAATTGAAATCCGTTTACAACATCAAATTTGACGGTTCGGATTCCGAATTTTGTTTCGACACGGTCAACTAACTTATCACCACTATATACCTCATTGATTGCAGTATAAAGAATTGGAGATTCTATTGACCAAAGATCTGATTTAGAAACGGTGACATCCTGAATAAATTCCGTAAGTCCTGTCTTTTCAATTGTTTGTGCCGATTCTACTTTAGTCATCTCCTCCCCTTTTGCATTCAATATTCGGGTAATCACCTTAACTTTTAAAGCGTCGCCCGATTGATTATTCACCTTGGTTTTGATATTTACTTTCGCAGAACCTACATTTATTTCAGGGGTCGTAATGCTGGTTCCCCATTGCGCAATATGCACGGGGTCAATCACTTTTAGCCAAACATGCCGATAAATACCCGATCCCGAATACCAGCGGCTATTTTCACCTTCATTCCTGACTTTTACAGCCAGAACATTGGATTTTCCAAACTTAATTTGTTCGGTAATATCGTACCAAAACGAAGTATAACCGTACGGATGGCTTCCCAAAGAAACGCCATTGATCCATATTTCGGGATTCATGTAAATACCATCGAATTGAATCACAATTCTTTTTCCGTTTTGAGCCTCTGGTATAACGAATGATTTGCGGTACCAGCCCGTTCCTCCTGTCGTAAATCCGCCATTCACCTGACTGAGTGCATCGCTGCTAAAAGGTGAATCTGTTCCAGGCAGGTTTTCGATGCTCCAATCGTGCGGAAGATCAATCGCACGCCATTTAGAGTCGTCGAAAGTGGGTTTTTCAGCACTTAACGCTCCTCCCAGGTGGAATCGCCAATCCGAATCGAAACGGTTGGCGCCATTTTCAATATTTTGGGCAAATGCAACCATGTTGCAAAATAACAATGCTAAAAGAATAAATTGTTTCATATGTGAATAATTTGTTTTTTAAAAGTCATATGGAATAGCCATGACGGTATTCTCATTTCGGTTTGTGATTTTTCAATAATGGCTATTTCATCTATTTATGTTTAAATTATTAAAGATTAATCTTTCCTTAGTTTCAATCTTATTGCCCCAACACTGGCAAAAAATCCATTAAAAACTACATCTGTTTTAGCCTCCCAGATACCAGGAATCTGGTAAAAATTCTTGTTATATGCGGTAAAATACAAAGAGTAGATGCCTTCACCTTCGTCAATCAGACCAAGAGGAGTACGTGTTAGTCCCCACCATTTACCGGGATGGTTCTCAAGATCAATGACAATTGGTTTCGACCAATGAATCCCATCTGAAGAAACCATATATCCGAATTTTTGATAGAAACCGCACCCATCGAAGAAGGCTACATACAGATTTTCTTCCAATTTCTGTACAACTGGGTTTTCAGTATGTTGACTTACAATGCCGGCTTCCGCTATCCTTTTCCAGGGTCCGCGGAGAGATGAACCTTTTGCCAAGCCATTCCATTCGGGCGATGAACCATAAAAGGCAAGCCACTGTCCATTCACTACATACGGGAAAAAGGAATCGACACCCATGAGTCCAAGCTTTGGTTCCAAAGTGTCAGAATGCATAAGTATATTGACTTCTTTATAGGGCCCGTCAATCCCGCTGATGCCCTTAACGACAGATGCAGATAGAGCAATGGTTCCGTCATAATTCCGGTACCATTTTTCATTGGTATTTGGCATGGAGCGATAACATACATAGGTAATTATCCAGCAATTGTGTTTTTCGTCAAAGACAGGCATTGGCGACCAAAGAGCTGCATGGGAATCGGTACCGGTGAAATTGCCGGTGGATTCGAATACAGTGGCATCTCTCGACCAGGATAACCCATCCTTACTCTTCCAATGGGCAAGCCTGGTTTTACACCATACCGGCTCACCATACATTTCGGTAGTAAAAATATGAAATACACCATCTTGTCTGAGTATCCTGCCACCCTCAAATCCAAATATATTACCTTCAGTTCCAGGATCATTCTTAGTAATAACCGGGTGGTCAATTACCTCAACGACATCAAATATGGTGTCGCCAGCGAATTCTTTCGAAACTAATGAATTGGCTTCCTTTTGTGAACGGACGCTACATCCGCAGGCAGAAAGCACAAAACTTACGGAAAAAATTACAGATACAATGTATTTCATTTATCTGATTTTTAATAGTTTAAAATTGGCGAAAATTACATTATCATTTACTGACTTTTATTTGACCAATATCTCAATTGGTACTATAGGTTAACTCTGCAGGGCATTATTTCCATTCCAATTCAATATACCCCATTGAGCAATAATTGGTGGTTTTTACTCCTGAAAAAATGATGTCATAGTCAGGTTTTTGCTCGAATCCGGTATAAAACAAGGTGTATTTGCCATTACCCTCGTCAACGAGTCCAAGCGGGGTACGCACATCGGCACACCATGCATTTTTTGAAGTATCAACTGGAGTTGCATTTCCGGCAGTCCAGTTAATTCCGTCTTCTGAATAACACCATCCAAAAGCCCCGTCAACCCCATGATCGTAAACCATCAACCAGCCCTTCTTGAAAGCCGGAATAACAATCGGATTTTCGATAAACTTTTTTTCAATTTTAGACGGATTAGACGTACCACGAATCCATTTCCCATCAAGCGAAGGAGCTGACGCCTGTCCCACAAGCCAATATGGAATAGGTTTTATTTCAGTTTTGGTGCTTCCGTAGAATGCGTACCATGTTTTTCCGACTTTATAGGGGAAAAACGAATCCGTTCCCTGAAGACCTTCCCACGATTGGGACTCTGAGCCCGGTTCCATTACGATTCCTTTGTCGATGTACGGGCCATTTATTCCTTCCTTCCCTTTTACCGCCGAAACCGATCGCCATATCCGTCCTTCGTGGTTCCAAAGGAATTTTTCAGGAGTATTGGGTTTTGCTTTATAAGTTACATAAAAAAGGTTCCATTCGTTATGAACCTCGTCCCAAACCGGAAGTGGCGACCAAAAAGCCGCCCGGGGATCCTGACCTTCGAATTCGCCACTCGATTCGCGTATTGTAGAAACCCGCTTCCAGTTTAATTTGTCGGTGCTGATCCAATGGCCCAAACGCATTTTCACCCACATGGGAGGCTGAACCATTTCGCTGGTAAACAGGTGATAAGTTTCGTTAATCTTGACTACCCGCCCTCCTTCGAAGCCATAAACAATGTCTTTGGCATCGGGATGATTACCATTTAAAACCGTTTTCGGATGCGAATAGGTTACATGCAATTGTTTCTCGACAGACTTTTTGGATTGACCAAATAAGCCGATTGAGATTGAGACAACTATCACGAAAAAAATTATACGTTTTTTCATATTCGATTAATTTTATTTTGGATACTTTTTGCCCCATTTTCCCACTTTCTTCATGATCGTCATTTCTTCTTATTCGCTTTCTGTGGCTGTCCAAAGGAAGATTCTTTGGCGACATCCGCTCCATGTATTCATCCAAATCTTCTTTTGCGAGACCGACAATGATTCTGTGGATTTTAATTATACATTGTGAATGAAATCCAGATGTTGCATGATCGGGTAATTGGCTATTCCCATCACCCATTCTATCCTTCTCTCCCGCTCCAATTTTCTATTTCAATTGTATCAGCACAACCGATTTGGCGGGAATCGAAGCTTCAACCTGTCCTTTATTTAGTTTTGCATTTTTAAAATCAGTCATAGAAACTTCCTCCTTTTTACCGAAATCGTTATATGCATTGATTTTATTGGCAGTTACTATTTTACCGGAAACTGTTGCCAGCTTAAGTCCCTGAACATCAAAACTAATATCCTGTGCTTTATTCGGATCGAGATTACAAAGCGTAATACTTACAACGCCGTCCTTTACCGAAGCAGAAGCGCTAATGGCATCAATTGAATTGGCACCTGATGTGTATTTACCACATTTAATGTCGATTGGCAGCATCTTCGCATCCTGGTGTACATTGTACATTTTGAAGACATAGTAGGTTGGCGTCAATACCATTTCATTGTCTTTGGTTAGGATCATAGATTGCAATACATTGATCATCTGAGCAATATTACTCATCCTGACACGGTCTGCATGATTATTAAAGATATTCAGATTGATACCGGCCACCATCGCATCGCGCATTGTATTTTGCTGGAAAAGGAATCCGGGATTGGTGCCCGGTTCTACATCAAACCAATTCCCCCATTCATCAACAAGAAGACCCACCTTTTTGGCCGAATCATATTTATCCATGATTATGGAGTGTTTTGTAACCAGTTCCTCCATCTTTAAAGTCTTCTGCATGGTAGTAAACCATACATTTTCATCAAATTGAGTAGCAGAACCTTTTTTATTCCAGTCGCCCGCAACAGTATAATAATGGAGCGAAATCCCGTTCATCATCCCTTTGGCTTCGCGCATCATGACCTCCATCCAGTTATAATCATCTGAATTGGCGCCGCTTGCAATTTTATACATTCCGGGAGCGCGCATATAGGAAGCATACTGACGATAAAGATCGGCGTAATATTCAGGGCGCATGTTACCACCACATCCCCAGGTTTCATTTCCGGCTGACCAGTATTTTACATTCCATGGCTTTTCACGTCCGTTTTTCTTGCGCAATTTGGTCATTGGACTTTCATTCGCAGAAGTCGTATATTCGATCCAATCTGCTGCTTCCTGAACCGTTCCACTACCTACATTCAAACAAATATAGGGATCAGCACCAATTAATTCACAGAAATTCAGGAACTCATGTGTTCCAAAACTGTTATCTTCGGTTACACCGCCCCAATGCACATTGATGATTGAAGAGCGGTCTGCCTTCGGTCCGATTCCATCTTTCCAATGGTAAGTATCAGCAAAACAGCCACCCGGCCAACGAACCAGTGGAACTTTTAACTCTTTTAAAGCATTGACAACATCCAGCCGGAATCCATCGGTATTTGGAATATCCGATTTTTCACCTACATAAATACCACCATAGATACAATGCCCGAGGTGTTCGGCAAACTGACCATAAATGGCTTTGTCAATTGTCGACCCTGGTTGATCGGCATGTACAACGATCTTATTCTGGGAATTTCCCGAAATAGATAAAAGGATGAAAGGGACAATCATAAGTATCCCAATGCAATTCATTTTTCTCATATTAGCTGGTATTAAAAGTAATTTATACTTATAAAAACCAAAAGTAATAAATACTACTATTATAATGCAGTCCTTCGTTTAAATTTTGTCAAAATTTCTCGGGTACGTACAAAACTTTCCGTAATTCAATATCCCCAACAAAAAAGTATATTTGCAGCGTCACAAAAATTCAACTAAAAATCTTCATTGAATAGTTCGAACTCATCGGAATCAGAATTGGTTAAAGCTTTATCAAAGGGTGAGATTAAGGCGTTTAATGACCTGTTTCAAATTTATGGAAACAGGATATTCCGTTTTGCGCTTGGTTACCTGAAGTCAGAACCTGATGCAGAGGAGCTGGTTCAGGATGTATTCTTGAAAATCTGGGAGAAAAGATCCGAACTCAAAGAAAACCTCTCGTTCAAATCCTATATCTTCACAATCGCTTTTAATATCATCAGAAAGCACTTTGTAAAAAAGGCATTAACCGCTAAGTATTTTGAGCAGCAAGTTATTGAGGATGCAGATCTTTCAACCATACAAAATATAGATTTTCAATCGACTAAAAAAGCAATAGACCAACTGGTAGAGCAATTGCCTGCACGACGGAAAGAGGTTTTTATAAAAAGCCGCTTCGAAGGATTGAC
>Ga0209724_1003191_pt1 | contig 13560 bp, 26 predicted proteins | sample grotaG_FD_184143 | JGI IMG/M metagenome (GOLD analysis project Ga0209724, IMG submission 184143) | Glacier valley bacterial and archeal communities from Borup Fiord, Nunavut, Canada, to study Microbial Dark Matter (Phase II) -... | ecosystem: Environmental > Aquatic > Freshwater > Ice > Glacier ...
AAGGGGGAAGGGCGACCCACCCAAACCAACTACTTTTCTAGTCCAAGTCTGTTTCGCTACATAATACCTGCTTGCGCACGCAATGATCATTCACGCGGTGTACCGGCTATGGCCGGCACGTATTAAAACAGCCTGACCCTTGCGGGATCAGGCTGGCTACATGATCGGATTGAATAGTGTTGTGTTCAGGGTCGGAAATTATTGGCGAATCCAGGATAGTGCTCTTTACACAACCCACAATTTACTTCTGGCTCATTGCATCCGTCTTGACTGCAGGTGCCAATTGGCTTGATGGATTCCCCTGGAAGATCAGGAAGTCTACATCCATTCTTTTCTTGCCAATCAATCATCTTAGCAGCGTGCTCAGCTACCATATTGGCCATCTTCTTATCGCCACCACGACGAATCAGTTCTTCGGCCCATAGTATCAAACATATTGGCGCCAACACATCTTTGGCCCTGAGTAGGAATACTGGTTCGTCTTCTCCGATTTTTCCGGAAGGATCCTGAATCCTATCGTAATCTTTACGTGCGTGTAACATAGCTTTAAATTTAAATAGATTGTATTGAATACTGTTGTTTTAGTGATTAAGACAGATCCTGAATCTCATATTCCAAGTCGTAACAATCACCCTCTTTTATATTATCGCGCAACCATTCTATGGCTTTTGGATATTCCATTCCAGTTCCGTCAACTTTACTCCCGTTATCGCATATTTCGTTTAGTTGTTCAAAAACTTCTTCTGAAACTTCTACTTCTCCAAGTCCAACACTGTAAGTTACCGTTACTGATAAATCTTTAATGGTTTTCATTTTTAAGTTGTTATGTGGTTAATTATTCTTTGAAATTGCATCCTGATTTTGATTTACACTTCATATCCTTCGTTTGCTGGTCACAGTATCGATCGTGCAGGCATTCTGAAGGCTCTATCATCTCGACCACTGCAGCCATGAACATCATTTGACCCATTGCATTATCCTGGTAAGTGTGCGTTTCGCTTATTTTAAGCAAGGCAGGTATTTCGTCAAGGTTATTCGCCTTCATTACTGCAGATAGAATATGTGTATAAGGCTTTAGCTTCTCCTGGTATTCATCTCTGAAGAACCTTTTAGCCGTGTCCCGGCATTGGTAAAGCCGCGCAGCCATTTTAATTTGTTTTTCCATAACCCGATGATTTATTGAACGTACTTAACTCCACACAGCGGGCAAAATGTAAACAGGATATTCTTCTTCCATTTCCGCGTTTGCTTACCTACCTTGTAAGTTGCTTCTCCGGTGGCATAAATCCGGATATCTCCTGAGTCGATTATTAATGACTTATTGTTTAAGTCAACGGTTACATACTCATTGGTGGTAATTTCCTTTTCGAAAATACCCCTCAATTTGGTTTCTAATTTTTCAATACATTCACACATAATAGTTTGATTTAAAGATTAATTACTTTTTTATAATTGATTTTTGCAATATTCACGTTTCATCCAAATTCTAATATCAATACCAAAAAAATGAATGGCATACTCGTATTCTGTTGGGCTAAAATACCGTGTACTGATTCCGAAATATACCCAGTTGTCTGTTCTTGAATAGAAGGGTTTCATCCATCTGTTGTTGATGATGATTGTATCAAACGAATGTTTGTACTTTGTTTTTCGTCGTTTCATAACGTATTGATTAAAATGGTAATTCGTTTAATTCCTCACCTGTTGGGATCGTATCATCCTCCTCCATTGCCTGGGCGCTCAGTGTCGAGATAAAGAAACATTCTACTGCTTTGTCATCGATCTTCTTGATAATGCGCCGGTCTTCGTTGGCATTTGTACCTGTGCAGACGTGGATCGGGTTCAGTGTGTAACCATGGTACTCGCACCATGCTCCCAGGGATGATTTAAATTGGTTCGATTTGTATTTGCTGGACTGTGATGTGCTCAGCGTTGTTTTGAAATTTTCGAATGCAGCTTCACGTTTGAAGAACACATTGAAATAACCGGCATTGTCCGGGCATACTGCAGGGCGCGGATCGGGAGGGATCACAAAATAATGATTGGCCCAGATAAAGAACTCTTCGTCCTTCGATACTCCGCGCGTCATGAGCCTGCGTAACTGACGTTTCAATAGATTGTCCATTGGTGGCTGAATCTTAAAAAATCGCATCTGCAGCTGCACACAATAGGCCATGAAATTGTAGAACTTGATCCATTCCTCTTCTGTAAAATCATCAAACAGTAACTTACCAAACTTGAGGAGTGGTGAACGTGATTCTTTGTAGTCGTTAAACTTCGTCTTTTCGTGGTAGTAGTCCGATGCAGCCCCGTTCAGGATACGTGCGATCGTTGAACTGTCGACATTTTGCAACTCAAAATTCGAGCTTACAACCATCTTGCCTGAAGTATCGTAAGCAAGGATCTGTTTCGAGATGTGTTTGCTGTTCACTTCGCGGTTACCGGTGACCTGTGTATAGAAGAAATTGAAGTCTGCAAACTCATACAAGTCATCCACTTCGATGATGTTGTGAAACTTCGTGAAGCCATCGTAAAGGAATTCCGTTTTGTCGGTGATGTCCTTGCGCCTGGCACCAATATAGAAGCGTGGCCGGGTGTGCGAAAGTGCTGCACAAAGCAACGATTTTCCGGAGCGTCCGGATGACTGGCCAATCTGCGAGATCTTCATATCCTGGAGAAAAACAAGCCATGGTTTACCCGGATCTTTGTATTGAGAGGTCATATATCCCAATACAAACATCAGGTTGGCCAGCGACAGGTTTTGTTCTTTCGTTTCGGCATCGGTAAGCTTCGAATGATCTTCAATCTCTTTGCGCCAGTGGATGTGTGCAAGGTCGGTCAGAAACTTTGTGAAGATGAAACTATCATCATTAATGGTGACTTCGTAGCGGTCGAGCTCCGGGAAGTTGGCCAGTTCGATATTGCAGTTTTCGCGCTCTTCAGATGTTTTGGCGCCCTTCTGCTTTTCGAGAAGCAAGGCATAGTCCGGAGTAGGTTTCACCTCGATGGCCGGCTGTTTGATCAGCGTGATATTCTTATCGATCACATGGCTGATGATATCGGTCCCCAGTTCCAGTTTGCCCAGGATAAAATTGGGTACATCCTGGTGTTTGACCTTCTCAATCGAATCCTTTTGAATCTTTAGACTGCCATTATTAAAATGAAGGTACTCAGTTCGTTTATCGTGATTGATAAAATTAAGTGATGTCAATTCTTTTAACTCCTGCAGGTTATTTTCTGATATCTGGTTACTCGAATTGATTTTATCGAGGATGGCCACACCATCGATCAGGTTTTTGCTCCGGATCCAGTCTTTTGTAAATCGCTTGATGATCTTTTTGATATTATCCGGATTGATCAGGTCTACAACCTTTCCGTTGATGTGAGCATAGCAATATCCTGCTTTCCGGTGATACGGACTATCAGTCACATAAAAGCCGTGTGATTGAAGGAAATAGTAATAGTTTTCGAGCCCTATATTGTAATTGACAACCTTTTTACCTTTCACATCATCAATCGACTTCTTCCAAAACTTCATCGGAAAACTACTGGCCTTAATAGTGATAAAATTATTGATGGTGTCCTCCAGGTCGACACCTGAGATATTGATAAAATCCTTAATATCCTTGCAGGGATTTCCTCTCCAGTCTTTTTTAAACTTTAGCCATTCCGGAAGCTGGATCGTTACCAGGTCAATGTGACGGTGGGCAAATTTCATGGCCATTTCCTTGCCGGTTGCATCTAGATCCATAAGCTGGTAATGACGTTCACATAAACCATCGAGTGTTTCCCAGACATCCCGGGGAACTTCTGCAGACTCACTGTTTAGCCAGTACACATTAAATCCAAGGCTGGCCATGTTCAGCGCATCCGATTCTCCACTGCAGCGGATCAGGTCCTTTACCTTTGGTTTCTTCCACTCAGGACCTTTATATTCATACTCGCCGGTTTCAGGATTTACAAACTCATTATCCATCGACTGCAGCTGTTTAAGGCCAAAAATGTAATTGGTGGGTTTAGTGCCTACATACCCGAACCGGTATTTTTTATCAAGTTCGTGGGGTTTGTAGATCTTTTTGAAGCTTCCTTCATCGAGCAGGAAGATGGGAAAGTCATCTGTTGACTTGAAGATATGGACAATATCTTTTTTGTATTTTTCACTATAACCAACCATCTCATATTTCACAAGTGATTTCATATTATACCTGTCAACATGACCTAATTCCATATAACGGCCAATGCTTTTAAGATCAATTTCAGTGGGTTTGGGCTTGTATTCAAAGTTGTATTCACCTTTTTTGTCCTCGGGTCCGACTTCTCTCCAGGAGTATTCGGCCTTGTATGAAGGCCGTTTGAAATCGCTTCCTCCGACTTCGCGCCGAACGATCACTTCCTGGATAAAGCGCAGCGAATCGATGTAGATCAGGTTCTCGGCCCAGCCAACATAGCCAATAGCGCTCATGCCCGACATTTCGGACTGATTGCCAAAATCGGTAATTCGCCATGAACCCTTGTACCATGATACTTTGGCTGATGCTGTTTTTTCTGATTCCCTGCACTTTATAAAATGCTTTGTGTCACGAAAATCAACCCCGGGGAAGTAATGCTGAAAGATGGTCAAACCATGCTCCGTTGCATCAAGGATTTTATCTGCGTCAATATAGATCATAGTTTTTTCAGTAAAACGAAACGTACTTGGTTGGTTTGTTCAATCTCAGGATATTTGGCTTTCAGAACATGCGACAGCTTTGCAGCAGACAGACCATACGTCAACAGGCTGAATCCGTTCATTCTTGCGAAATCTTTCATTTCGAATTCCCAGGTATCCATGATTTGAACCTGTGTTTTATCATGTGTTTTCGGGTCCTGCAGTGTGATCACTTCGCCTTCAGCATCGAGTGATTTATAAAGCCATGTTGGCGGAACTGCGATCGCAAAATAATCCTGCTTTGGGATGCCGTGGTGTATAAGGTTTTTCATGGGATGGTTTTTAGATAAAGGGATTAAACAACTGGACTTCAGTTTCAGGATCTATCATCCATTGGTGGCAATTCGTATCGACAATCAGCATTTTACCGATATGTTCTTTAGGCTGGCTTCCACCCAAATCGGGAATAACGATACTGCTAGCTACGGTTCTGAATTTCCGTTGCCCTTTTAATTTAAACCCATCCCCTTCGGTTAATTTGTTTGCTTTCATTTGGCTTGTTTATCAAGTATTTCGTAGATAATGGTCTGCTTTGGGACGCTTAGCCGATTTATATCGTAATTATCTGCTATATAGTCTATTTCATCACGCGTCATATTGTGAAGTTCGATGATATCGTATTGCTTGTGAAAGGTTTTACTAATCTCATCCAACTGGTTAACAGCCTGTTTTAATTCAGGCATCCAAAGTTTAACTTTATAGGGTGCATCTTGCTTTGGTTCAATTTGAAATTCCATCATCTCAAGCGCGTTTCTGATTTCGAATAGCGCTTTTTTTAAGTCTTCCATGGTTTATCTGAATAAAGGGTTAATAATCTGAACACCATAATTATGCTTGGTTGCCAGCTCATTGATATAACGGTCTGTTTTGGCTGCTTCCACATCTTCCTGGTGCACATTGATAGTTTTCTGCGTTGTCTCCAGCTGCAGAGTGAATCCATGATCTTTCACTTTTTTGTTGCAGAAGTATTTCCGGTCGTAAGTATTGGCCATGTGGATCCGTTGGCCGTCTTCGAAAGGAAGGCCATAGGCTTTCTTAAACCAATTGACCATTTCGAGACCCGAAGCGAAACCATCGGCCTGAGCGAGCTTTTGAATTTCATCATTCGATAATTGCACATCATTCACAATTACTTCATAAAAAGTTGCAGCCGATTCCCGGATAGAAATATCTTCGGTTTTCCTGCAGGCGACTTCTCCCAGCTTCTGGCAATTTGTTGTCCGAAGTCCGGAGAACAGGTAAAGCTGATCACCTTTCCGGATGGGCCGTTTCCGTTTTGCCCTGATGGTGGTATACTTTGGTTTTACTCCCGTCCGCTTTGCGTAGTTCTTGTCGAGCATGGCCAAGATACCCGGTGCAAACTCTTTATTAAAATTTAGTGATGGCATGGCTATCCTGATTTATCTTATTGTGAATTCAGATTCGTTTAATTTGATAGATAAGAATTCTTCTGTTTTATGTTTGCAGTCTCCTGCAGAGTTACCCCCAATAGTTGTGGCGAGCAGTTTTCCCCCCAGCTGTTTAAATGTGAACGAGAATAACGCCTGGTATTTACGGTCCCTTACAATCGGGTTAATTATAACGTGCGTAAATTCTAATCCGGATTCTCGCGTGTAAGTTGATACTTCAATAACCCTGTCAAGTAAATAGCATCCTTTTAAAACATTCACCCATACAACGGCAGTATGTCGGTTAAGAATCGAAGCTTTATTCACTATTATAGCCTGGATTACTTTGTGCGAATCAAGTTCAATATAAACGATGCTCCTGATTGGGTGTATTTCATTAAATGTATCAATTTGAGTTTGTAATTGATCTTCGGTTTTTAGTTCCATTTTGTTTGATTATTAGTCTAGTATATAATTTTCTTTCTCAAGTAATTCCTTCATTCTCCTGTCACGTGCCGCTTTTGATACAAATGGCTTCTCGAAGGTTTTCCATTCACTGGTACCGGGACCTTTAAACTTGATCCGGATATTTGGCTGATCATCGCTCCGGAGGATTACGAGTCCTTTTGCGATTACTTTTTGTTGTGAGTTTGCGTCCATGGCTATTCTTTTGTTAGCAGCTGCAGCTGAAGTTTGGTAATACTGACGATTGTATTCACAGAGTTACAAATCTGCTTTGCCTGGGCAACATAGGTAGGATCCTTACGTACTTTATCAATATCTTCAAGCAATGCTTTCGATAAGCTGATGAGTGCTTCTTTGTTTTCGGTATAGATGGCCGGTTCTGTCCTGGGTGTATACTTTGCCGGCAGTGCTGCTTTCTCAAACGGTGGGTTTACTTTTAATTCAACGTATTCTTCAGAAGCAATGCTGGCAGGCTTGAAATTCTCAAGCCAAAGGTCGATCTGCTCTTCATTTTGCTTTTTGAAGATGGTTGGCGTATGGTCTAATTCGACAACTATTTCATATACACCACGTTTATTTTCGAACGATCGGATAACGGCGATCTGATCGCGATAGACAAGCTGTTCGCTGCTATCGATGAAGTTCTGAAGTTTAAGTAAGCTCATTGATTGTTCTCCTTGTTTTAATTTGACTTCTTTTTAATTCAATTAATTCCGGCATTTCGGCGATCGCTGGTCTTAGCTCCCTGTTTCTATGGGTTAATATATTTGTTATATACTTATCGTCAAGCGTGTCGCGACCGATGCACTTCTCCATGTGGTCAATCCGGTTTATCAGTTCCCAGTTATTTGGTTTGCAATCCAGTTTATTGTCGGTCAGGCATCTTAAAATCATACCGGCAGGTATCGGACCATTCACCTGCTCCCAGTTGAAAATCTGTAGGGGTATCCAATTATCAGGTGATATCCGGATATACTTTTCACTTTTAGCATTTTCATAAACCCGAAGGCTTATCGCTCCGTCTGACCTTGTATTGTGAGGAACGTGTCCTTTTGGAAAAAACGAGTTGCTGCATGTCCTCATCCTGATTTTAACTACCTGCTTAGAAGTACGTTTTAATTTCAGTAATTGCAATTTGGCATGTATCGAGTCGGCTGAACGATTGATTAATGCTCCAATTTCAGCATTCGACATTTCTGTGAAATTATCCCTGATAATTTTTTCATCTTCTGAAGTGTACCAATTCCAAACAGAAAGTTTAATTCCCTGCCGGCGAATAAGCTGATATACCTGGTGATGCTTCAGCTTTGCCTGATCGCATATTTCATTAATGCTTAGTGAATTGTAATTTTCCATTACGAAAGCCTTCTGTTGATCGGTTATTATAAACCCGATTCGGTTAAGTTTCATCCGCTTAACCCTTGCTTTTACAGTTGAGAGTTCTCTGTTCAGTTTTTTGGCACAAAAGAGATATCCTTTTTGAGGGTAATTATCTTTCAGGAATTGTTCATCCTGTGAGTTCCATTTGTTGTTCATGGGAATTCGTATCTGGAAGTATCTGGCCATTGACCGGAGTGGGCTACAAGCATCTGGATCTCCTCGGTGTTGTCTTCATCAAAAATGCGGTATCCATGATTCCTTGCATAATAATACTCCCGCATTGCACCTTCGCTTTCAACCCAATCCCTGAGCTGAATAATGCATGTTGCTTTTTCTTTGAGCACTCTCATGCAAAGCTCCATCGCTTCATCCCAGTTCCACGAATCAGGGATCCCAATGTTCAGCGGATTTATCACAGTGGAGACACCCATCATTTTGAGTTTTGCTTCAACGGCTGCAAACTTGAGTTTACAGGCCTCGGGATCCAGTCCGGTAATTTTGCCGGATACGTACATTTTCAATTCCATCTGTTTAAAAATTAAAAGATTGCGTATATGACACCTGCAAAAAAGATCACAACACTTGATACCAGGATAGGTCTGGCTGAATCGATTTCTTTTTGGGTTGGCCGTACCATGTCGAACGATTCCAGCCTTACACCTTGATTGGTACATTCGCCATGCTGATTCCAGGAAACTTGCATGAGGATGCCTGCAGGTGTTTTGATCGCGCCTAAAATTGTCGTTGGGTAGCCTCTCTTTAGGTCATCATAAAACATGTCGGATGATTCGAATGGGAGGTTGCATTTGAGTTTTGAGTTTTCGACCTCTTCTGTTGAGAAACGTGGGTCGAAGAATTCTCTGATAGTTTTTTTAATGCTCATAACGATAGTGGATTAAAATGTTAATAGTTGTTTACGACGAAACCTTTTAGCCACTCTATTCGTATATTTGAAACGTGAATGGCCAACGGCTATTTTGATATTTGATGTTTCTTGAACTGGAACTAAAATTTTGATTGCCCGAGGGCGAGATCTTGCCGGATCTCGCCCTTTTTTGGCAGTTGTTTCCCACCACAACAGGGGAACTAAAATTGAAAGAACGCCGGCTGCCCGCCGTGGGTAATATTTTGGGTGTCTTTGGGGGACGCTATATTAAATTCTTTGAATATGCATATGCCACAAGCTTCCTGTCAGGGGTAGTTTTACCCTTGATACCTGTTTTTGTGTACATGTTATTAATGTGATTGTGGACCGTACAACGGGAAATGAAAAGCTTTTCAGCAATCTCCTCCTCGCTCATTCCAATACAGAAAAGCCTTAATACCAACCTTTCACATTTGCTTAAATCGCTGTTGATCTTTGGAGTGCAAAATCCGAATTTGCAAACCTTTGTTGAACGTGCAGGGCAAAACACATTCTCAATCTTAAAATTAAAGTGCTCGTCAATATCAGGGATTCCATCTTTACAAGAGAAATTGCATGAAAGGAATTGTTTGACGCGCATCGCCACATCAGCCCTCATTCCTCCATGAAGTTTGACCAGCTGATCGTAGGTTTCAGGATATGTTTCCTTGATAGAATTATCGACCTTCAATAACCAGGATATTGGCATGTCTTTGACCGGAGACATCACTCCTGTGGACATATCTTCAACGACCAGGTATTTATTCTCGCTGTTCGTGTAAATCTCAAACATTGAGAAAGGATTTATTTGTAATGATGCTTTGGATCATCATGAGTTCTGCTGGGCGAAAATCTCCCTTCTTCATTCTAAGCGCAAATGTCCTTTCGGAACATTCAAGTTGCTTTACCACCTCGCGCTTAAAGAGCATCTTGACAGCATGATCCAGACCCTGATAATAGTCTGCTGGGTTCAATTTTTCTTCTGTGTTAATCTCGTTCATTGTTTATTGCTTTAAAGTGTGCTATATTTACCGGAGACACTGCAAATATATACAAGTATATGGGTTTATAACAAAAATACTTGTATTAAAATACTCAAATACTTGTTATTTATAATTGATCTTATTATGGAGCTTTCCCCCGTCAATGAAAGGATTAAATTGGTTTTTACGCAAACTGGTCTAACACAGAAGGAATTTGCTGAAAAGATTGGATGTAGACAGCAGGCAATAAGCAATGCAGTCAATAATAAAAATCAGCCAGGCCTTGAATTGATAACAAATATACTTGTCGTGTTTCCTGTTTTTAATACCGATTGGCTTGTATTGGGTAAGGGCGAGATGAAGAAAAGTGATATTCCAGCCTATAATACAGGAGAAGTATTGAAAAAAACTGATGATCCGGAGGTGAAAATCTTTAGCTGTAAAGACTGTATTGAGAAGGAAAAGCGAATCGACGAACTAACCAGGGATGTAAAAAGAGCTGAACATACAATTGGAATACAAGACAAATTAATAGTGGAGTATGAAACACAACTTGGAAAAAACGTCAAAGTATCCTGAGAGTGGTGCATAGTTGTCTTCGGATTTTTTGCATTTGGGTTTTTGAATTTATTGCAGATACTTAATACTATTATATATGGGATTCTTTTCGAAAAAACCAAAACTTAATTTACTGGACGTTCTTGAATTTGACTTAACTAAATATCCAGACGATTCCTTCATTATTGATAAAATTCATTCAACTGACGATCGGACTGTTTATTTTAACAATGAATTTGATAATAAATTTTTTGGACTGTTCACTGAACTGTCAATACTATGCTTTAATAACTCACCCGCTCGCAATTTTCTATTTAGATGTTCTACGCCGGAGTTCGATAAATATGATCTGCCTGATTTCATACAAAAAATATTCAATATTTATGGTAAAGACGACTATGGGAAAGGTCTTTATATTAGGCAGGATTCAGAGGATATTGAAGACAACCATTATTCAGGAAGGTTCTGGATGAACGAAAAATTGCCTTATACCTGTGTTCTTTCTTATGACGAAGAAGAAGGGTTATCATTTACAATATGGACAAAGTAATTACAACTTAAAAATCCTACTATTTGATGGGACTTATAGCCATATCAGGAAGAGCAGAAGAAAGGCAAAGCCCATTAAAGGTAATGTATAGGCAAATTGTTGAAACAACTTAAATGTATAAATATGACAAAACTTGAAATTGAAAAAACAATTCTAAAGGCAATCGAGAACAGCCAGTCGATTAAAATTAAGTTTAAGTATGGTCTAGGAAATGAGATTGAGCTTTTATTTGACCCGTATATTTATGGATCTGATACAATGCAATATGAATTTGTTTGGGGGTTTCTGCCAGAAAGCCTACTTTATTACAGACTTATGGCAGATTTCATTATATCAGCCAAACTTACTAATACAAAGTTCGAAGTGCAATCTGACTCAATGTACTTATATTCAATTGAAGAAGAACATAGGTGTAGGGTTGCTGGAATGCAAGAACCCAAACTACGAGTTTATGCTCAAGGAATAGATCTGGAAAATTAGGAATAATGATTTAACGGTAGTATTTATTTTCCTTGTTGCCATTGGAGCGCATTTCGCAATTTGACATCGGATTGGCACTAGGTTTCACATTGTGATACTCTCTGGCAAGAAAGCCAAAGATTTTAAGCTCTAATAGAGTTCTGCATTGTACTGCATTGGTTTTGGGTTCTTCATCTTTCAGAATATCGAGAATGATCGGGCGGAGCAGTCTTTTTAAAAGTTTTCGCATGATGTAGTTTTTATATACATCAAATTTATAATCAGATAAATAAAACAAGAAGGACAAAATAACGACTTGATAAAATGAAAAAATCCCGCCATGTGACGAGATTTAAAACCAAATAATATGAATCACTTTATTGAATTAACAGAACTTAAAGGAGGCAAATTTTTACTGAATACTAAATTAATCTTAAGAGCCACTGCAATGGGAGATGGCACTTTATTGACTACTTCTATTTTAAGAGATAAGGGTGTCGTATCATCGTACGTCCCGGCAAGAATTGATCAGCACCATTCCTGTATTAAATATGAAGTAAAAGAGAATTACGCTACTGTAATGGCACTTATTCTTAATAAAAAATCTCGCCATGTGGCGGGACCTAAAAACCAAGAACTAAACTAACCATTATTCTGAAAACTAATGTTCGGAGATATTAAAGCATTTTACGACATGGCTGTTGACAAATCTCAATCCCTTGGAACGAGAGTTGCAACTGTTATCACAATTGTAGCTTTAATATTCATATTTGACTGCGTTACAAACTTTACTTACAACATATTCATATCAAATAAACTAAGCAATCTTGAAGCTGTCAATAATTTAAAGACTATTTATCAATCTGATTCAATTCATTTTAAAGAGCTTTTAAAAATTGAGAAGAATCTTTTGGAGAGAAAACACTACTTCGTAGATCGAATTTTTTTCAAACCTTCAATGATCGATTTTATGTCGCGTAGTACTCCAGCAACAAACGACACAAGGGCCGATTCTATTTCACGTATTACTCCAAAAGTAAACGGCACGGACAATACGACTAATTTCAATACGACTAAAAATATTAGTAGTGAGACCATAAGATCAAATTTTTGGATGGTTTTAAGCTCAAGTTATTTATTTGTATTGACACTTTTCATTTTCTTTTTCGCACCTGTATTCACTAAGGAAAAAAGGAGTTTAAGGTTCTTTATTGGTTGGTTTGCATCATTGGTCATTCTTATTTTAATAATTGCCTTCATAACGTGGACTGCATACCAAATACCTATTATCAACAATAATCCGCTATGGAACTATATTATTAACTTCTTAATTCATACGTTTTTAATAATGGTAATAGTTAAAATGTTACCAAAGAGCAGATGAAAATAATCCCGTCATGTGACGGGACCTAAAACCAAATAATATGAATAATGCTTTTGAAGATCAGCAACGTTTCGATGTACCACCATTTGATTTAGCGAGAATGGCTTGTGGTGTTAATGCCATTATTGAAGTCATTAATTTGCCTATACCTAAAATTAAAGTTTGCGATTCATTGGAAATTGCGACTTCCGTAATGCAGATTTTAAACCGTCAACTCTTCGTGCCTATTGATTTGGGGCAGATAAGTATTTTAATTCAAAACATTATAGACGAAAAGTGCACAGCTCCGGGTGTTGCTTTCACTGTAATGCAAGTTTGTGCCCGGAACTATGATCACCTTAAATTAACTAAGACTTTGTTTTAGTGCCCCAGAATTGTATTATTCCGGATACGGAAAGATCACCATCAATCGTGATATCAGATTTGATGCCTTCTTTCAGGATTTCAAGAATAAGTGGGCGGAGCAGTTTCTTTAAAAGTTTTTTCATGATGTAGTTTATTAAAATGTATTCTCAAACTTACCATCATGACAGAATAGACCAAAGGACAAAAAGTGTGTATTTCGAATACAATTTAAGTACACAATACATACACAAATACAATTCCCCGGGATGCCGGCACGGAATACAATTTTTAAAAATGTGCAAATCAACGGGATAGAAGGGTTTCGAAGATCCCCGCAGCTCCACGAAAAAGCCCTGGTAATCAAATGATTGTCAGGGTTTTTTTAAATAAAGATGTTTGTTGTTTATATATGTAGTAATTAGGCCTGCAAATTATG
>Ga0209724_1003193_pt1 | contig 13553 bp, 7 predicted proteins | sample grotaG_FD_184143 | JGI IMG/M metagenome (GOLD analysis project Ga0209724, IMG submission 184143) | Glacier valley bacterial and archeal communities from Borup Fiord, Nunavut, Canada, to study Microbial Dark Matter (Phase II) -... | ecosystem: Environmental > Aquatic > Freshwater > Ice > Glacier ...
AAAGCTACGGGAACGCCGTCTCCATCTCCGATCGAGACCACCTTTGCAGACATATCTGCCTGTGCAGGGAGTTGAAAGGCAAGGATTATGGCGCTAAGGGCAAGCAAAGTGATCGACGAGATGAATCTCATGCAGTAATTTTTGAGCTTACAGTGCTAGCTTTCCCAAGCTGAAGGTTATTCATGCGGCATGTCCTTGCAAACCAAGCTTAAAATCTGCATGAACCCATAGGAGACTCAACTGATGGCAAAGTCTTTTTTTCAGTCGCTACAAAGTTGTGGGAAAGATTGATCAAGATCCGTGGCACTATTTGACCCACGTCCTGAATTAATTGCTACTTAACGCGAAAGGAACTCAATCATGAAAAGACTACGCTTGCTGATGTTTGCCCTGATAGGGCTTGGAACAGGATTTGGAGCATTGGCAGATCATGCGATCGCATCAACCTACGCGGATGTGAAAACTACCCTCGCGATTGATGAAACGTCTCTAGAAAAAAATCGGTCGAGATTCGGGAACTACGAGACCGAAGCCGCAGGTAGACAATGGGGAACAGTTCAAATCAAATTAGTCAGCACTAATTCAGGTTATACCCTGTACAAAGGAGTCTTCAGAGACTCTTCCAAAGAAAGCCCCACCTCTTATCCAGAAAATATGACAGCAGGTCAAGGTTGTGCAGGAGACATTTCAATTCGCAGAGGAAATCCCGGTACAGGCAAGCCCATTACGGCTGAAGTGGTTTGGCGAGTCACAGGCGGGAAGTTTTGTAGCCTCGTCGGTCGAACCGTTCGTTCAACGCTGAATGAAACGTTACCCCGTCCCGACAAAAACGGCGACTTTACTTCTAGCAACGCCATCACTTACTTAGGTGAAACGAGTGGGATTGTAACTTGGCTCAAATGGCAGGTTGTTGATAAGTCTGAGTTACTAAATTGTCGTGTAGCACCCAATGGGGCAGTAAAGCGAACCTATACGAAGGGACAGATCATTCTGGCTGAAACGCGACAGAGCAACGCCTTTATGCTCGCAAAGGATGGTAGTCCGTGGATGCTAGTGCGAAGTCAGCAATGCTATGTTCGAGCGAATAAGCGTTATATCCTGCCCGTTTCGATTCCCGATTAAGAGTGGAAACAGAACCCCGCTTTTTCTATTAGGCGCTCCCGTCGCTTTTTGCCCAAAAACAACGCTTGCGTTTTGAGAGAGAGCGGTAGACCGAAACAACCAGTCTGTAAACAGGGCTTAAGTGCTCGCAGAAATCGCCAAATCAATTGATTTAGTGGGTAATTCTCATCTAAAGGTCAGAGCCACGATAGCCCAACTCGAATGGGTCTATAGCTATGAATCAATTAAAAGTGTACTGATGGAATATCTGAATCTGGAGGCAGAATGAAGCGACCTAGAAAAATTGAGGTGATGGGGTTAAATGAGTAGCCGTACAGAAAATCACGCTAAGGCTATTTCCCTCTATCTGCTGTTCCGGTAGCGACCGGCTTAAAAACAAGGCTCAAGCCATGGTCGATGGCATGACGACATCGATAAGTGGAGCCAATCAGTCAAAAAACGTACTACACAGAGCTTGGACTCGTTTTGGACTAAGTAGTACAACCAAGGGGCAGATTACAAACGTAATCTCACGGGTTGCAGGTGGCTGAAACCCTGATGCTCTGGTTGGAATTCTGCATGCGGGGCAGAGGAACAAGCTTTGTCGAGAGATTGGGGGAAGTTATCAGTCTCTCGATTTATTGCTTTGAGTGAGCTGAAATGGCAACTAACACAAGTCAGTCTCAGAGCCACTTTCAGGCTTAGCGTGAGTTTCTGTACGACTACTCATCTAACCCCTAACCGGGTTCTACTGCATCCTCATTGTCATCAACAAGTCCATCACCAAGGTCTAGACGTTGTGAAACCGCGTCCTCAAACGGGCGTTTGAAAGGCTTGAGCTGTTTGAAGGGAAACTTTCTTGAGCAGTTCTTAGGGGAGGGGGTGATGCTAACGTCACCTTTTTACCCGGCAGAGGCTCCCAAGGGTGCAGGGCTAAATCTTGTGACACTCTCGCGTTCCGAAAGGTGAGAGCAACGGGGAATACAAAGCAAGCCTAAACATTTCAGGAGTCCTCTCTACTCGACCGGGAACGCCGAATGGGTCTCCGACCCGTCTCTTACTCAAGCCTTGTCGAAGCTTTAATATCCAACTCGTCCAAAGGCTCCTCAATCGCCCCGCTGATCCAAGCTCGGTCGAATTCCTTGGTTGTGTGCGCCCTCACTTCAATTTTGATCGTCATATCCTCTGCTCTGTCGGACAATGATTGAAGGACGCTGAACAACTCAAAGAACTTGGACTTGTCGGTAATTGCCTCTAGCTTGTAGTGACGAGCTGGTTGAACGCCGTTAACAATATTCACTAAGACCGAGCTTTCGATACTGCTGGTTTGAGATTTGTATTCGACGGCTGCTTGTCCTTCATTAGCGGCTGGTATGGTTGTAGCAGAACCACCTTGAAAAGCGGTGGCAGTTTCATTGCCAGTTTCAGCAACCTGGGTTCCAAGCTCGGGCAGTTTCTCCGGTTCAGGCATCGCGGAAAGCTGTTTAGCTAATTGGGGAGCTAGTAGATAGCCAGCCAGATCCAATTCGTTCAGGGGGATGGTTCGCTCGAAGCTAACGAGGGAGGGATTTTCTACCTTAGGGTTGCCGTTGGAAGCCATGATCAGGTAGGGAACATAGCCGATGAGTCCCTGCTGAACCGCTTTGACGATCGCCTGCTTCACAGCGTCGATGCCCAAAATCTTGGGATAGGTGGGGAAGCGGAAGAAATAGCTGACCAACTCATCCCCAGTAATGTAGCCAGGTTCGCCACTTTCTAAGCTGGAGAGGCGCATGAGTTTGGTTGTGGTGATGCTGCCAAAAACATGATTTTTGAGAGCATCTAACACTCGATCCTGGAGATTCTGACTGGTGTTGAGTTGGGCTTGAAGGTCAATCGTCTCCAGACGAATCGGATTGGCTCCATCAGTATTCGGTATGGGGAGGAGGATGTAATCATAGAGCCGTCGGACAGCCGCACCGATATCGCTGAGCGCATCTTTTCGCTTCTCGTTCAGTTCCTCCAGGTCTTCAGGGCTGAACTTGTATTTGGCTTTGTCCTTAATCAAGGAGGCGATCGCCTCTGCGGTGCGACCCGCTTTACGTGCTTTATCAATCTGGGCTTTGTTCGGAATCACGAAGGCAAGCGCATTTTTGTACTCTCGTTTGTCATTACCCCTCTGTTCCAGCCAGGACATAACCTCTGTGAGAATGGTGTCTGGGCTTTTTTCTGCCCACTCATGCCCCAGATAAGCCACACTAAATTGAGGTTCTCTGTCGGGAATCGCTGAGGAGTCTTTGGGCCACAGGACAACTTTACCGCTGCTGCTTTGAAGGGTTTTGCCCAGTTCTTCTCGGATCTTCTCCAGAATGTCATTTCCAGAGATTTTACTTTCCTCATCGGCAATCAGCTTGTTTAGATTTGCCTTCGTCTCAAAGCGGTAGCGTTTGCCGACGTAGTGCAGATAGAGTAAGTTTTCCCGCAGGTCGCTCAGGGTTGCCGTGATAACGTTGCGATCGAGTCCTGGTGTGAGGCAGGAGGCTGTGATCTCTTGTTCTAAAACCCCTCGATCTTCGCCGCTGCGAGCACCAAAAGAATACATCAGCACAGCCGAGGCAAGGCGTGTACCGACTTTGAGGTGGCTCAGTGCTGGAGAATCTTGAGCGATGCGATTGTCTACAGTTTTAACTTTGGCTTTTCTGCCAATCAAGTCAGCATCAATGACTGAGTTATACCGTTCACGTTCACCGACTTGCGTGAAGAAGGCTCCTCTGACTGCCTCATTTTGAAAGAGTACATCACCTGGGCTAATAAGCAGGGACGTATGTTCTTCTTTCCAGAGGGAGTAAACGACGCTAGCAAGAAACTGGAGCGCCCCACGGGTGCGTTGGTAGCTGGGCAGCGTTCCCCAGCGGTGATACATCAAATCCAGCAAGTCGGGATGGAAGGGGTAGCTGAGTTGGATTCGTTCTGCAAGGAGGGCTGCCTGTTGCTGAATCTCCTGTCTACCGCGATCGGTTTCGACATAGCTTTCATGGAATTTGCGGAATAGGTCAGCCTGCTGATTAGCAATTTCTTGAATCGCAGCCGGATCGCCAATGCTTTGAAACAGACGGCGCTGGACAACCTTCATCACCTCATCGCCGGAGACAGGCTCTTTTTTCGCATCGTTGCGTGAAACCAGTTTGTCTAACGTGCCGAGCAGCCCTTCATTACCCACGGCCTCCTGAACGCTGGCTTGAAGGGAATAAACCAGAACGGTTCTGGGCAATTCTGCGACAACATCGGGCAGTTTTTTGATGAAGGTGAGCACCTGTTTGCCGAGCGTCGAATCTTTCACCTCGACACCCAAAGCATTCTCAACATAGTTCAGGAATTCATCCAGCAGGATGAGCGTCGGGCGATCGCCAATAATTTTGCGCCACACATCATTTCCAGGGGCGACTCGTTGCTCATCGTCTGCCCGCACCACTTCATAAGCATCCTTGCCACCCAATTGCCAAGCTAAATAGCCCCAAGGCGTTAATATCTGTGGCCCATCGGGAATCTGGGTTCCCTTAGTCGCACTAAAATCGTCGCCGATAAAGGTGGCAACATCGACAGTGCCAGGGTTCGGCAGTTTGGCAAAGTCTGGATGCTCTAATAAATCCTGCCGATGCTTAGTGAGGTGGTAAAGGCTGATCAGTGCGTGAGTTTTACCTCCTCCAAACGGGGTTCGTAGTTGCAGAACCCGATCGCCTGCCTCTCCGCATAAACGCTGCACTACACTGGTCAGCAGACTTTTCAGTTCTGAGGTGAGGTAAGTGGCTGCAAAGAATTGACCAGCATAGCGATAGATTGGCGGACAGGTAGGGTCTTGCCGCACCACCGCCCCTAGTTTGGCAGCGTAAACGGAATTATCGAGTTTGCCATCCAAGATATCTTGATGGGGAATGGCAACTTGGGTCCAGGGTTTGAGTTGGTATGCGCTGCTCATGGGGTGTGTGGGAGGTAAAACGATGGGGATACGGTTAGCGAACACCGACCAGTTCTGATTCTGGTTGGAGGGTGGAGACTAGAATGCCAAGAATTTTGTCAATCTCCTTGATGTAGTAGTCGCTGACATCGATAAAGGCAGTTTGTCCTTCGAGCTTGAGAAATTTCCAATCGGTGCCAGTGGTAACGGCTCCATAGACTGGATCAGTTGGGTTTTTCTCTTGCTGGTTAAACAACCGAGCCGCAATCATGGTGGCGATGCATTGCCCTAAGCCACTGGGGATGCTTTCGTTTTTAGCTTCCACGATCGTGAGCACAGGACTGGTGATGTAATACTGTTCGGTGGAACGGCTCAAAATGAAGTCGCAGCGTCCTTCTAAGCCTTGGGCTGGATCGACTTCAAAGGTGCTACCAGAGAAGACCGAAATTTGGTGGTGCAGCAGTTGCCGAACCGCTACGAGAATGGGCATGACAACCAATTCAGACCGAGCTTTTTCGGTGTTGATGGCACTGGCTAGGGGAATTTGATCTTTGAGGGTGAGCGTAAGCAATTCGCTGGGGGCGATCGCCTGGGTTTCGGCAAACAAATCTTGGGTTTCGCTGGTGACGATCCCGAAGTCTGCTTTGACTTTGCTGAGGGTGAAATTGCTGTATGCCATTGGTGTTCTCCCTGTCCCTGCTTTAGCGGCTTTGAGTGAATAAGTTGTCTTCGACCAGTCTCTTCCAGGATGCTAACAAGGTATCGATGGCAGCTTGCTCTTTCGTGCGTTGGGCTGTCGTGGTTTCCTGCCCAGGCTCCGGGGTGAGGGTACGTCCAGCAAGGGCTTGAGCGATCAGGTGTGATTGAGTTGCATCAGGTTGAGTAATCGGATGAGATGTTGGATAGCTTTTCAGTCAGGTATCCGGCTATCGCTGTTAAAATTCCAGTCCGACCTGTACCCCTTGTTCATGCCACCATCTAAATCTTAAAGTTTGTGATTTAAAGTTCATTAGGAAGCAAACTCCTAACCATATTTTTTGTCTCCAAATCAAGAAAAGATATATATAAACGCTTTGTTGCTCTAGTCATCAGTATTCGATAAACATTGAGCAGATATGGAACAATTGCAGTATCATCAAGCTTTGATAACTTGGGATCTACATTGTCATAGTGAGGATGTCCGCCACGTTCACGAGATTTGGTTTTTTTCCTCATTGGATTGCCTACCCAGCAACCGTCCCGCCACAGCAAATCTCGAGGCCAAAGCAAACAAACAGTAGGAATATCAAATCCTTGGGCTGTATAAACTGACCCAAAACTTTGCGCTCCTGAAGGATCTGTTGCCCAAAATTCACCTCTTGAAATTCCTGGTGCAAGTCGCCCAGGCTTGCCTATTTTAGGAGCTTCCCAAGGACAATCAATGAACCCGGGAATAGAGACTTCTTTTGGTAAGGAACCATCATCCCGAGGCTTCTGTGACCAGTGCCAACACCAACCTGTTAATAATCGAGATTGGTTTGGTAGTCGTTCCTCCCAATCTTCATGAATTGCAACTAATTCGGCAGGATCATTAACCAATTCAAAGTTGAAATTTCCGAGATGCCCTAGTTTCCTAAGATTTGGAGTTGGAGACTCTAATAAAGTATTAACCCAATCAATGAATTCCAGTGATCCTGCTAAACGATGTTGAGTCTCTAGATGATAATTTACAACTACAGCATTTTCTTTTGCTGCTGCTAGTTGAATGTCTTGAATACGATTTGCTTCGCCAGGTTGAATAATTTGCCTTTCGTCTATAAAGAATACACTTACTTTTGATGCTCTAATTATTTCTTGAACAATAGGTAGAGAAGCAGCAAGTTCCTCTCGCGTTTTTTGTCTCCGATTTCCTGATGACCAATCCATTGATGCAATGCCATCTATTCGGTGGGATTCATCAACCAAAACTACATCACACGAATTTGGTTCAAGATAACCAAATCGATCATTATATGAAATCAGTGGTTTAAGATGGTCTCCTAGACCTTTTTGAATAGATGTCTTCATTGCAGCAGACTTAACTACATAGGTAGGTCGTAGGTTTTCCTGCAAAATCGATGACATAGCTTGAAGTGCAATTGCAGTTTTTCCAGAGCCAGGATTTCCAGAAACAATGATGACAGACTTTAACTCATTCTGAGTTGCACTAATTAATGATTTGCGGATTCCTTCGTAAACTTGATATTGCTCTGGAATTAATGGAAAAATTTCCCGTCCATTAATTACCCCAGTTGCAAACTCGATAAACCTTCTACTTGCTCTAATATCACTATTTACAAATTTTCTATATACTATTTCTCCACTTCCCCGTTTTAGATCCTGATTTAGAGAAGTAGCAAAAATATCAATTTCACTTGCACCTATAGCAGGCGCTTTTTGCTGCGTCCAAGCATAAGGATCATTTCTGATTTGACTAATGAATGGCTCACCCATATTGAATAGAACAGCGTACGCTTTGCAATCTATTGCACTAGCGTTTTCGCTGTAACAGCTGTTCACCCAAAATTTGAGGCGATCAATGAACAAAGAAGCTTGAAGTGAGGGATGAATGGTTTCGCTAATAACAGACCCATAAATATTAGCCAGCACATTATGCTCAGAATTCTGAACTACTTCAAATTCGCTCCATTGTTTCAATTCGAGCAATATAAGACGTTGACTCCCAGAGTTATCTATTCCAAACAGCACAACATCTGCGCGATTACGGCGTTGAACGACAGGATCAAGAAGTTCAAAAGCTATAACAGTACTTGGTGAAAGGTTTTGAGTAATACGAACAATATGAGGTGTATTTGCAACCCAGGAGTATTGCTCTCTTTGCCCAAAACCGAAACCTGCCCTTCTTGCTCCTTCTTGCATTGCAGCATGAATTCGAGCTTGTCTTACATCATCAAGAAAGGTACTGATAGTTGCTGAGTAAGCACACACTGTCATCAGTCCTACCCCTCCAAAATATCAAACAACTGCTGTGCATTCATCGGAATCGAACTAACCCCAGCAAACATATCCAGCACCTTGGGTGGTGGCACATCCTTCAATGGCGTATCGGCAGGCAAACCCAGACGATCCCTCTGTGCCTCTAAAATCTGCCGTCGCGCCTTCTTAATGGTGTCTTCGCCCGCTCCCCACTTGCACAGGTCGATCATTGCCTTGCTCAAAGCGGTTCGTTTCTGGCTCGTTTCCGGTGCTGCGACCAACGAGGCAAACACTGCCGCCCGTGCTGCTACTAGCGGTCGTCGCGCCCACCACAAATGCAGCGTCGAAATATGTCCCTTGCGGATCGACTTTTCCCGCGCCGCTTCCACAGAAATCTCACGGATGGGAATGAAGTCTTCAATCAGGCGACGATCCTCTTTCGGAGGTGTGTTACGAGCGTTGGTCATGGTGTTAATTGCCAGCTAATGCACAGACTTCAAAGCGGTTCAAAATTCGTTTCCTTGCTTTCGGTCCGTTCCCAGCGGCACGAATAGCGGCTGAGGGGAGGTGTCCTTCTGGAGCCTGCAAGCTATAACGGCGGTTGTCTCCAGGTTGCCAGACCTGATTGATGCGCCAGCCCACGAGATCGCCAAAGCGATCCCAATCTGCTTCTACCGCTTGCAGAAGCTTAACCTGAACGCTAAACCCAAACCGACCCCCAGAATAGTGAACCCATAGCTGGTCGATCGCCTGCAAAGCCTCACAGTCAAATGTGTCGATCGCTGGACCCGGCAAATAATCAACTCGCCCAATCACCTGCAACATCACCTCTCTTGTCTCCAGATCAGCGTCTTGCCACTGCCCCTGGCTTAAGAATGCCTCAAGTTTGCGATAGTCTGCCCCTACAGTTGCACCCAGAGACTCAACTTGAGTTGGGGATGACTCGTGGTAAAACTGCTGTTCAACTTGGGACAAAACTTCGGTGGGCAGATGCTTGAACAACCAATCCCTGGCAGCACCAAGCCCCTGATCAAGATAGATACTGGCTAAGAGGGCTTCTACACCATCAGTTAAGTTTTTAGGACCGATCATGCCAAGATGGCGGATGAATTTTTCTAGCCCAAACCCACGGGCAATGACCTCCAGAAGGGGATCGTTCACCAATTTGTCTCGACTGACCGATAGTGTGCCTCGACCCCGTCTGCCTCGGCGCTGGTAGAGATATTCGAGCACAATAAAATCCAGCAACGCATCTCCCAGCAATGCCAGTCCTTCGTTATGGTCTTCAGGCTCCTGCCCTGCTACAGCATAAGAACGCTCTGTAATCGCTGTTTGAAGCAAAGCTTTATCGGAGAATGTGTAGTCGATCGCCGTCTCTACCGCTGCCAGATCGATCGTCGGTAGGCTACGGTCGATCGCCTGCTGGCGCTTTGGCTGAGGCTGAGAGGCCTTCAAAAAATGGCTGACATACCAGTTCTGAGCAATCTCCAACCCCTGGTCAAGGTAAACGGCTGCCAAAAGAGCTTCAAAGGCATTGGTAATCTCTTTTTGGCTGATTTTGTCGTGTTCTTCTATGACTCTAATCAGGTCACTGAGCCGAATTTTGGCTGCAAGCTGCTCTAGATGAACATCCATCACCAAGCGATCGCGCTCACTCGATAGAAAACCTTTGCCCGATTGATTCCCGTACATCCCATAGAGAGACTCAAGCACAATCAAGTCAAGCAGCGCATCTCCAAAGACGGCGAGCCACTCATTGTGAGCTTCAGGAGTCCCTAGATAACGGGCGTACGTGGGGCGCGTTAGAGCCTGCCAAAGCAACGCTTGATCGTGGAAGGACAACCCGATCGCTGACTCAATGGCTGTAGCATCACTCATACCCTTGCCTCCCTTGCTCAGTCAGTAAACCGGGTTCTAAGATATTTTTCTCTGCGGTGCGGGCGATCGCCTCGGCAGGCACTAAGTAACGTGTCACTTGCCTAATTTCTTTGGCATCCCCCACCAGAACCTTCGCTGGATTTTGGATCTTCAACAACTTTGGCTCACTGGTCTTGCAACCCCAAACCACGTAGAGCCAATAGGACTCTCCCAACTGCTGCGCTTTTCGCCACTCATTGGAAGTCAGTGAGACCTCCTGATTCGCTTGTGCCCGTCCTTTCACCTCAATCCGCCGCACGGGGGCTATACCAGTCTCCAGGTCAATGGGTCCCAGGCTACGAATGTCAAACCCACTACCATCCCGGTTCTGGCTCACATCCTCTGGCTTCCAGCCCCTCTGCTCCTCATACTCCATGACATACCGCATGGCAAAGGCTTCAACTTCCGGGTCATTCTTCATCCCCGGCATTGCTGCCACTAAGGCTGGAGCAGGGTAAACGATCGCACAGCCCAAATAGGCAACCCGCCCAAAGCTGACGATTTTAAGGTAATCCAGTTCACTCTGCTTGGCTCTGTAACGTTCCTGGAGGTCTTTCACCCGCTTCTGGGCACTGTCTCGCGCAACGCGATAGGTTTCATCCCCGGCTGCCACCTTTGCCGCCAGCTTCATTTGCGTAGATTGACCGTCTCGAATGGCAGCATCCATCGCTTTCTTCAGATAGTCCTGCCGAATGTCTAGCTCACGCTGTCGTTGCTGTTGCTCCTGCTTCACCATAGGCACCTGGATCTTGACCTTCAGCCACTTCTCAAGGCGCTCTTGCTCTTGAGGCGTAGGAGCGGTGAGGGAGCAAGAGCCAGGAGGAATCGCGTCAGCATTGGCAGGGGCAAGATCATGGAGACAGTCTGGAGAAATTAAGACCAAATCGCCTGCTGCCTTTTCCAAAACCGCGCATAAAGCGGCTTTCAACACGGCTGCCTGCCCTGTTCGCTGTTGTCCAGCAACCTGAAGCTCAAAGAAGTAGATCCGGTAAGGCTCATCGGCATCCGCATCTAAAAACACGGCAGACCCGGTGCAGATGGCATTATCCAGTTCAATGTCCAACCGCTCGGAGATCGCTGCAAACAACGGATGACCTGGCGATAGTAGTTCTGCGTCCTGGTGATTGGGGTTAGCCATTTGCTCCTTATAGAAGGAAAGCTTCGGATAATTCTTATCGACCGTACCCAATCGCCGCACTGCTTCTAAATTGTTGGAGCGAAATTCCTCTTTGACATAGGGAACTCGCCACAGCCCATCGGCTCGAACTTCTAAGTTGACACTCAGGAACTCGCACGATCGCTTGAAGAACTCCTCGATATAGCGAGGCATCAACCGCTGCTCTTCTGAGCGAAAGTCCTGGCTCTGGGTGCGTCGAATTTGAGACAGGTCAACGTGACTTGTTGCTAAAGCCAGACCTGTTGCTTGCTCCAGTTCTTCTAAACGGTGGAGATCCAGTTGCTCCAGTTGCTCCAGGGCATTTTCCTCAGAAGCTTTGCTGTAGGTCGCATCCTTCACCATATCCTCGAAGCGAATGTCGTTGAGTTGCAGGAGTTGACCGACCACATCGAAGACGCGATCACCCATTGCCTTCCGAATCTCTTCCAGCTTGGTCAACAGCTTTTCCAGTACCCGACCTTCTACCGTGTTAATCGCCACAAAGTTGAAAATATAAACATCATGGGTCTGACCAATGCGGTGAATGCGCCCCATGCGTTGCTCAAGTCGGTTGGGGTTCCAGGGAATGTCGTAGTTGATCATCAACCGACAGAACTGAAGATTAATGCCCTCCCCGGCTGCCTCCGTTGCAAGGCAAATTTGGCTATTGAGCTGAAAATCCTTCTGAGCCTGCTTACGAGCCAGCGGGTTCATACCACCATGAATCTGACAGGTGGTATAACCCCAAGCCTCCAAATTCTGCTTCAGGTAAGCCAGCGTGTCCCGATGCTCGGTAAAAAGCAGCAGCTTTCCCCGACCATCCTGAAGTTCTGAGAATAACTCTCCTTTCAAGCACTCTTTCAACTGGTTCAGCTTCATCTCAGTACCAGCGGCGATCGTTTGCTCAGCCAGCTTGACCAAGCGCTCTAGCTCATGCAGCTCATCGCGGATTTGCTCCAGACGCTCTGCCGTTGTAGACTCGATCGCTAAACTCTCCTGCTCGTCCTCCTCGTAGTCGTCGCTTTCCTTCTCCAAATCAACTGGTTTGCTGAGATTGATCAAACGAGCGTGCTGCTCTTCTGGAGACAACCCCTTTAACTCCTCTAACAAATCAGCAAACCGTTGTCGCCGTCGCTTTAACGAACTGAAAATAGCATTCAGACTACTCGCCAAACGGCGTTGTAACACGGTGCGAGCTAAAGCAACGGCTGCCTGCTTCCGCCCCTTGGTTTTCCCCAAAAACTTGTTGATGTACTTGGTGACTTCTTTATAAAGATGCTCCTCGGCTGGTGAAAGCTCAAAGGGAACGGTTTGGGCAAACCGTTCCTTGAACAGCTTCCGCCCATCAAAGTCTTTGAGTTCCTCCTTAATGCGTCGGAGAAACCAGGGGCTATTCTCCATCCGTAACATTTCTGGGTTGATCTGATCAGAGACAAATTGTTCAGGGTCCAGCAGCCGCAGAAAGTTATGGAATTGGTCTACATTTCCCTGATGGGGTGTAGCCGTGAGCAGCAGAATGCGTTCGCAGTTTTTAGATAACGCCTCAACTAGTTCATACCGTCCAGTGCGCCTTAAATCATCTCCCTGCGTCCGAGCCGAACACTTGTGCGCCTCATCAACAATTACCAAGTCCCAATCCACTTGAAGGATGCCAGGCGTAATATCATCTCGTTTGGCAAAATCAATGGAGGCAACGCACTGGCGAAACCGTTCCCAGGGATTACCCGCTAACTGCCCTTTTGCCAGCGTTGAGTTAATCACCTCAAACGTTTCAGAAAACTTGCTCTTCAGCTCGTCTTGCCACTGCAAGGTTAGAGGGGCAGGAGCCAGGATCAGCACCCGCTCAATGGCTCCTCTCAGCTTCAACTCCTTAAGGAGCAACCCCGCCATAATGGTTTTGCCCGCCCCTGGATCGTCTGCCAGCAGAAACCTGAGTCGCACTTGAGGCAAAATCCGCTCATAAACAGCCTCTAACTGGTGCGGCAGAGGGCGAACCCCGCTTAGACTGACTGCAAAGTGGGGATCGTAGGCAAACGCCAACTTAATCCGCGCTGATTCGATAAAAAGGAAAAACTGATTGCCATTGACTGGAGATGCTGAGGACTGGCTCTGCTTGCTTAAAATCTCCTCAACTTCAATAGTGCTGATGTAGGCATCTCTCAGATCGCCTTGCTGAGTGCGAACTCTAAGAAGAACAATATCTTCGACGATACTGGCATCCTCAACGGTGACAGGTCCATTAAATTGCCCAGGGATGGAAATCCGTTTGCCAACTAGTTGTTCTTCCATCAGTTAATCTTGCATCTCTGAAAAATACTTTTTTGTCAAAGGCTGAACTCGCTCCCCTTGTGCCCTCAATAATTGCTCAATCTGTTTTAGTGCTAGACGTGATGGCTTCATCCGCCCACGCTCCCAACGATTGACCGTATTATATGTGACCCCTATTGCCGCCGCAAATTGCTCTTGAGTCAGCTCGGTTAGGAGCCTCAG
>Ga0209724_1003195_pt1 | contig 13546 bp, 11 predicted proteins | sample grotaG_FD_184143 | JGI IMG/M metagenome (GOLD analysis project Ga0209724, IMG submission 184143) | Glacier valley bacterial and archeal communities from Borup Fiord, Nunavut, Canada, to study Microbial Dark Matter (Phase II) -... | ecosystem: Environmental > Aquatic > Freshwater > Ice > Glacier ...
CCGTGAACCCAATGTGAATCTTGGCTTGTACGAAGCAAATGCACGCCCGCCGCATTTGGTGGGTGAATCATTATTAAAATATTTCGGCATTGCAGCCCATACGCCGGAAGCCCATGCATTTACTTATCTTGATTTTGAGAAGGCTGCGCGCACGTATGGCAAAGTTGGCGGCTTTGCGCATATCGCCACTTTGGTAAAACAACTCAAAGCTACCCGCCCCAATGCCTTGTTGCTGGATGGTGGGGATACATGGCAAGGCTCGGCCACAGCGCTATGGTCAAATGGCCAGGATATGGTCGATGCCGCGCTGCTGTTGGGGGTGAATGTGATGACCGCACATTGGGAAATGACCCTGGGTGCCAAGCGGGTGCAGGAAATTATCGGCGGTGACTTCAAAGGGAAAATCGATTTCGTCGCACAGAATATTCACACCGCAGATTTTAATGACCCGGTGTTTGCGCCTTTTGTGATGAAGGAAATGAATGGTATTGCAGTGGCGATTATTGGTCAGGCATTCCCCTATACGCCGATTGCCAACCCCCGTTATTTCACGCCTGACTGGACCTTTGGCATCAAGGAAATGGAAATGCAGCAAACCGTTAATGCGGCGCGCGCTAAAGGCGCTACCGTGGTGGTGCTGCTTTCGCATAACGGCATGGACGTCGATCTCAAAATGGCGTCACGTATCACCGGCATCGACGCCATCATGGGTGGGCATACTCATGATGGCGTGCCACATCCGGTGATCGTCAGCAATGCAGGTGGCAAAACCATCGTCACCAACGCAGGTTCCAATGGAAAATTTTTAGGCGTGCTTGATTTTGATGTGAAGGCAGGCAAGGTCAGCGATTTCCGCTACAAGCTCATGCCGGTTTTTTCAAACTTGCTGCCGGCCGACAAAGACATGCAAGCGCTAATCGATAAAATTCGCGCGCCGCACCTTGTCAAGCTAAACGAAAAACTCGCCGTCACTGACGGTCTTTTGTATCGTCGTGGTAATTTTAATGGCACTTTTGATCAGCTCATTCTTGATGCGCTGATGGAAAGAAAGAATGCCGAGATTGCGTTTTCGCCCGGCTTTCGCTGGGGCACCTCCATCCTGCCAGGGCAAACCATTACGATGGAGCATGTGATGGACCAAACCGCCATTACCTATCCATTTACCACGGTGACGACAATGAATGGCGCCATGATTAAAACCATTCTGGAAGATGTTGCCGATAATCTCTTCAATCCCGACCCCTACTATCAGCAAGGTGGCGACATGGTACGTGTGGGTGGCCTGCAATACCGTTGTGAGCCGATCGCCAAAATGGGTGGGCGCATCAGTAATATGACCTTGAAGGGCAGGGCAATTGACCCTAACAAAAATTATAAGGTTGCTGGCTGGGCTCCGGTCGCTGAGGGTGCCAGCGGCGAGCCTGCGTGGGATTTGGTTGCCAGTTATCTGCGAGATAAAAAAACCATCAAGCCGCAAAAACTGAACCTGCCCGAGTTGGTAGGCGTTGATGGCAACGCGGGCATGGCATGAAAGCGGTGAATACAATGGCCATAAACCTATTACGGTCAAATGCATTCTCAAAATTGCCACGGGCTTTTTTTTCGATACTAATTTTTGCAATCCTCGGCCTGCCAGGGCTGCCATTCTTCAGCGCTTCAGCCCAAGCCGCAGAAACGACGTTAAACAAGGCCCTGGACCTTGCCAGTGACGCGCGAGAGGCAGCGCGCTTGCACATCCCTGTTCTGGTGCTATACAGCCTCCCAGGGTGCCCCTATTGCGAATCTATCAGGCGTTCGCACTTGATGCCGATGCAGGCAGCCAGTGAAAAGAACACGCCACGCCGCGCAATCATTCGCCAGGTTGACCTCAAATCCAGTCTCAGCATGATCGATTTTGCAGGCCAGCGTGTCAGTCACGGCCAGTTTGCGCAGGCGCAAAATATAAAATTCGCCCCTGTTGTTGCTTTTTATGGCAAGGATGAGACGCCCCTCACAGACCCGCTAATGGGCGCCATGCTGCCGGATTTTTATAGTCAGTACCTGGATGATGCACTGGCCACAGCAACCTTGAAACTGATCCCCCCAAACAGCGCCAAATGATTAAAAAGTTACGCAGGAATTGACCAAACGCCTTCAAAAACGCTATAATTTGCGACTGTTCGGGATGCAATCAATTCCCAGCAATTCCCTGATAGCTCAGCCGGTAGAGCGACGGACTGTTAATCCGCAGGTCCCTGGTTCGAATCCAGGTCGGGGAGCCATAATATACAAGGGGTTGCAGCGATGCAGCCCCTTTTCTATTTCAGGCCTTGTGCCGTATTTGTGCCGTAAAGCAGATTTCCAACTACGTCAGCATGCTTCGCCATCTGCGCCGGGGCCAAATGCGCATACCGCCGCACCATCTCCGACGACTTCCAACCACCCATTTCCTGCAAGTCATACATAGGCGTACCACTCTGTACCAGCCAGCTTGCCCAAGTATGTCGTAGGTCATGCCATCGGAAATTTTCGATTCCAACACGCTTCAACGCTTTACGCCAAGCCCGAGTGTTTATTTGTCCTACTGGTTTTCCGGCGTAAGTAAATACTCGTTCCTCATGCTTGCCCACCTGACGTTGCAATAATTCGACTGAAAATTGGCTCAACGAGATATGAATATCTTCTTTGCCCTTCGCCATATCGCCAGGAATCCAAGCCGTTTGCCTTTTCAAATCGACTTGTTCCCAAGTCAATCCAAGCACGTTTCCTTGTCGAAGACCAGTCGATAACGCAAATAGCGCGATATCTCTTTGATGAAGTGGAAGCTCCTGCAGCAATTTATTTGCTTGCTCTGGCGAAATCCATCTTACCCGTCGCTTTGCCTCCTTATACAGTCGAATTTTGGGAGCCCTGTCGATCCATTCCCACTCCAAACACGCTTTACGAAGAATTGATCGAATTAAAGCCAGGTAACGATTTGCTGTCGGCCCGCTCGAATCCAGTCGTTTTCTTTCGCCTATCGCCGCAATTTCATCACGACCAATTTCGGATAGAATTCGGCCGCTTAAAAATTGTTGTAACCAAACCAATTTTTTAGCATCGTCTCGGTGCGTCCTTTTGTAGTCTGTTTCTAATAGCCACTTATGGCCGGCTTCATCCCACGTATAGTGCGGTTTGTTGCCAAGCCTTTCGACGCGCCAAGACTCCATTTTTAGTTTGTCGTGGAGCTCCTGTGCTTGCACTTTATTACTTGTTCCAGTAGTGCGTCGAATGCGCTCACCTGATGGGGTTGCGAAATCGATCCACCACGTACTACCGCGTTTGGTAAGTGACATTTTTGTTGCTCCTTTGTCGGGGTCACTTGCAACGCTTGCCGAGGTTCAGAATATATTGAACGCAAATATTCAGCAAGATCATCTTCAAGAAACACCCAAGATTTTCCGGGCTTTGCTCCTGGTAGTTGCCCCAATTTTGCTCGGCGGCGAACTTCCTCTGGGTGCATTTTGAGGAATGCCGCGGCTTCTTCGAGATCAAGTGTGCGCATGCAGGAACCAGTTCTATTTTTCAAAAATTTAGAAAATGCGACTAGGGCTCGAGCCCCGAATCCAGTTCCTCGAGCTGCAAATCCAATGCGGCGGTTTTGACGTCAGGGGCGCGGACAAAATGTTGGACTACCTTTGCAGAATCGCGTAACTCTTGACAATAATTCGTTTATAGACGAAAATTATCTATGTATGAAATTCGGCACTATCTGACTTCGGACGAGGAAGATGTCTATCTCAGTTGGCTCCGCAAATTGCGCGATGTAATTGCAAAAATTGCAGTAAATCGCCGAGTGACCCGCATCGAGCTTGGCAATTTTGGTGACCATAAATTTTGTCGCGATGGAGTATGGGAGCTGCGCATTGATGTTGGTGCTGGCTATCGGGTGTATTACGCGGTTTCTGGTAAAGAAATTGTTTTGCTTCTGTGTGGCGGCAACAAGCGAACCCAGGACGCGGATATCGACAGGGCCTGTGGATACTGGCAAGACTGGCAAAGGAGAACAAGTGATGAAAGATAGAGCGCATGACGAGGCAATGGCCGAGATGTTCCGGGATGATCCCGGCTACGCGATTCAATTGCTCAACAGTATTCTTGAGGACGGCGATCAGAGTGAGCTTCTGATTACCCTACGTCAAATGACGAAAGCCTTTGGTGGAGTGCAAACCGTAGCTGAAACTGCCCACTTGAGCACGACGCAGCTTTACCGCACCTTGTCGTCAGATGGTAATCCTGTACTTAGCAGCCTGTCTGCCATTCTCAAAGCAATGGGCCTGCGCCTCGCGGTGCAGTCTGTCCAGACGCCGCACGGACACGCCTAGGCTCTGCCTTACAGACCGTATTACTTGCGATGATAAGTTGTTGTGTTCAACGTATTGAAGAATGCGTCATATAAAAAGTACGTCGTTATAGAGAACGGAACGCATGTTATGCATCTGGAAAAGGCTCGTTTCGCGTTGTATGAAGCGGTTTTATCATTTATAGATTCAGACATAACAATCATAGTTGATCCATGAACCAACAATGTTCATCCTCTTTGCTGACGCGGTAGTTTCAACGTTGCGTCCCTTATTCTCATGATGGTCTGCCGAGTTGTTTTGAATTCACGTGCAATTTCAGCAATGCTGACACCTGCATTAAGTCGTTCTATGGCTGTGGCACGTTCCTCAGCATTGAGCGCAGGCGGTCTGCCAAACTGTTTTTCCGCCGCCTTGGCACGCTGTTTGACAGACGTGCCCGTAACTTGAGTTGTAACTAAATACGTCCCGTAGGGCGAACGGCACCTCTAAAAATCAACGCTTCGTTAAGACAAGCAAAAAATCAAATCAAACCAATATCGCGCGCAATGGTTTCCGGAAAAATCCTGTCGAGTTGCGTGGCATTGAGGCCATACATACGCGTAAACAATCCCGCGAAGACAGCGCGGTACTCATTGAGCACCGGGAAATCTCTGTTCTGGAACAGTGTGGATTGCTCAATCTTGGTTTGCTCGCCCGCGATCTCGCCGCCTTTGATACCGCCGCCTAACACCCAATAGACCGTGCCGTGGCCGTGGTCGGTACCGCGGTTGCCATTTTCACGGAAGGTGCGTCCAAATTCGCTCACCACCACCACCACTGTATGTTTCCAATCGTCGCCCATCTCTTGGCCAAACGCCGCAAGGCCTCGCCCCAGCTCGTCAAAACGGCCGGCGAGGTAGCCGGTCGCGCCGCCTTCCGCAACGTGCGTATCCCAGCCGCCAACATCAACAAAACCGATATTGTGCTTTTCCTTCATCAGCCGCGCGATGCGACGCGCCTCCAATTCAAAACCTTTGGCGCTGATCGCATTGCGGCTCGCGGAATCCATTTCAGTATTTAACTCACGCATGACTTCATCGCGCACGGTAAAGCCGTCACTGACTTGTTTACCAAGATTTGTTCCCTGGTACATGGAGGCAATAATCGCGCTTTGCTTCGTATCCACACTGGGCTTGCCTACGTTTCTGAGTGCAATGTTAGCAATTTGGATGCCGCCTTGCTGCGGGTCGCCCTGCATGACAATCGGTAGTTGGTCGGTAAATGAAATTGCCCCGCGATCATTGAGCACGCTTACCAAACGATTCAAAAAACCGGACCGATAATTGCGGCTGCGATTAAGCGGCTGGCCAAGTTCAATACTGTCCTGCGTTTCAAAGTGACTACGGCTGAGGTCTTCGGTCCCGGCAAAAGGGATGAACGATGCCTGGCCGTTATTAAAGAGCGGAAAAATTGATTCGCGCAGCGCCGGATGCAGGCCCCACTCTGCGTTCAGCGGCAACGCGGAATTAAAGTCCAAACTTGGCTTGACAATGGCGATATTGGGGCGCGCCTCGTAATAATATTTGCTGGAAATCGGGATCAGCAAATTGGCCGCGTCATACCCGCCGCGCATGAACACCACAAGCAGTTTGGCATTGGTGGCGGGTGCGGCCAGGAGTTTGCCGGAGAATTGGCCTAGTGAAATCGAGAGAGCAGGAATAGCAGCGAGAGATTTTAAAAGTTGACGGCGATTCATAATGATTCCTTTGGGACTGGTACCAAACCACCGGTTTAACGGTGCATCAATTCAGGTGAAGATAACAAAAACGCATTCCACTCTTGGGGTGAACCAGCTTGATCCAAAGCAGCCTTGGTGGGCGCGCTTAAGGTTTGTTGGATACGCTGAAAATAAAGTGCATTGGCGAGCTGTGGAAAAGCGGCCTTCTCAGTTGGCTGCGGTCCGTCGGTTTTAAATAATCCCGCGCTGCCGGAACCGATTGCTTTGGCAATTTCAAAACGGGTGGTCATCTGCCCGGGGCTCGCCCATGCGGTTTCAACCAGCGGGTAGCCGTCCGGAGTTTGGCGGCCATACAACGGTTGTGCCATCCGATTGAGCCAATTCAGCATCGGCCCGGCATTCAAAATCGGCTTATTGTCATAGGCCAAACGCACAGCAGAAACGACATAGTGCACCGGGTCTTTAAACTTGGTTCCGAGTGCCCGCGCAAATTCAGGCGACTGCATCATCGTGCGTAGTGTGGCAGCAATATCACCATCACTTTGCCGGAAAGTCGCCGCCATTCGCTCCAACAGTGCCTGCGGCGGATCATCCGAAACAAAATACAACGCCAACTTGCGGCTCACAAATCGCGCCGTCGCCGGGTGTCTGCACAATTTATCGATAGCCTCGTCAACTTCGGCCAAACCGCGACCTTTTACAGTCCCGCCTAAAAATTGTTTGTCGCCATAATCATGGCGCATTGGGTTGAATTCCCACAGCCCATCGTGAACGTATTGGGCTTTTAATTCGTTTTTTACATTCGGCGTATTGGCGCTCATGTTGACGCCAACGCCGGTGAGAATACGCGCCAGTTCCTGCACATCGCGCTGGCTATAGCCCGCATCCACGCCGAGAGTGTGCAGTTCCATGATCTCGCGGGCGTAGTTTTCATTGATACGATTGACCGCATTTTGCTCGTTATCTAAATAGCGGATCATCGCCGGATGGCGCAAGCTTGCCGAGACCAGATCGCGAAATTTGCCGAGCACATGCGGACGAATTGCGCGTTCCTCATAATCACTAATCAAGACGCGGTTATTGGCTTTACCCTGATGCACATTGAAGTGATTCATCCAAAACCACACCATATTCTCTTGCAATTGATTTGGCGAGTACACTGCGCGCAGCATGGCTCGGGTCGCGGCCTCGCGCGCTAGACGATTCAATTCTTGTTGGTACGCCTGCTGCGCTGTCTTTTTCTCGACGTCATTTTGGATCGCATTGGCGTCTTTGTTACGCTGCTCCATTGTTTGAGCGAGGTCCACCACGGTTCGCTGTGAGATCGTCATTGCCGCAATCTGTTCTGCTACCGGTGCTGGCAGGCTTCCTTTGGGATTCAATTGCTCGTTCAGATAGCGGGATAAGCCAACCCGCTCGACATAGTTTGCGGTGCTGGCGTTGATACCCCAAGTCACACGATTTACGACCCCGTACCAATCACCACTAATCTGCATTTCTTGCACTTGCGATGACCGTGGCGACACGGTCGTTGTTGCGCACCCGACAAAATACAATCCAACCAAACCAACCAGTGCCAGATTTACTTTTTTCAACCCAACTGATCTAGGCATTCGCCACTCCGATTTGGTTTAAGCGTAAGGCTTCAATAATGTTCGTTAATAGCATTAATTAATAATCAGAGAATGATCTGGCTGTCGCATAAAATGTTAAAACACAACGGGACTTGCAAACGCGCGCACCCAAAATATGCTGACATCAGCTTTTAACAAGAGGTTGTAGTGCGAGGGTTGCCTTATTTGTGTACGTTCAGATTCAATCGGCAACTGTCCGATTGAGTCTGAACTTATGCATTTTGAGCGATCCTCGGCGATGCCGAGGGATCACTTTTTTCATTTGCCAATTTGCTTGCTGACAGCATTTTCCTGCTGGTTCAAGACCTTTTGTTCGGCCTTCGTGATGTGGCCGCCGTTCTGGCTGGCCATGTCACGCTCTTCCTGCCGAATTTTCTGGTCTTTCCTGACGAGTTTATGAGCTTGTGCTTTGGTTAAATTGCCTTCTTTCACTTCTTTTTTGATGCGATCGTTCTGTTTTTCTAAACGATTGTTGACTTGCTCACGGCGAGGATGATCTTTCTGCCATTGCGTATCCTTTGCAAACGCATTACTGAACGATGCAGCAAGCACACCGACGACACTAATAATGGCCAAAACTTGATGAGTACTTTTTCTGGTTAACACAGCAATTCTTCCTTTACGTAGATTTGAGAACGATGGATTTCTCATGGCGCACGTTATTAGCGCGCGGGGTCCTCGCTGGGACTACAACACGTCGCGCTCATTTGTAATCAATTGTTGCGGCAGTGTCTAGTCGCGCACCTCGCGCCTTTGCTTTTTTCTTCAACCGGCTGTTGTTGGTGTTGGCGCCAATGCGCGTTTGACCTGGGCGACCGATTTTGACTGACCCACCGCAAATTGGCGAAACCCCTGAATAGGCAACGGTTCGCGAGGGCTTCTGCTGGGTCAATAGAATGTCGGCACCCCCAGTGGGTCAATTTGGTCTCGGCGGCAACACTGGATCAATATATGAAATCAGAAAGCACTCGGGAAGGTCGGCTTTTGGCCGGTTTCGTGGATTCTACAACGAGGTTGTTTTTTAACCCAAAGCCGACATACCGATTTCCCGGAAGCAGACATCGAAGCTAGGCGCAACACTTGCATTTATCCCCCACCCCTGTATAGTCTTTATATATACATATGGAGGGTATTTGTGATGTCAATTCAGTCAATTTCCAAGTGGGGCTCAAGTTTGGCGGTTCGTCTCCCGGCTGCCTTTGCAAAGCAAATGCGGTTAGGGGAGGGGTCAAAGGTCGAGATCGCGATCGACGGCAAGCGCCTAGTCGTCGTTGCGGTCGACGACGAACCTGATCCAAAGAGCTTCTTTGCTGGCGTGAAGGCGAGTCAAGCGCAACACGGTCTGGTTGCAACAGGTAGACTGCGGGGCAAGGAAATCCGATGAGTGCGCCGTCTGCGGGCGACATCATTTCCTTCAAACCGGAGCTGGATGCGAAGGGCCACGAACAACAAGGTGCACGTCCGTGGTTGGTCGTCTCGGTTAAACCCTACAACGAAGCAAGCAAACTTGTTATGGTTTGTCCGATCACCACTCACCAGGGGCGTGTCGAGCAAGCCAATCCTGCTGAGGTGTTGTTACCTCCTAACTGCGGGGCTAGCGGCGTCGTGCTCACGTTTCAGTTGCAGACGATCGACTGGATGGCGCGAAGGGCAAAGCCCCTTGGGGCAGTCCCTGCTGCGACGCTAAAAGCGGTTCTGCGGAATCTAAAGATTTGTCTGGGGGTGTAGGTCTTTACCAACACTAAGAGGCGAAGTCGCACTGCTTTCAGCAATGGCGAGATGCATAAAATCTATTGTGCCGTATTTGTGCCGTAGCCAATCGCTAATCAAATTTGATGCCCTTGTGTGATATTGAAAATGAAACGCGGCAAGCATTGTAAGTAACTGATTAATAAAATTATATTTTAAAATATCTGCGTCTGTTAATCCGCAGGTCCCTGGTTCGAATCCAGGTCGGGGAGCCAAAATACATAAGGTCTTGTGCGAAAGCACAAGGCTTTTTTTGTTGGGTTTTTACTTCAATGTCGCTGTACAGCGGTCTTGTGAATAAGCGGATCATTAACCCGAAGCCGTTCATCCACGGCGGCTGCAAGATTTTATTTTACGGACTTTGCCGACTGACAGCTTTTTGGCTATACCGACATTGTGCCGTCATGAAGACGTTTTTTTAAACGCTCTATGAAGCGCATCATTTGCGCACCGTCGATAATGTCATGATCCGCTGAGAGATTCATCTGAATAATTTTTTTCTCAACGATCTGGCCGTCGCGCAGTTGCAGTCTCGGCGATATTGCGCCCACCAGCAATGTTAGCGTCATCGGTGTGATGGGCATGCCGATGGCCCGCAGCGGGAGTTGTGAGGGCAGCGACGTCAGCCCCACTGTTCCGGCCACTTGACGAAATAGATGCGGGTCGCGGCGGATGAAGAACCAAACTATTTTGCGGATAACTCTCGGCAATGCGAAGAACGTCGCTTCCAGTTTGGAGAGTGGGCCGTTATCGGTATACAGCGGCATGGTGCGTGCGGCCAGCAGCGTCGCGTCCAGCGCGGTAAGCCCTTGATCATTTACGGCGCGGACAATATACGGAACAGGCATTCGCGTTCCTTCGACTTTACGCTCGATCATGACCGATACATCAACATCTCTGAATATCACCAGCTCATTACCCTTGCGGTACGCCTGCATGCGCGGGTCTTCTGCGACCGTGTCAGCGAGCGCTTTGGCAATGTAGGAAGTCAACGTAATACGTGAAGCTCTACCGGCGTTAATGCGTTCAAGCTCGATTAACATGGCGGTGGCATCAGCATCAAATGGCAGATGGATCGTGTTTTTGCGGCGGCCCTCATCCATGATGTCGAGCACCACGTTTCGCATCTTCGGGAACGGTGTTGTTTGGTGCGGGGCTTTGCTGCCACTGACCAAACTTTTGATGATGTTCAGCACGAAGATAATTTCCTGAAAAAATTGATGATCAGCGCATTGAAAAACGCATCAGGGTGGCAGGCTTGTGTGCCTGATATCAAGGCCAGCATCAGGCTCGCGCTATTTCATCAACCAGTGCTGAAATGGTCTGCGCAATTTGGCTCGGCGTATGATCGCTGGACATAAAAAAACGCAGTCGCGCTGAGTTTTCAGGAACGGCGGGATAAAGAATGGGCTGCACATTAAAGCCGCGCGCGAACAGTCCATTCGAGACCCGTGCCGCTTTTAGCGAGCTGCCTAAAATAGCAGGAACGACCGCCAGCCCGGAACTGGTGCCGGTATTGATACCTGCCGCTTTGGCGCTAGTCAGAAATTGTTGCCCGCGCTCTACCAATGTTGCTACCCGTTGCGGTTCGCGTTTAAGTATCTGCAGGGCAGCCAATGAGGCAGCCGCAACCGGCGGCGGCATCCCCACGCTGTACAAAAAACCGGGCGCCAGAAACTTCAGGTTTTCAATGAGTGCCGTTTCGCCCGCGATATAGCCACCGCATCCCGCCAGAGATTTGCTCAACGTCCCCATCCAGATATCAACATCGCGGCCCGCCACGCCAAAATGTTCGTGAATACCCATGCCGTTTTTACCCATCACACCGAGCGAATGTGCCTCATCGACCATCAATAGCGCATGGTGTTTATGTTTGATCGTGATGAAATTGGGCAAGTCCGGGTAGTCCCCATCCATGCTGTAAATGCCTTCAATGACAATCAAAACACGCTCAAAATGGCGACGCTGTGCGGTCAGAATCTCATCGAGCGCCTGCCAGTCGTTGTGCGGAAATGAGAGTCGCTTTGCGCCCGACAGCTGGATCCCCTGCATTGCACTGTTATGAATGAAAGCATCATGCACGATCAGATCGTTTTTGCCGAACAGGTAGCCAATTGAGGTGACGTTTGTGGCATGACCGCTGACGAATACGATCGCATCGTCGGCATCGTAAACCTGGGCAATAGCTTCTTCCAATTGCCGATGAATGGGCCGCTCGCCCGAAACCGGCCGACTGGCCGATACCGATGTGCCGTATTGATCAATTGCTACCTTGGCGGCTGTGGCAACCTCAGGATCACCTGAGAGCCCGACATAGTTATAGCTTGAAAAGTTAATATACGGCTTGCCGCCAATCATCGTGGTGGCACCCGCGATGCCCTCATGCAATTTGAAGAATGGATTGGACACGCCCTGTGCTGCAGCCATGTCGTTCATCATGCGAATCTGCTGATAACCCGGATGGAGATGAAACCGATAAAACCGCTCTGGTATCTCATCCTGCGGCGCGCTGCTGGCAGGTTGCACGGGCGTTCTTGCACCGTCGGGTGCAATACTGCGCAGCCGTCTGTCAAGCGCCTGCTGAATAATTTTATTTTTTAGCGGGCCGGTCAGACCGCGAGAAATTTTTATGCTCATTAAACAATCATACGCTGCTGTTTTCCAATTGCGTCATTCGCCTGCTCATGAGCGAATTCCGCTAAAAATTCAGCTGATATTTCTGCACCGTGCTGCGCCGCCACTGCGTGCGCCTGGGAAAGCAATACTGAGTCTGCAATGGCCGCAGGGTTGCTCTCACCGTGAAGCTGTGTGATCAAACGCGCAGCCAGTTTGGTAATCGTTGGGCTCTCGGCAAGCACCATCACCGGTAAGCGCACGCCAAAGCGCGCCTCTAGCGCCGTGGCTAGCTCGACCCCCATCAGCGAGTCAAGGCCCATCTCAAACATGGAGCGCTTGGGATCAATCTTCTCGGTAGCGATGCGCAAAATTTCAGCAACCTCCGCTTGCACAATCGAGATAAAGAGCGACATCAGTTCCTCGTGAGAAAGCTCAGTCACCATCCTCCGCAAATCGAGCTCATGGGTATCGTTGAGCGACGTATCCGAAGCTGACTTAGCGAGTGCAGCGAATTTTGGGCTGGATGCTGTTGGCAAGAATTTGCTGAGCGCACGCCATTCAAATTCCAGTACGCCCATACCGGATTGATCGTTTAATAACAGTTGCTCAAGCGCATTCAACGCGACCTCGCAAGTCAACGCGTGGCCGCCCATGCGGTTTTGCAGCGCGTCGCGAATACCGGTGTTTCGCGCCAAAAACCCTGCATCTGCAATCGCGCCCCAACGGACTGCCGTGGCATTTAATCCAGCGGCGCGACGCGATGCCGCCAGCGCTTCAAGCCATGAGTTCGCGGCAATGTAGCTACCCTGGCCCGGATTGCCAAACAGGGTGGTCGCGGACGAATAGAGCACAAACATATCCAGCTCTATGCCGTGTGAGAGCGTCAGCGCATGCAGGTTTAGCGCCCCCAGTATTTTGGGTGCCAATACCCGCTGCATCTGGCTTTGTGTTGCCGTGCGAATCAGGCCGTCATCGATCACCATCGCCGCATGCACGATCCCTTTTAACGGCGGTAGTGACGTGGCCACCTGCATCAACATGGCATTGACCGCCGTGCGGTTTGAAACATCACAGACAATGGTTGTCACCGTCGCACCCAGGCTGCGGATAAGCTCAACGCCTTGTCGTGCCTCATCGGTTGCGATGCCGCTACGATTGATTAGCACCAGAGATCTCGCGCCTTTTCGAGCTAGCCACTCGGCCGTTTTCAGGCCAAATCCGCTTAAACCACCGGTTACTAAATAACTCGCGTTGGCGGTTAGTGCAAGTGAGGGTTGCTTGGTCAAAGTGTAATCGACGATACCAAAAATCGGGTTAGGGTAGGTCACTACAATTTTGCCGATTTGCTTCGCTTGTTGCATATATCGAAACGCATCAACTACATGGTTTGCCTCGAACGCCCGATAGGGAAGCGGGTTTAACGTGCCGTTTGCAAACAGCGCCATGATTTCTGAAAAAAGCGAAGCAGTCAGTGCGGGATGTTCACGCATCAATTGATCCGCATCGAC
>Ga0209724_1003201_pt1 | contig 13527 bp, 17 predicted proteins | sample grotaG_FD_184143 | JGI IMG/M metagenome (GOLD analysis project Ga0209724, IMG submission 184143) | Glacier valley bacterial and archeal communities from Borup Fiord, Nunavut, Canada, to study Microbial Dark Matter (Phase II) -... | ecosystem: Environmental > Aquatic > Freshwater > Ice > Glacier ...
AGGATGTCAATTTTTGCATTAAGTATTACCCCGTACATTTCATCTTCCATTATCGTTCAACTCTTAACCATCGCTATTCCTAAGCTGGAAGAGATGCAAAAAGAGGGCGAAGACGGTAGAAAGAAACTGAATGAAATTACCAGGTACTTAACCGTTGCATTGGCAGTGATTGAATCACTAGCTATGGCAATTGGTTTTGGTGGTTCAGGTGCCTTAGAGGGTGGACCTACATTTACAAATGTAGTTCTTATTGTTGCTTCCTTTACTGCAGGTTCGGCATTTCTGATGTGGTTGGGTGAACGAATCACTGTTAGTGGCGTCGGAAACGGTATTTCAATCATATTAATGATTAATATTATTTCTACAATGCCAGCTGATTTTATCACTTTATTTAGATCATATATTCAAGGCAAACCTGTTATGAATGCATCTTTTGCGACTATTATTATATTAGCAGTCTCTATTGTAACAGTTGTATTGGTTATCCTTTTGCAGAGCGCAGAAAGAAAAATTCCTGTGCAATATGCAAAGAAGGTACAAGGAAGGAAAATGGTAGGTGGACAAACCTCCCATATTCCGTTGAAGGTAAATACCGCAGGTGTTATTCCTGTAATTTTTGCCAATTCCTTAATGACTTTTCCGATTGTTATAGCATCCTTTTTCGGTGTAACACCGGCGAGAGCTTATTTTTGGCCTAAGATTTTAAAGGTGCTAAATCAAGACAGCTGGCTAGTTTTTAAAAGTTTTGGAGAATTTAAGTATTCCTTAGGATTACTTATTTATATTGTCTTAGTTGTTTTCTTTGCATATTTCTATACTTCAATTACCTTTAATCCAATTGAAGTTGCAAACAACATGAAAAAGCAAGGTGGATTTATTCCTGGTATTCGTCCAGGAAAACCTACAACTGAGTATTTATCCAAAGTACTTAATAATATAATTTTTCTTGGCGCAGTCGGATTAACAGCTGTTTGCATTATACCTATATTCTTTTCGGGTGTATTTGGAGCAAATGTAAGTTTTGGTGGTACCTCAATTATTATTATTGTTGGCGTTATCATTGAGACTATGAAACAAATTGAATCTCAATTACTGGTACGTCATTATAAAGGTTTCCTTAATGACTAATGCTAATAATTCCGTTATGAAGCTTGTCGAAAGGCATTACTGCATTAGAAAGCTTCATAGCGGGATATTGTAATGCAAGACAATTGAATTAGCATCTTAATTCAATTGTATATGAATTAGCTTCTTAATTCAATTGTACATGACATTAGTATACCTATAATATACGTATTTTATTGTATGGTTATCTTCAGGAGGAAAACAGGCATGAAAATTATTATGTTAGGAGCACCCGGGGCAGGTAAGGGTACACAGGCTAAGAAGTTAGCCTCAAAATATGGTATACCACATATTTCTACAGGGGATATTTTTCGCGCAAATATCAAAAATGGAACAGAATTAGGAGCAAAAGCCAAGGTTTATATGGATCAAGGTTTATTAGTTCCTGATGAACTTGTTGTAGATTTAGTAGTAGATCGCTTTAAGAACCCGGACTGTGAGAATGGCTATGTATTGGACGGTTTTCCGAGAACTATACCGCAGGCAAAAGCATTGGATGAAGCACTTATAAAGAATGGTGATATAATTGAATATGCTATTGATGTGGATGTTCCTGATGCTACCATAATTAACCGTATGGCAGGAAGAAGAGCCTGTACGAACTGCGGAGGTACTTATCATGTAGTAACCATTCCTCCAAAAAAGGAAGGTATCTGCGATGTATGTAGCGGCGAGTTGGTATTACGGGAAGATGATAAGCCGGAGACGGTAAAGAAGCGTTTGCTCGTATATCATGAACAAACTCAGCCCTTGATTAATTATTATCAGAGCAAGGGGATTTTAAAATCGGTAGATGGAACTAAGAATATGGATGTTACATTTAATGAAATCATTCAAATCTTAGAGGCTTAAACAAAAAGAGTACTTTGAAAGAAAAATAATTTATTCAAAGTAAAATTAATCTTGAAAAGGGTACAAAAATAGAAAGGCACGTGATAGAAATGTCAATTAATATTAAATCAGAGAAAGAAATTGAACTAATGCGGGAATCAGGACGTATTCTAGGTAATGTACTAGAAGATTTGAAAAAGTATGTTCGCCCTGGGTTATCAACTCTGGATATTGATGAAAAGTGTGCTGAAATTATTAAAAGTTACGATTGTATTCCTTCCTTCTTAAATTATAATGGATTTCCTGCCTCTATTTGTATTTCGATAAATCAAGAAGTTGTGCATGGGATTCCAAGCAAAGATCGCCTACTGCGATACGGAGACATCGTGAGTTTGGATTGTGGTGTAATCTACCAAGGCTTTCATTCTGATGCTGCACGAACATTAGCAGTTGGCGAAATCACAGATGATGCGAAGAAGTTAATAGAAGTAACAGAACAAAGTTTTTATGAAGGAATAAAGTTTGCAAAAGCTGGCCATCATTTACATGAGATTTCTGAAGCAATTCAAACCTATGTCGAATCCTTTGGTTATTCAGTAGTTAGAGATTTGGTAGGACATGGGATAGGAAGAAATCTTCATGAGGAACCACAGATACCAAATTTTGCACAAAAACGCAGAGGACCTAAACTCGAGGCTGGAATGACTCTGGCGATTGAACCGATGATAAATGCCGGACGGTATGATGTATATTGGATGGAGGACGATTGGACGGTTGTTACAGATGATGAGTCCCTTTCGGCTCATTATGAGAATACAATTCTCATTACGGACGGAGAACCTGAGATATTTACATTATATCGAGCTTAAAGAACAAAAAACGTTCTTAAAGAACAAAAAACGTTCTTAAAGAACAAAAAACGTTCTTAACAGAAAGATTGAGTTTATTGGTGTAGAATATGATTGATTTTGTAGTTGGAGGTTATGCCGTATCTACAGCCGGACATGACTTCGGTAAACACTATGTAATATTTTATATGGATAAGGAATATGTATATTTAGTGGATGGCAGAATTAGAACTGTTGGTCGTCCGAAAAAGAAAAAAATGAAGCATATCAGGATGCAGGACCAATTTGATGTTTCCTTGGCTGAAAAAGTGATACACCAAACGGTAAGGAACGAGGAAATTATGAGAGCATTGAAATTGTTGCAAAACGGAAATTCCAGTAAGGAGGTTGAGTAATGTCAAAGACCGATGTTGTAGAAATTGAAGGTACTGTTATAGAAAAATTGCCTAACGCAATGTTCCAGGTAGAACTTGAAAATGGACATAGAGTACTGGCTCATATCAGCGGGAAACTACGCATGAATTTTATAAAGATTGTACCCGGTGACAAGGTAACGCTAGAGTTATCTCCCTATGATTTAACCAAAGGTAGAATCATTTGGCGTGACAAATAACCAATCAAAATACTTGAATTCATGACAAGTGAATTTGTTTTTAATTCACTTGTAGGTTAGCTTATTTATTTTGTAAAAAGTGATGAAAAATATTACTTGCTAATATATTTCGGCAATGATATAATAGAAAACGGACTTTTTTGAAAGGGGTGAATTACTGTGAAAGTAAGATCATCAGTAAAACCGATTTGTGAGAAATGCAAAGTTATCAAAAGAAAGGGAAGCGTCAGAGTGATCTGCGAAAACCCTAAACACAAACAAAGACAAGGCTAATATACAATAGTTTGGAGCTATAACGGCTCACTATTGTTTTATATAATCTAGTTTTTGCTTTTTGTGTTGCAAGAAACTGTTTAACGAAATTCCAATAAAACATTGGAAGTCAACAGTGTTATTGTGATATTGTGGGCAGACCATGAGCATTCAACTGCCATGGTCATGTCTTAAGAACGTGCCGTCATCACGGAATCTTAGCAGCAGGCAAAACTGCTTGTATGTCACAATTTAAAGCGGCTGACGTAATAAGACTGTAAAAACAAGTTACTTATTACGTGTATTATGAAAAACAAATAATTTTGGAGGTGTATTAAACACATGGCTCGTATCAGTGGTGTAGATTTACCAAGAGAGAAACGTGTAGAAATCGGACTTACCTATATCTATGGTATTGGTAGAGTAAGTTCAAACCGTATTCTCACTGCTGCTAATGTTAACCCCGACACTCGTGTCAGAGATTTAACAGATGAAGAAGTTGGCAGAATTCGTGATATAATTGATCAGTCACAGCAGGTAGAGGGTGATTTAAGAAGAGAAATTGCTCTTAATATTAAAAGATTACAAGAAATCGGATGTTATAGAGGAATCCGTCATAGGAAGGGACTTCCGGTTCGTGGACAGAAGACCAAGACGAATGCAAGAACAAGAAAAGGCCCTAGAAGAACTGTTGCTAATAAGAAGAAATAATCAACTTCCGCAACACATTCATCAATTAGGAAAATTAGTTATAATTCCAATAGGAGGTTTAGTTAAATGGCTAAGAAAATAGCGACAATAAAAAAAGTGACAAAGAAACGTGTGAAAAAGAACGTCGATCGTGGACAGGCACACATTCAGTCATCTTTTAACAATACAATTGTTACGCTGACAGATGCAGAAGGTAATGCACTTTCTTGGGCTAGTGCCGGTGGATTAGGCTTTAGAGGTTCAAGAAAATCAACAGCTTATGCAGCACAGATGGCAGCAGAAACAGCAGCGAAGGCAGCACTTGTTCATGGTTTAAAATCCGTCGAGGTTATGGTTAAAGGACCGGGTCAAGGTAGAGAAGCAGCAATTCGTGCGCTTCAAGCATGCGGTATCGAAGTAACCAGCATTAAGGATGTCACACCGGTTCCTCATAACGGATGCCGTCCGCCAAAACGCAGAAGAGTCTGATGGGAGGTAAATAACAATGGCAAGAGATATGAGCCCAGTTTTAAAGAAATGTAGATCCCTTGGTCTGGAGCCGGCTTACTTAGGTATAGATAAGAAATCTAACAGAGCTTTTAGAAGAGCAGGCAAAAAGACTAGTGAATATGGTACTCAATTGAGAGAAAAACAAAAAGCAAAGTTTATTTATGGTGTTTTAGAAAAACCATTCAGAAACCTATTTGCTAAAGCACAGAAAATGAAGAACGGTACTGCCGGAGAAAACTTAATGACGCTTTTAGAGCTTAGACTTGATAACGTAATGTTTCGTTTAGGTTATGGAAGAACAAGAAAAGAAGCAAGACAGATCGTAGATCATAAACATGTTTTAATTAACGGCAAATGTGTAAACATTCCATCCTACTCATTGAAGGTTGGGGACAAGATTGAAATCAAAGAAAAATTCAAAACTACACAAAGATATAAGGATGTCTTAGAGGTAACTGACGGAAGGACTGTACCTGCATGGCTTGAGGCAAATCATGAAGCGTTGACCGGTGCTGTTAAGGAACTCCCTGCAAGAGACCAGATTGATGTTCCGGTAAATGAAGTTCTAATTGTCGAGTTGTATTCAAAATAATTAATAACAACTCAAATACCCAGAAGGAGGGTCCTGTTGTGTTTGATTTTGAAAAACCCAAAATAGAGATTGCAGAAATATCCGATGATAAAAAGTTTGGCCGTTTTGTTGTAGAACCTTTGGAGAGAGGCTATGGAACAACACTAGGTAATTCACTTAGAAGAATTATGCTTTCATCTCTACCAGGTTCTGCTGTAAGCCAAATTAAAATTGACGGTGTTGTTCATGAATTCAGTGTCGTTCCGTGCGTAAAGGAAGATGTTACTGAAATTATCATGAATATTAAAAATTTAGCAATCAGGAACACAAGTGAAACGAATGAGCCTAAGACTGCTTATATCGAAGCGGAGGGTGAAGTTGTAGTGACAGCAGGGGATATTCAGGCTGACCCGGATATCGAAATACTAAATCCCGATCAGGTGATTGCAACCTTATGTGGTGGCGTTGATAGCAGACTTTACATGGAGTTAACTATCACGAATGGTAGAGGATATGTTAGTGCAGATAAGAACAAAAATAATGATCTGCCAATTGGAGTAATTCCGGTTGACTCTATTTATACTCCTGTAGAGCGTGTTAACCTTTCCATAGAAAATACCCGTGTAGGTCAAATCACAGATTTTGATAAGCTTACCTTGGATGTATACACCAATGGAACGCTTGTACCGGACGAAGCAGTAAGTTTAGCAGCGAAGGTATTAAGTGAACATCTGAATTCCTTTATTGATCTTTCGGAACATGCAAAAACTGCAGAGATTATGGTCGAGAAAGAAGACAACGAAAAAGAAAAGGTTCTTGAGATGAACATTGATGAACTGGAATTATCTGTTCGTTCCTACAATTGCTTAAAAAGAGCTGGTATTAATACGGTAGAAGAGCTTACGAATAAGACAGCAGAAGATATGATGAAGGTAAGAAATCTAGGACGTAAGTCTTTAGAAGAAGTACTTGCAAAATTAAAAGAACTAGGGTTATCCTTAAATCAAAGTGATGACTGAGATAGATTTCATGAAGCATTAGGAAAATGATTCAAAGGAGGGAATGAAAATGGCAGGTTATAGAAAGCTTGGAAGATCTTCAAGCCAAAGAAAAGCTTTGTTGAGAAACCAGGTGACCAATTTATTATACAACGGTAAAATTGTTACTACTGAGGCCAGAGCAAAAGAAATTCGTGGTATTGCTGAAGGCATGATTGCACTTGCTGTAAGGGAAAGAGATAATTTCCAAACGGTAAAGGTAACAACTAAGGTTGCTCGCAAGGATAAAAACGGTAATAGAGTGAAGGAAGTTGTTGATGGCAAGAAGGTAACAGTTTTTGATAATGTTGAAAAGAGCATTAAAAAGGATAGCTCATCACGTCTTCATGCAAGAAAGCAGATGATGAAATATCTTTACCCGATTACAGAAGTGCCTACTGAAATTGCAGGTAAGAAAAGAAATACAAAAGATATTAATTTATCTGATAAGTTGTTCGAAGAAATTGCACCGAAGTATGCAAACCGTAACGGTGGTTATACAAGAATCGTTAAGATTGGACCACGTAAGGGCGACGCAGCTATGGAAGTATTAATCGAACTAGTTTAATTCAAACAAATAGTAAGGGGACGTAGTACTTTTAAAGTAACCGTCTCCTTTTTAGCACCTTGGGGTTTTTGGGTTTTGGTTTTTGGGTTGTGTACATTTACATGGTATGGCGTATGATTTATTGGCGGCCTTTCCCTGCCTTCGGGATGCTTTTTACAAGCCTCATAGCGTATGACACTGCTGTCCATTGGAACAGCAGTGTCATTGAGTCTTGGCAAAGCATGAGCACCCTCAGTCGGCCGGTCTCGCCAAAAATCACATGCCATACCATGTAAATGGGATATACTTTACATGAAAGAGGAAAATTTATCACTAAAACTTGTATGTCACGGAGTTTGAATATTATACTTCTTATTTAAACTTGCATGCCACGGAGTGTATTATTTGAATATTATGCTTTTTATTTAAACTAGCTTGCCACGGAGTGTATTATTTGGATATTATACTTTTACTTAAAAGAGCTTGTCACGGAGTATGTTGTTGGGTGTAATGTGGTTTTTTATTGTTAATGGATTAGGTAATAGAGGGTATTTTATGTATTTAATATAATTTGAGGATACATATTTAGTCTTGATGAAGATTGATGCAGTGAATATACGGCTGTATAATCTCTTTCTAATGAATCAATTTGGAATAGGCATGGTTAGGGCTATGCTTTGATTGGGAACGGTTAAACGGGCTGCAGGCTCGGTTGTAGTGTATAGATTACATAGCGGATAGGGATAATGATATAGATGTTTGGCATATATTTTATGTTATTAAAATTTATATTTGTTTTTATATACTTTTGAGGTATAATCTTGTTTAACTGTAAGATAAACCAAATTAATAATAGAGTGTTGTTTTAGAAATGAGGAAACGAAAATGGATATGATTAAGGTGGAAGATCTATCTTTTGAATATATCAGACGCGACGAGAATGGGGATGTCGAGTCTATTAATAAAGCGATTGATAAGGTGAATCTTGGTGTAAAGAAGGGTGACTTTATCGCCATTCTCGGAGCGAATGGCTCCGGTAAATCGACGTTGGCCAAACATATCAATGCAATCTTGTATCCAACGGAAGGCAGTGTATGGGTAAATGGATTAAATACTGCTGATGAAAAGAATATATGGGAAATTCGACAAACCGCAGGGATGGTATTTCAAAATCCTGACAATCAGATTATAGCAACCGTTGTAGAAGAGGATGTTGGTTTTGGACCGGAGAATTTAGGCGTTGAGACTGAGGAAATATGGATTAGAGTGGAAGAGAGCTTGAAAGCGGTTGGAATGCTCGAATATAGACATCTCTCTCCTAACAAACTATCCGGAGGGCAGAAACAAAGGGTTGCTATTGCCGGAATTATGGCTATGAAGCCTGAATGTATCGTACTTGATGAACCAACTGCTATGCTGGATCCGAATGGTAGGAAAGAGGTTATTTCAACGGTGAGAGAGTTAAATAAGAATGAAAAGGTTACGGTTCTTCTAATAACTCATCATATGGACGAGGTAATCTTTGCCGATCAGGTTATCGTAATGGACTTAGGCCATATAGTCATGCAAGGGACGCCAAGAGAGATATTTTCAAGAGTAGACGAAATAAAGGGATATCGCTTAGATGTGCCGCAGGTTACTGAATTGGCATATGAACTTAAAAAGGAAGGACTTAACTTACCGGAGGGTATTTTAACTGTTGAGGAGCTGGTTACAGCTCTTGTAGAGTCTCAAAGATAATTGCTCTTCCTATAATTAGTAATTTTAATAATAATGAAAGCTTAAGTAACAGGTACAGAAAAAGCAACTTATATCTTGCTTGTACCGCCGCCAAGCGGCGGAATGGAGGCACAAATGCAAATTATATTTGACAATATAAATTATGTATATAGTGGTGGAACTGCATTTGAACGGCATGCGATCAGGGATATCAGCTTTTCTATTGAAAAGGGAGAGTTTATAGGTTTGATCGGTCATACTGGTTCGGGAAAATCAACACTAATACAGCATATGAATGGATTGATTAAAGCTACAAGCGGTCATATCTATTTTAATGGCGAGGATATTTATGAGCCAAAATACAAGCTGCGGGATTTAAGAAGCAAGGTAGGACTCGTATTCCAATATCCGGAGCATCAACTTTTTGAAACAACTGTATTCAAGGATGTAATGTTTGGTCCTACAAATCTAGGATTAGATAAATTGGAAGCTGAACTTCGTGCTTATGAGGCACTTAAAATGGTTGGTATCGGGGATGATTTATTGGAAGCGTCGCCCTTTGAATTATCAGGAGGACAAAAGCGGAGAGTCGCTATCGCTGGAGTCTTGGCGATGAAGCCTGAGGTATTAATACTAGATGAGCCTACCGCAGGGTTAGACCCAAAAGGAAGAGATGATATACTGGAACAAATTAATAAGCTCCATCAAGATAGTAATATAACCATTATTCTGGTTACCCACAGTATGGAGGATGTAGCAAATTATGCTGACCGGTTATTTGTGATGAACCAAGGTGAACTTGTTATGAACCATACCACCAAAGAAGTATTTTCCCGCTATAAGGATCTTGAGAAAATGCAGCTTGCGGCACCTCAGGTAACCTATGTTATGAATGCATTAAAAGACAAGGGCTTTGCGGTTCCAACTGATGCTACTACGGTAACCGAAGCAAAAAATGCAATATTAAAGTTGTTTAATTCGCCTTACCGAGGAAAGTGAGTGCATTATGATTAGAGATATTACAATAGGACAATACTATCCTACCAATTCAAAATTACATCGACTTGATCCACGTGTAAAATTATCCGGGACCTTTCTGTTTATTATATCGCTATTTCTATTTAAATCTTTTTATGGATATATAGCAGTTACTTTATTCCTATTTACAGTGATCAAACTATCAAAGGTACCCTTCCGTTTTATTGTAAAAGGCTTAAAAGCGGTTATTGTTTTACTATTGTTTACTGTAATTTTTAATTTATTTTTAACACCGGGAGACCCAATTTTTAGTTTAGGCTTTTTAAAAATATCAATGGAAGGCTTGCGTTCAGCTAGTTTTATGGGAATTCGACTGACCTATTTGATTTTAGGGTCATCACTTATGACTTTTACGACAACTCCGAATCAATTGACTGACGGTTTGGAAAATCTACTGTGGCCACTTCGGCACATCAAGGTACCGGTACATGAGATTTCAATGATGATGTCCATTGCGCTTCGATTTATTCCAATCCTTCTGGAGGAAACAGATAAAATCATGAAAGCACAGATGGCAAGAGGTGCGGATTTTGAATCAGGAGGTATTATAAAAAGGGCAAAGAGTTTAATCCCTCTTTTAGTGCCACTATTTGTGTCAGCTTTTCGAAGAGCCAACGATCTTGCAATGGCAATGGAAGCCAGATGCTATCGTGGCGGCGAAGGCCGTACCAAGATGAAACCTTTAAAATATAAAAGTAAAGATTATATCGGTTATCTTGTATTGCTACTTTATCTTGCAACAGTAATCGCAGTAGGGATTCTTGAGAAAATTGGTGTACTATAATATATAGGTGCCCTATAAACTTATCATGACAAGACGTTAACATGCCATCAAGAATAAGATCTCTAGGAGCAGTACATTATGAAACGAATTAAAATAGTAATAGCATATGATGGAACAGGTTACTGTGGCTGGCAGCTTCAACCGGGAAAAAAGACGGTTGAAGCTGCATTAAACAAAGCTCTTTCGCAGCTCTTTGGAGAGGAAATCATGGTGATCGGTGCTAGCAGAACAGATTCAGGAGTCCATGCAAGAGGAAATGTGGCCGTATTTGACACCAGTAGTTTGATGGCTGCAGATAAAATCTGTCCAGCTGTTAACCAACGGTTGCCCGATGATATTCGGGTTCAAAAATCAATGGAAGTAGCCGCTGATTTCCATCCTAGAAGGGTAAAAAACAGAAAAACCTATGAATACCGTATTTTAAATACAAAAGTAGCAATGCCCACAGAACGACTTTATTCTGATTATCAATATTGTGATCTGGATATTACCGCGATGCAAAAAGCAGCAGTATATTTAATAGGGGAGCATGATTTTAAAAGCTTCTGCTCGGTGAAAACTCATGCAATTGACACAGTTCGAACGATTTATCAGCTGGAGGTTACGAAAATGGAGGATATTATTACGATATCCATTACCGGTAACGGATTTCTCTATAATATGGTTCGAATTATTGTAGGAACCTTGATAAAGGTGGGAAGGGGAGCATACCTCCCGGAAAAAATGCCGGATATATTAAATGGCCATAAACGTGGTCTCGCAGGACCGACTGCGCATGCTAATGGATTGACTTTAATCCATATCGAGTATGAAGTGGAAAGCTAAACCTATCATTAAATGCACTCAGTATGCTACATACAAAGGATAAAAACAAGTGTTAGGGGGGTAATTAATGTTTGATTTTTCAAGTGATTTAATGTCAATTAATGATACAACAATTATTCTTCGTTTGGTCTTATCTCTCCTCCTAGGTGGCGTGATTGGATTCGAGCGGGGAAGGGCAGGACGCCCGGCAGGGCTTCGTACCCATATCCTTGTCTGTCTAGGTTCTACCTTGGCTATAATGACAAACCAATATGTATTTCAGGAATACGGTGTAAGTGACCCAACAAGAATGGCAGCGCAGGTAATCTCTGGAATAGGCTTTTTGGGTGCAGGTACAATCATTGTAACAGGCAGACATCAAGTGAAAGGCTTAACCACGGCTGCAGGTTTATGGGCAACCGCTTGTATGGGCCTAGCTATTGGTATCGGCTTTTATAAGGCAGCAATTGTAGCCTGTATCTTAATTGCCTTTGCTACCGTTGTTCTGCACCGATTGGATAATTTCATGCTTTCCAAATCTAAAGTTTTGGACGTCTATATAGAGATTGGCAATTCAGCTTCCATTACTGCAATCTTGGATACGATGAAATCATTTATGGTTACGATTGACTCTATCGAAATGGTAAAACCCACATATGGTACCAACGCTGCTGCGGCTGCTATATTGACGTTACGTCTAAAACAAAAACGGATTCGATTGGATATTTTAGCTAGAATCTGCTCAATTGATGGAATAGAATTTGCAGAGGAAATTTAAACGAAAATATTGTAAACCACTTGACACAAACGGCAACATATTATATAATTATAAATCGTGACGTGATAATACTTGAACCAAGCCCCGGTAATAGTATTTGAGAGCGTGATTTTATAATACAAGATGAATTAGCAACTAATTCACTTGTCATGAATAATAATGCAGTACAGGACTTCAGACAAGTTATTTTACTGCAATTAACTAAGAAAAATAATTCGAGAATACATTTTCATAAGGAGGTAAACCGATGAAAAGTTTTATGGCTAGTCCAGCAACAATCGAGAAAAAATGGTACGTAGTTGATGCTACAGGACATACATTAGGCCGTCTCTCTTCAGAGATTGCTAAAATATTAAGAGGTAAGAACAAACCAACCTATACACCTCATATTGACACAGGTGACTATGTAATTGTTGTAAATGCAGATAAGATTAAGGTTACAGGAAAGAAGCTACAGCAAAAGATTTATTATAACCATTCCGATTATCCAGGCGGTATGAGAGAAACTACTTTAGCTGAAATGATGGCTAAAAAGCCTACCGAAGTTATTACGCTTGCTATAAAAGGCATGCTTCCAAAAGGACCATTAGGAAGATCTATGATTACAAAATTACACGTATTTGCGGGACCTGAGCATGATCATGCTGCACAGCAACCGGAAGTATTAGAGATTAAATATTAATAAGAGGTTGAAAGGAGGAAATAACATTGGCTAAAGCAAGATATTACGGAACCGGAAGAAGAAAAAGCAGTATTGCCAGAGTATACTTAGTACCCGGTACAGGTAAGGTTACTATAAATAAAAGAGATATGGATAGTTATTTTGGATTAGATACCTTGAAGTTAATTGTTCGTCAACCACTTGTAATTACTGAAAATCAAGATAAATTTGATGTATTGGTAAATGTAAAAGGTGGCGGATTTACAGGCCAGGCAGGAGCAATCAGACACGGTATTACTAGAGCATTAATGCAATCAGATGCCGACTTACGTCCGATACTCAAGAAAGCAGGCTTCGTTACTAGAGATCCAAGAATGAAGGAAAGAAAGAAGTACGGCTTAAAGGCAGCTCGTCGTGCTCCTCAGTTCTCAAAGAGATAGTTTGTGCCGTTTATTGGAATATTGCAAATCTTCGATTTGCATGGAATATAGGATGTTTTCAATACCCTAGGGTGTTGGAAACATCCTTTTTTGTCGTTCAAGTTATCTTTCATTTTTAAAAGTAAAGTGAATTGGCGTTTATAGTGTATTAATGCTTTTGGACATGTATATGAAATATTTCATAAGGGGCTTTTGCAAAATAGCTGAATAAGCTATGGAGCAAAAGTTCCTTTTTTATGTCCAGAAATGGAAAATGCGGATTCCTAAGAATCCGCAAAA
>Ga0209724_1003204_pt1 | contig 13520 bp, 15 predicted proteins | sample grotaG_FD_184143 | JGI IMG/M metagenome (GOLD analysis project Ga0209724, IMG submission 184143) | Glacier valley bacterial and archeal communities from Borup Fiord, Nunavut, Canada, to study Microbial Dark Matter (Phase II) -... | ecosystem: Environmental > Aquatic > Freshwater > Ice > Glacier ...
CTGGTCTTGTGAGCACTTATTCTGACTGTCATAAGCCCTATTTCCGGGCGGCTGACGTCACTCAGTCCTGCCATGAAATGAGATGTGTGAATGCCGTAGCCGGCATGAGGGCCGCCGAAGCGCGCGGGAAACATCTCGGCCGCCCTGCAGTCCCAAAGCGGATCGTAAGCGAGATCGAGGCACTCGCACTATCGACCAACCTGAGCATCCGACAGATTCGGGCCAGGATCGCAGGCCAAGCTAGCCGCGGGATCGTCGGCGAAATCACCAAACGCGCCCGCACTACACCTCCGTCGGGCTTGTAGGTCATTCTCGGGCGTATCCTCAACCAACCCCTATTGGTGAAGCTGAACCCGCCCAGATGCGCGGCCCCGCCGGCCGCAGCCCCTGGCGACTGCCCCACGACTTCCCCTCACTTTCCATAATTTGAGATTATGCAACTGGCCTACTAGGTTTATGGCAAATCCAACATCTGGTAGATGTCAAAAAGATTTTTAGACAAATGCATTGTGCATTATAGTAATAATCAAATGCAAAATACTATTTGCAAAGTAATTTTTTGCTTAGCACATTATGGCAGTTGACATTGTTTCCACCTAATATAGTTGTTTGATTGATTGGATATTTCGGCCATAGATGGGATCTGACCATGCATCACGTTGCCAAAACGGCGATTACAGCTATGCTTTTCACCTGGATCAATTCAGCCAGTGCAACGCCAATCACAGGTTCATTGGCTTTCGCCGATGGTGCGAACGAGGTCGGGCAATCGCTTCTCACACGCACAAGCTTCGCTGTATCGAACGCGACGACCCAAAGCGGCAACGGCAGCTTCTCAACAATTATAACGGGCCTTCCAGTGTCGATCGGCGTCTTCTCGACGCCGGGTGGCGTTGCGCCGACCACGACCCTCCGTCCGAGTGACTTTCGAGCATCGTTTGAAGGCGGCACGTTCGTGGCGGATTCGGTCCGCAAGATCAGCCAATCCGTGACAACCGCCGGCAACGAGTCGATCACCGACTTTTTCCTGGGCACCTTCACGCCAGCCGGTAGCCTGGCAAGTTTCGACCCGTCATCAACGAGTGTGATCGCTAACCTGAACCGCAGCGGCTCGAATGGCGATTTTTCGGTGGCATCAGCCTTCACGCTTGCCGCACCACCGGCCAGTGACACCACTCCAGTTCCCGAGCCTGCCAGCATAGCCCTGCTCGGCATGGCCCTCTTAGGCTGCGGCCTGATAGGGCGCCGCGCGAAGTGAGGCCACACACTTTCTAACGCAAATCAAAAACAGGCGGCACTCACAAGTGCCGCCTTTTCTGTTGCAACATACCCAATCCCGCCAGAATCCATTCGGGACGAAAGCCGTACGTCTGAGTGACCCGATCCTGCTCTCCTGCTCTCCTGCAAGCCACTCTATATATATGATAATGTCCTTTATCGAACGCTGCTGCCTGCTATGCTGCCGTCATGTCCGACCCACCTTCCCCTACACCGTTCTTCCTGATCGTCGCCGACCAGGACCGGCGCGTGTTCACGGTCGAGGGTCCCATGACTGACGACGGCCCGTGGAACCTGGCTGCCGGGCGTGCGCGGGAAGCCGAACGGAACGTCGTGTGCGGCCCGGCGGGTCCAGACCGGCAGGCCCTGGCCGCCGGTTACCAGCAGTCTCACCGGCTGGGCGGAGCGCCGCCAGGCAGCATCGTGCGACCCCGTCGATGACCAGCCAGTTCCCCGCGGTGATCCCGGACACCGCTCGCGGCGCTCCCGAAGCATTCGCAACGCATCTCGTGCCGGCGCTGGTCGCGGCGGCCGGAGCGAAGGCGCAGCTTCGCTTCCTGGAGTTCTTCGCCTCCACCATCCGCAACCCGCACACCCGCCGCGCCTATGGCCGCGCCGTCGCCGATTTCCTGCGCTGGTGTGCCGAAGCCGGGGTGCCGTCGATCGCCGCCGTCCAGCCGCTCCACGTCGCTGCCTGGGTCGAGCTGCAGGCGCGCGAGCGTGCGGCGCCGACGGCGAAGCTGGGCCTGGCCGCCATCCGGCACCTGTTCGACTGGCTGGTCATGGGCCAGGTCATGCCAGCAAACCCGGCCGCCTCGGTGCGCGGCCCGTCCCATGTCGTGCGACAGGGCAAGACGCCGGTGCTGGAGCCGGCGGAAGCGCGGGCGCTGCTCGACGCGATCGACGTCACGACCCATGCCGGCCTGCGTGACCGGGCGCTGATCGCGCTCATGATCTACAGCTTCGCGCGGATCGGCGCGGCGCTCGCCATGAAGGTGGAGGACGTGTTCGTGCAGAACCGCCGGCTGTGGGTGCGGCTGCGCGAGAAGGGCGGCAAGGCGCACGCCATGCCCTGCCATCACAGCCTGGAGGAGTACCTGACCGCCTACCTGGAGCAGGCCGGCATCATGGAGGATGGCAAGGGGCCGCTGTTCCGCACGATCGGCCGCGGCACCGTGCGGCTCACCCGCACGCCGCTCCCTCAGGCGAATGCCTACGCGATGATCGGCCGGCGTGCCGCCGCGGCTGGCATCGCGACCAAGGTGGGCAACCACAGCTTCCGGGCGACGGGGATCACGGCCTACCTGAAGAACGGCGGCACGCTGGAGAAAGCCGCCGCCATGGCGAACCATGCCAGCACCCGTACGACGCAGCTCTATGACCGGCGCCGCGACGAGATGAGCCTCGATGAGGTCGAGCGGATCAGGGTGTGACGCCTGCTCTCCATAATTGGCGATTATCGGACTGACCAGTGTAGGCTACCGATTGAGATGGCGCTCGGCTCACCGATAGAAATGTTTCGGTTGGCGTTCTATTTGGGGTACAAGCCCCAAGCCCAGAAAATTCCGTCTACGGTCTAATACCAAGGCTCACTGATCAGAACCTGTCACTCTTTCCGCGTGCTCGAAGATGCAGGTCATCCCGGATTTGAATGAGTTCTGGTCAGCGAGCTTTGGTATAAGGCCTCAGCGTTGGAGACCTCCAGGGACAAGTTCCTGGCAAACGACTTCCCTAAACGATGAAACGATGTTTGGCACAAACTCCGCTATAGACCTGAAAGACAGGCGGCATCTGTCGTCGCACCAGGTTACTGTCCCCAAAGCCCTCATCAGGTTAAAACTGAACGAAGCTGGCCGCAATCGCTGGGGCCCGTGTCGCTGGCGGAGGTTCCTTGAGGTGACTGAGCGGGGACCCAGGCATCCTGATGGTCTTATAAACCGCAGACCTATGAACCGGGTTGTTTAACCCGTTTAATCGGTTGCCCAGAAGGAAACGGTCTCCAATCTTTTCGGCCGTCGCTGAAACCATCCATCCAGGCGTGACGCAGCTGAAACTGATCGTGTCCATAAGGACACATGCCGGCCCTGCACTCAGCAGAGTTTCCCATTTTTCGGCCCTGGGCTCGCGCCTCTGCCAGATCTTGCACATCGGTGCCGCCATTATCATCAGACATGACGTCTAAACACGGAATGAATGCATAGATGTAACACCCAGTGCTGTTGATCCTTTTCGCGAGTTGCCAATCATTCAGCATTAAGTGGCAACGCAGCAGACATTATGCCGCTCAGCACACTCGCTAGATGCCCTCCAAAGAAATTTTCAACATCGATCTGAGTTGAATTGAATGTGATTGAACCATGGACTGCTGAGCAAACAGGTATGCTCAGTAGGTGCTGGACTTTCACAGTCGTTTGCGATGAACATTCCTTTGCGGGCGGAACATCACAGTTGTTCCCCTGAGACTAGGAGCGTGACGGATGCAGCCAGAAACCCACCCGACGTCGCAGGCGAGCAAAACGTCTGCTGCATTCGAAGAGCCGCGCCTTGCAAGGCGTATGCTCCTTATCCAGCGGTGGCGACGAGTAGCACTGATGGTTTGTTTGTTTCTCGCCCTCACTGCGCTCTTGATCACTGCGCTCGACCCGGCGTTCGTTCAGCCCTCAAGCTTTGCGCTCGTCCAATCCTTGTTCATTTTCATCGGCACCGTTCTCATCGCGGTCAACTTTCTGACCTTCAGACTTCGAAAATAAGCGCTGCCACGCCACTGGAAGTGCCGCGGCGCTGTTCCCTGAGCCTGACCAGATCGCCAGCCCTTCCCACGTCGTCGTCCCGGGTCCTATCCTATCCGATCACGACACACTCCGGCCGCGACTCGCCCACGGCCCTGCCAACTGCAATCGGCCAAGTGCCTGCCCTGTCCAGTCACGCGCACGCTCACAAGCATCGCCGTCGAGATGATCGTTCGAGCGCCTCCGCAGCACGGGCTTTTCCGTATTGCAGCATCATTCTGGCTCCCACGGAGATCCGCACAATAGCAGACTGCGACCTCGCTTTGCTCCGCTCATTACCGCTCGCGTGTATCCACCATGATTCCTGACTGGGTACGGCCTGTCGTGATCGTCGTGGCGGTCGTCATTCTACTCGGCCTGAACGCGCGGGAGTTCAAGGCGAAGCGCCGCGCGCTCGATGCACAATTCCCGGTCATGTCGGATGACGGAGCGGCGCTTCAGCTTGCACGGCAGCAGGCCGTGCAAGCGCAGACGAACGAGCAGTTGCTGCACATGATCCACACCATGCTGGCCGCGATCCTTGCGGCCTTGCTGTGGCGCTAGGAAAGGGCCAACGATGAAGGTCATCGTGTTCGGCAGCACGGGCGGCACCGGTCAGGCTACGCTGCGCGCGTTGGTGGCGGCCGGTCACCAGGCCACCGCATTCGCCCGCAATCCGGCCAAGCTGTCCGGGATCGCTTCCATAAGGACGATGCGCGGCGACGTCATGCAGCCGGCCGACGTCGCCGGCGCGGTGCCTGGCCACGACGTGGTGGTTGTGAGCCTCGGGAACTCACAGAACCCGTTCACCCTGATGCTCGGCGGCTGCCGCACGACCGCGCACGACGTCTGCGAGGCCGGCACGCGCCATATTGTCGGCGCCATGCAGACCGCCTCCATCCACCGCCTGGTGGTCGTGACTGCATTTGGCATCGGCGACACGCGCAGCAGCCTGCCGTTCGCGTTCAAGCTGTTCTACAGGACCGTTCTGCGCGAGCACATGGCCGACAAGGAGAAGCAGGAAGCGCTGGTCAAGGCATCCCGCCTCGACTGGACGCTGGTGCAGCCGGTCGGCCTGACCGATGGACCGCCGACCGGCACCTGGCTCGCCGACACGGCCAGCAGGATCCGACGCCAGCAGATCAGCCGTGCCGACGTCGCAGCATTCCTGGTCACATTGATCGACGGCACCCCCTGCTCGCGCTCGACCGTCGCCCTGTCCGGCTGAGACAGGCGCCGGCGATGCCGCCTCGGCCGCGGGGTGCAGTTCAGGTCATCCGTCCGCCGGATCGCGAGCTGGCCCGCCGCGATGTCGTGGGCCTTGAGCGCGGCACGGTGTCCGTTCCGCCCGCCCCGCCGCAAACAAGGGCCGGGTTCTGGCCGTCGCGCGTCGGGAGCCGCGTCTGGCCGCATATGAGAAGGTATGGAAGCTGCGCGGCCAAGGCTGCTCGGGGCAGGCGATCGCCCGTCACCTCGGCATCAGCCGTGCGACCGTGTTCCGCCACCTGCGCAGCGAGGTCTTTCCCGAGCGCAAAGGTCGTCGTGATGCCGGACACAGCCTGCTCGACCCGTGGCAGCACGTCGTGTTCGAGCACTGGAACAGCGGTCGCCGTCACGGCCGCCGGATGTTCTGCACCCTGCAGCAGGATGGCTACTGCGGCAGCTACCCCACACTCGCGCGTTATCTCCAGCGCCTGCGCGCGGCGCAAGGAACCGTGGTGGTTCGCAAACCAACCAAGCATCCCAGGCCGGCGCTGGTCGCGGCATCCCGACCGGTGCTGACGTCGCGCACCGCAGCCTGGCTGGTGCTACGCCGGGCAGAGAAACGCAGCCCTGATGACCGGGCGTTGCTGGCCGACCTGCGCCAGCACGCCCCCGAACTGGACGAAGCGGTCGCGCTCGCTGAAGAGTTCACCGGCCTGATGCGCGACCATGCTCCTGACCGCCTCGATCCGTGGCTGAAGCGGGCACGAGACAGTACAATCCGGCAACTGCAAAGCTTCGCCAAACGCCTGCAAGATGATTATGCCGCCGTGCAGGCCGCGGTGGCGCTGGCTTGGAGCAACGGCCAGACCGAGGGGCAGGTCAACCGGCTGAAAACGCTCAAGCGCCTGATGTATGGTCGGGCCAACCTCGACCTGCTCGAACGTAGGTTTCTGCTTGCGGCCTGATCATCGAGAGTGGCCAAGAACCCAAGCCTGCGCCCAGTCTCACACAATGTGCGTCAGGCACCCCCTCCAGTCTCAGCTAATCCGCGCCAGAAACCACCCTCGATTGCGCGTCCGCCACATTTCGATTGCGCGCCGCTACAGCTATGGCCTCGTTCCGCTCCGCCGCCATTGGCGAGAAGGACATCGTACGGATTATCGGGACAGCGTGAGAAGCGAGGGCAACCACGAGCGCGTTGTCGAGAAGGATGTCGCCCTGCGCCTCGCGGTGCACTTGCCACCAGACGACATGGTCGCTGTCCCACCACCAAGCTAGGCCATTCAAATCGATGGCGTGATCGAAGTAGGGCGACATCTGGCAGGCGATGCGTCGATGTCCAATGGAGCCGTGCTCCCAGCGATCGAAGCCGGACCAATAGCGATGGTCTGGGATAGAAGGACAGGGCAGGGTCATTTGTCAGTCTCCGTGCGGCTACGCTGACGAGCCTATGACAACCAGGAATAATCCCCGCCTTGGCGCGAGATCATTGTCGGTTCCACTTCATGATGCGTCCGTGTCAGTTGCGGCTTGACATTGAAGCAAGCAGGTTCTGCGCCTGCAGGACTGCTTGGCGTCCGTCAACGGCGGTCACGTCGGCACCAACCATCATGGCCAATTCAGGGTGGGCGATGAACGCCGGGCCGCCGACCATGATGCCGACCTCCCGGTTGCGGGACGCCCGGCGGATTGCGCGGATTGCGCCGCTTAGTGCATCGAGTTGCTTCTCATCGCTGACCGAGAATCCCACAACGGTAAACCATTCGCCCCGCACTCGGCTCAGCAGCTCCGCAACCGAACCTGGTGCTCCGCTCCAGCCAGTCCAGCCGGCCCGTTGAAAGAACGACGCAACCATCGCCATGCCGAACGAGTGCTGGTTGCCGGGTGCCGGCACGAGCAGCAGGCGCGGGACCCGCTGGCTTTGGCCGTCACCCTGCAGGAGGGGAGCGCCCAGAGTGGTCATGAGCTGTTGCAGCCGCAGCAGGCCGACCGTGGCCTGCACGAAGTCGCACAGGTCATCATCCCACATGCCACCGAGGCAGCGGGCAACGGGGGCAAGAAGGTTGAGGCAGATCGCTTCCGTTCCCGGCTGACGACCGCTAATATGATGGATCTGTGGGCTGGCGATGTCGAACTGTTGCTGCAGGACGATGGAGGCGAGCTCCGCCACATCGTCATCCAATGCGTCGTCAGGCGCGATCTGCTCCAGGGTGGCTGCGCTGCGCTGCGTGAGGAGCAAGCGAGGGACGATGTCCTTGTTGACGATGCGGGACAACAGGTCGCGGCGGCGCCGGGCCGTGATAGGCGGTTTGACAGGTCTAAGCTCGATCGCCGCCTTTGCACCTGACAGAGTTCTTCCTACGACGTCCTGGTGGTCCCAGTCTGACAACGGCAGCTTTGTTTCCAACGTCTTTCCCCTCCCCTGCATTGAGTCTGTCGGCCCAGTAAGGGGCGAGCCAGAGTGACCTCTAGATTTGCTGGCAGTCAAAAATTAAGCACATCACCGTTCAAGTCTGCGGAATCCCGTAGGGGTGCTGTGGGCACAATCAAAGGTCGGCACTCGATCAGCCCTGTCCAGCGTCACGCGGTATGGCAACAACCACCGGTCGGTATTCTTGTTGGAATTAACTCGCGAAAGTTGCAGGTGTCAATGCAGGCTTGCTAGGACGACGAACAATATTGATTGTTGCCCGTGGAACATCACGAAATATTCGGTGCAAAACATCTTGTACTTGCGACGTAGGGGTGGTTAGGAATTTTACGGCCTTCCTTGCCATCGAAGCGGGTTGAGGCGACTACCACTATATCGGAGACCATCAGGATGTCTGGGGTATTCATGCCGCGCTGACCATCCATCAGTTACGTTGACCAGAGTGGCGGTAATGGCAGGGCGGCTTGGAGGAGCTTGGCCCAGTCACCTCATAGGCCGAAAAACGGCCAACTCGCAAAACCAATGCGAAACATGTTGCAGAATTCCGTTGCAATGAAATTCTCATGAGCAACAGGATAACGCACCCCGCAAACTCTTGTTCTTATTGAGGACCATTTATGTCGCTCAAACGAAGGTCTGCACAACAAGATGAGCTTGGCCGTTTTTCGGCCTATGAGGTGACTGGGCCATATTGTCGGCGCCATGCAGGCCGCCTCCATCCACCGCCTGGTGGTCGTGACCGCATTCGGTATCGGCGACACGCGCAGCCGCCTCCCGTTCGCGTTCAAGCTAAGCTGTTCTACAGGACCGTTCTGCGCGAGCACATGGCCGACAAGGAGAAGCAGGAAACGCTGGTCAAGGCGTCCAGTCTCGACTGGACGCTGGTGCAGCCGGTTGGTCTGACCGATGGACCGGCAACGGGCACCTGGCTCGCCGACACGGCCGGCACGATCCGACGCCAGCAAATCAGCCGTGCCGACGTCGCGGCATTCCTGGTCACCTTGGTCGACGGCGCTCCCTGTTCGCGCTCGACCCTCGCCCTGTCCGGCTGAGACAGGCGCCGGCGATCTTCTCTCGGGCGAAGGGCGCAGTTCAGGCCATCCCTTAGCCGGATCGCGAGCTGGCCGAAACGGCCGGGTTGCCGAGCGACGCCGGCACAGAGGCGAAGGCCAAGCGCCTTGTCACAGCGCGGGTCACACTGGAAGGACCAGAGCATCGTCGCCGTGAGTGACGTGACCCGCGACCAGGATCTCAAACGCTCGCGCTTGCGCCTGGTGCGCCGAGACCGACCATCGCGGCGCTCAGGTCCCACAGCCGGGCCGCGCGCACCTCATTGTTCGCCTTGGTAGACAGGCTCTGTGCAAAGGCCTCAGCCCCGTCGCGCTGCCGGTTGCCCCAGCTCCAATGCACGCCGGACTGCTCGAACCCAGGGCCGGCGACCACCTGCGCCACCCGCTCACCCGCCAGCGGCTGCGACACATAGCCCTTAGTGATATTCTTCTGGAACCAGGGAAAAACCTTCTGGAACAGCTTGGGCGCGTCGCGGAACAGCGCCGTCTCGGCGACGCAGCCCGGATAGAGCGTGTTGAACACCACGCCGGTGCGGTCGTGATGCCGGCGGTGGAATTCCCGGCTCGTGATCATGTTGCAAAGCTTGCTGTCCTTGTAGGCCTTGCCGGCTTTGAACATCCGGCCGTCAATCATCGACACCGGCGCCTGGAACCCGGCCTCCAGCCCCTGCAGCTCGCCTAAGTCGGCCGGCGCGGGGATCGGCACCTTGCCCCCGAACTCCTCGGAATTGGCCGTCACGGTGCCGAGCGTCACCAGCCGCGGCGCCCGGTCGCCCAAGGGCTTCAGGTGGGGCAGCAGCAGATGGCTCAGCAGGAAATGTCCGAAATGGTTGGTGGCAACGCTGATCTCGTATCCCTCGGGCGAGCGCGCCGGCGCCTTCAGCAGGGGAAGATACACAGCCGCGTTGCACACCAGCGCATGCGACGGCAAGCCGGTCGCGCGGAAGGCATCGACGAAGTGGCGGATGCTTGCCTGTGAGCCAAGGTCGATCCGCAGCCGTGATACGCTGGCCGGCGCTATGCCCAGGCCGGCCGCTGCCGCCTCAGCCTTCATCAGGTCACGGCAGGCCATCACCACGTGCCAGCCGCGGTCCACCAGCGCCTTCGTGGCGTGCAGTCCCACGCCCGACGAGGCGCCGGTCACGATGACGGTTGATGTCTGCTGTTGCGCCATACGGCCTGCTCCCTTCTGCCCGGCGCGGGTCGCTACCTCAGCATGCGCCGGACGTCAGCCGGGCGCCGTGCCACGAAGTGGTGCTTCAACACGGCGCCGAGGTGCATGGCAATCACCCCATAGAACAGCACCGGCAGGATCTGGTTGTGCAGCACCGCCCACACCGATGCGCTGCCTGACCTCGTGCCGGCCGAAAGCGGAGCCATCCAGCCATAGATCTCGAGCGGTCCGCCCTGCGACGCGCTCAGCAGCAGGCCGGTGACCGGCAGCCCCAGGATCAGCACATACAGCACCGGATGCAGGGCGCCGGCCAGCCGCCGCTCCCACGGCCTCAGGTCGGCCGGCAACGGCGGCGGCGCGCTGCGGCCCAGCCAGGCGAGGCGCAGCAGCACGAGGGCCAGGACGGTGACGCCCAAGGTCTGGTGCACCGCCACGAACATGTCGCGGTCGGAGGAGCCCGCCGGCAGGACGGCCATGAACAGCCCCATCGGCACCAGGCAGAGGATGAGCGTCGCCGATGCCCAATGGGCGTAGCGCGACACCAGCCCGAATGTGCCGCCGGTGTTCCGTAGCGGCACGTGCGCCGTCATCGGGCGCCTCACCTGCTGCCACGCCGCCCACAGCAGGAACAGCACGGCCACCGATGCGATGACGGCCTGAACATTGAGCAGGAGCGGCCCGGACTCTCCCATCCCCGCCGGCAGGGCGGCAAACGTGCCATCGAGGTCGGCCAGGACGATCGAGAGGACAATGAAGGCAAGCCCTATGGCTGCGAGCAGCGTCCCCCCGGCCCGGACGAACCGGTTGGCATGGTTGAGCGTGAAGGCGAGGGCTACGGCGAGGACGAGGTATTGCGCGGTCACGCCTGACGCTTTGCGGACGGCTCCGGTTCCGTCTCTCCGGTCGCTGTCTTGCGCCCGATCGGGAAGCTGACCCACTTCGGGGCGTTTCCCACGTATCGCCTGGCCGCAAGTCCCGACAAGTACAACAAAGCCGGTACGGCAAACAGCACGACCACTATCACGGTCACTAGTTGCATCATCAGCCCCCGATATCCGGCCCAGCGGAAGCGCCTTCCCGATGGCGCCTACTGCGCACGAAAGTGGGTTCCCGCCTCGGTTTGCCCAGCCTGGGCCGGCTACGTTGGGCTTGCGGCTGTGAGATCGCCGATGCCGTAGCGGTGCATCTTCACGTAGAGGCTTTGCCGGCTCAACCCCAGCATCTCCGCCGCCGCGGCCCGGTTATCGTTGGTCAGCTCCAGCGCCGCCTCGATTGCCAGGCGCTCGATCAACTCGGTCGATTCCCGCACCAGGTCCCTCAAGGACACGCGGCCGATCAGTTCCGTCAGCTGCTCGACCGAGCGCGAAAGCGGCCTGCCGGCCAGAGTGGCAGAGCCAGTCTGCACTTGGCTGGCCTGTTGTCCCATGTCCATGCGCGCGCCGACGTTGCGGATGGCAAAGCCTAGGGTCGGCCGACCGCCGCCGGAAACTGCCGCCGCCGAGATCTCTATCTGCGTGATGATGCCATGCTCGCCACGCACCGTCGTGCTGAAAAAGCGTATGACACCACGGTTGCGTAGGTTCGCGGTCAGCACGCTGAGCTCCACGCCGCTCTCACCCACCCAGCGGTCGAGCGGCTGGCCGACCACCTCCCTTTCATGCCGCAGCTGGACCATCTCCAGGAAGGCGGCATTGGCGGTGATCACGTCGCCCTCCTCATCGGTCACCACGAAGGCGTCCGGCGCATTCTCGACCGCGCGCAGCAGGATCGCCTTGCTGTCAGTCTCTGCGGAGATGTGTGGGAGGGGCTGCGCGGGAACTATGCACATCATCACCGATGTAGCGTTCTCCTGCGGGAAACTCGCCATGCGGAGCGTTACAGCGCCTCCACCATGGGACAGTAGGGCCGGCACGTCCTGTGCTCGGCCGCGGGCACCGATGGAGCCGATCTGGGCTTGCACATCAGCCAGATGGTCCGTGTCAAAAAAGTCGATCAACGGACGGCCGGACACGTCGGCTGTGCCGGTGCCGCATAGGGCGCTCGCAGCCGGGTTGGCTTCGATAATCTGGCCCTTGGCAGGGTCAAGGATCAAGACCGCTTCCGATGATTGCTGGAACAGCAGGCGGTAACACCCCTCGATGTCGCGCAGCCGGGCGTAGTCGCGCTCCACCGCCTGCTGCGCGTTCAATAACCGCTGCTGCAGCGTGGATGCCGCGCTAAGGTCGCGGCCGAACGCCATCACGCGGCCGCGGCCGCCGATCTCCACGCCGCAATACAGGACAGGGATACTGCGGCCGTCCATCGCCTTGTGATTGATGTGACGCCACTTGGGTTCGCCATGTGCCATCGCATCTTGCATCAAGGCCGCCGTCTTGGCGCGGCTGTCTGCGGCAACGATGGATCCGAATGTCTGGCCGATCCAGACGGCACTATCGCTCAGGGCACCCAGCAACGGGCCGCTTTGGAATGCGGTGTCGAGGATCACGCCGTCGCTGTCGAGGATCAAGGTAATATCCGAGGCCGCCCCGATCAGCCTCGCCATCGAAGCAGGATCAATGTCGCCGAGAAAAGGCTGCGGCGATGTGAACGTCCTCACGGGCTTGAAGCTTCCTTGGTACACGACCCACGCGCTATTTGGATGTCGCCGCCGGGCGTGTCCGAACTGCAGCTACGCTCTAACTGTTCAAACCCTGGATGGTTCGCGGCGGGTGTAGGCCTGGGAGGAAAGCGTCATCTCCTTCGGCCGATCTTGCGACAATGTCCAGTTATTCGGACGCGTCAGTGGTCCAGGTGTTCGACCGGCTCGAAGCGCCCCGTCTCGTTCAGTTCAGGGTGGCTTTGGGCATGACGAACATCCAGCACGTTCGGCGGATCACACAGTTCGTCGGGAATGGTGGGGAGGCCGAGGGCCGCCATCATGCGCCGGCCGGCAACCACGCCCCGCGTGTCGATGGTCCGCATCACCTTTTCGATATCTGCTTGACGCTCTGCTGGAGGCTTTATGAACCATGCGACCAGTTTATCGCGCTGGGCCTCCAAGGCAGCGATTGCGGCCTTGATACGTTCGTCGTGCTCCATGCGTATTTGCTCCGCCCCAGCGTCACATGATGCGGTGCAGAGTTCCTGCAACGGCGCTGAGGGTCACTGGCACTCGTCTATTGGGACGAACTCAGATCGAAGCCGTACAACTTGGGCTATGTTGCTTTGACAACCGCACGAAGCACCACAGGTTGGAAACCGGCGTAAATAAGGCAGCCCGGCCTTGGAATAATTAGCGCCGAAACAGGGTTCATCCGCGTTTTTGGTACAGTGGACGGAACGTAGGGTGACCAGGGGCCACATGGGGTCATGCCATAGGACGGACTCTGGATTTACGCTACTCCAACTGGGACAGCCCGCCGGTTCACCGTCCGTTTCCTACCTTGCCTCGTAATGGCGACGGCACCAGCACCGCAGAGGGCGGCGCCGGCTTTACCTCCTCCGGTGCTGACTGGGCCGGAGCGACGGGCGGGATCGTCCGCACCGCCATCGCCGCCTCGCACAGCTCGGTCGAGCTGCTCTTGGGGCAGGCGTTGTAGAGCCGCGCCATCCTC
>Ga0209724_1003206_pt1 | contig 13515 bp, 10 predicted proteins | sample grotaG_FD_184143 | JGI IMG/M metagenome (GOLD analysis project Ga0209724, IMG submission 184143) | Glacier valley bacterial and archeal communities from Borup Fiord, Nunavut, Canada, to study Microbial Dark Matter (Phase II) -... | ecosystem: Environmental > Aquatic > Freshwater > Ice > Glacier ...
TACCCTGCTTTTGGTTCTGACCTTGTAAGCCAAGATCCCTTACTGTTTCACCAACCTGCTTGCGACGCAAGAAATCAATCAAACTTTTGCCAAATACCAAAGTAATAACCAGTGAGGTAATTACAGCCATCGCTGTTCTGAAAGATATATACTGAAAAACCCCAGCTCCAGGGATATGAGAATGCTTGTCCAGATAATTGAATAAGTAGTATAACATCAGATATCAAGGTTTTTAAATTCATTGGTCAATTCATCCCTGTCATCAAACGGGTAGCGCACCCCTTCTATCTCCTGGTATTTTTCATGCCCTTTGCCTGCCAGTAAGATAATATCGCCATCGGTAGCCAGTTGACAGGCCGTACGGATAGCCGCCCTGCGATCAGCTATGATCAACACTTTACGAAGCTGGGTAAGGCCCAAACCTGCTTTCATCTCTTCAAGAATTACTTCAGGATCTTCGGTACGTGGATTATCAGCGGTAAAGATTACTTTGTCACTCAGTTCAAAGGCAGCTCTGGCCATTTCTGGCCTTTTTGATTTATCTCTGTCACCCCCGCAGCCTATAATGGTTATAATCTTCTCTGAACCCTTTCTGATATCCCGAATCGTATTCAGCACATTTATCAAGGCATCAGGGGTATGGGCATAATCTACGATACCAATGATTTTACCAGGACCCATTACATATTCAAATCTGCCTTCAGCACCTGTTAACCTGCTTAGAATCGTAAGTACACCCAGTTTATCCTGTTCAAGTAACATCGCAGTGCCATATACTGCCAGAATATTTGATGCATTAAAACTACCTACCAGTCTGAACCAGACTTCAAGTTCATCAACATTCATCAGCATGCCGCTAAACTGATTTTCAATCAAACGGCCCTTGAAGTCAGCCATGGTTGACATAGCATATGTTTTTTTATGAGCGGCGGTATTCTGCAGCATGACCATCCCATTGCGGTCATCGGCATTTACTAAGGCAAAGGCATGACGGTCAAGTGCATCAAAAAAAGCTTTTTTTGCTTTTATATAACCGTCAAAGGTTTTATGAAAATCGAGGTGATCATGGGTGATATTTGTAAAAACCCCACCTGCAAACTGCAGGCCTGCGATGCGTCTCTGCACAATCGCATGTGAGCTGACTTCCATAAAGCAGTACTCACAACCAGCATCAACCATCTGACTTAAAAGAAAATTTAAAGCGATGGCGTCAGGAGTCGTATAATTTGTCGTTAGCACCTGGGTACCAATGATATTTTCTATCGTTGAAATCAACCCACATGAATAGCCAAGAGCGGTAAACAGCTTATAAAGCAGTGTAGCACAGGTGGTTTTACCGTTTGTGCCAGTAATACCAATCAGTTTTATTTTTGAAGACGCATGCCCGTAAAAGTGGTCAGCCAAAATACCCAGGGCCAGATGGCTATCTTCAACCTGTAACCAGGTAATATTTTCGGACCTCGATACAGGTAATTCTTCTACAAGGATGGCAACAGCACCCAAGCTTATGGCCTTGTCTATAAAATCATGCCCGTCACTCTTCTCTCCCTTTAAAGCAATAAATACAGCACCAGGTGCAATCTTTCTAGAATCGAACTGGATTGACTCAATAGCAATATTGGTATCACCCGATACTGCTTTTAAGGCCACTTTGTATAATATGTCTTTTAATACAGGCATTATTTTTTAGCTACAACAGCATATGCCTGATGCATATCCAGTTGGGTTGAATAAATTTTATTTGCAATATCAAGGAATACAGGTCCGGCAACCTGGGCAGCATAATACTGCCCCCCTGTCGGATTATTCATGACGATAATCATACTATATCTTGGACGGTCAGCAGGAAAATACCCACAAAACGAACTCTGGTATTTTACTCCTCCTACATTGTAACCTGCAGCACCCTGAGCAATCTGGGCCGTTCCTGTTTTACCTGCAATTGAATAGAGTTTATTATGCATGCTCTTGGCAGTACCTTCAAGGACCACCCCCTCTAGCATACTGCGAACTTTACGCAGTGTTGAACCCGAACACATTTTTGGATTAATCACCCTGCTTTCAAATTGTCTGACAGGTTTACCAAGTCTGTCGATTTCTTTAACAAATAATGGAGCAATGATTTTACCATCATTTGCTACCCCATTATAAAGTGTCAGCATTTGCATCGGAGTCAGGACAACTTCATAACCGTAGGCCATCTGGGGTAATGATAATTTTGACCAGTCTCCGCTCTTAGGAGTTTTAATTCTGGGTTTTGCCTCACCCGGCACCTGTAAGTTCAGGCGTTGATTCAGACCCAGCCTGTAAAGACCAGCCGTAAATAGGGCAGGTTCGTTTTTATACCTGTCGTTAATTAGCGTGGCAACTGCCACATTAGATGATCTTTCAAATGCCTGCTTTACAGTAATCTGATGATCGCCTGCCTCAGCATCCCTTATTATATGATTATAAAGCTTTGTTATTCCTCCATTCACATTTACCAGTGTGTTGGTATCAAGCTTATGATCATCAAGAGCCACCATATAACTGGCAAGTTTAAAGGTTGAACCAGGTTCAGCCGCCTCACCAAATGCATAATTAAATTTTTCATCGTATTTGCCTGATGCATTCCTGGTCAGATTTGCGATTGCTTTGATTTCTCCGGTTTTCACCTCCATCACTACCACACAACCATGCTCGGCATTATGAATAGACATATATTTAAGTAATGAATTCTGGGCAACGTCCTGAATATTGACATTAATAGTTGATACAATATCACTCCCATCAACAGGCGTAATTTCAGCTTCATCACGAAGGGGCAGCCATATGCCACCTGCAACCCGCTCAACAAGCTGCTTGCCATCTTTGCCTGCCAGAAATTCTCTGTATGCACCCTCAAGGCCTACAGGCTGCACCGTTTTTGTATAATAACCTATGGTACGCTGGGCAAGATCACCAAAGGGTTTTATTCTTTTATTTAGCTGTATGGCAATAAGCCCGCTATGATACTGGCCCTGATTAAAAATCGGAAAGGTCTTTATTAGCTTGAGTTTGTCATAGGAAACTTTATTCATCAGCATTACATACCTGTCTTTTCTGGCACACACTTTTTGAAGAAGTCTTTTGTAATCTGTTGCCGTGCGGTCATGAAAAACGCCAGCAAGACAAGCCGAAAGAGAATCAACTTTCTCATGAAATAAATCAGGATCATCAGCCATTACTCCGGCATCAAGTCTCAACTCATACTCAGGTAGAGAAGTTGCCAGCAAACTACCATCATCCGCATAAATATTACCACGGTTAGCAACGATATTCATATACCTGGTTGAAAGACTATCAGCCATGGCTGTCCATTTTTTGCCATCGACAAGCTGGATCTTGCAAAGTTTAAACACGACACCGAAAGCACATACGAATATGATCGCATATACCAGGTAAACCCTCCATAAGATGTCGGTTCTAATATTCATTGTTGAACAAGTATTTTTTTAGGAGGTTCTACGGCCTCTTTAATACCATATTTTAAGGCTTTCGCAGCTATCTCAGATTGCTTGCTCTGAAACATGAGTTCAGCCTTGGTACTCATATAATCCCATTTCTGTTCTTTAATATCTTTATTAAGCTGGTAAAGAATTCTACCGTTTTTCTCTGAATTCAGGCGGTTTGAAATATAGAAAACGCCCAGGAAGCCGAGAAACAAAAAATAGGGTAAGAACGCCAACGCTTTTTCAGTTGGCAATAAATCAGTGGAAAGCAATAGATGCAATAATGAACGCTTTGAACTACTGTTTTTCTCCTGACTCTTGTAAGGAATCTCCTGGTCTTCATCACGAAGCCTGTTCTGAAAAATCTCCTGCTTATCGTTTTTCACCTGCTCTTAGTTTAGCGCTCCTTGATCTGTTATTTTCTTCAAGCTCTGCAGCTGCTGGCATCTGAGCTTTTCTAAATACTGACGTATACGGTTTAAGTTCATTACCAAACAGATCTTTCTCAACTTCACCTTTAAATTTACCCTTGGCGAAAAAATTCTTTATTAAACGGTCTTCGAGTGAGTGATAAGAGATAACGACCAGACGCCCCCCTGTAACAAGCATTTCTGTGCTTTGCAGCAGCAACTCTTCAAGGGCTTCAAGTTCTTTGTTTACTTCTATCCGCAAGGCCTGAAAAACCTGGGCATAATATTGATTTTCTTTACCCCTGCGAACAAGGGGCTTGATAAGGTCTTTAAATTGTTGGGTATGCAGAATTGGTTCCTGCAATCTTCCGATAATTATTTTCTGAGCAAGACCAGCTGCATTCGTTACTTCACCATAACGGCTGAATAGGTCTTGCAGAGCAGCAGCGCTATATGTATTAAGCACATGAGCAGCTTTGAGTTCCTGATCCTGATCCATACGCATATCTAGTTCAGCGTTGAAACGAGTTGAAAAGCCCCGGCCGGCTTCATCAAACTGATGTGATGAAACACCGAGATCTGCCAGTACCCCATTAAGTGTTAACAGATTGTTGATACGGCAGTAATTTTTTAAATACCGAAAATTTGCTGGTACAAATATAAACCTATCATCATCTATGAAATGTGCCGATGCATCATCATCCTGATCAAATGCTATCAATTTTCCTTTCCCCATTCTACGCAAAATTTCACGTGAATGACCACCACCACCGAATGTTACATCAGCGTAGTTTCCATCTTCTTTAATTTGCAATGCGTCTACAGACTCTTGTAGCATTACCGGATTATGATATGTCATCTGCCCCTCCCCCAATTTTATCTCCCATCACCTCTTCGGCCAGATCAGAAAAATCACCCGGTTCATTTGTTAACATTTTATCATAAGCCTCTTTTGACCAAACCTCAATCCTATACCCAAAGGCCGATAATACCAGCTCTTTATCAATTCCTGCATAGTCAAGCAGCGGTTTAGGTAGCAAAATACGGCCTGTTGAATCTATCAGCAGCTCTGTTGCACCGCGATAGAAATACCTTACAAATTCTCTGTTTTTTTTATTGTAAACATTCAGCCTGTTAACCTTCTCACTTTCACGTTGCCAGTCTGGGTAAGGATAAAGTATCAAACAGTTTTCAAAACCCCTGTTTATTACCAGTTTATCACCCAAGTCAGGGGGCAGTTGTCTCTTAAGACCGGCGGGAATCATTAACCTCCCTTTCGGATCAAGACGGCACTCAAACTCTCCTAAAAGTTGTGACATTGACTGGCCTGAATTAGAATCAGTTGTAAAAGTATAAAACTCCTCCACTTTTTACCACAATTTACCACAAAAGTTTTCAACAAATTCAGGAATTTGGTGTTTTAATCGCCAAGCAATAAGAATGTTAAGAATATTACGCTTTTAGCATATTACTGACATAATCAGACCATGGGCGCGAGCCCTAGAAATAAGCAGATTTTAATGAATTTCCATTATTTAAGATACATTTGCAGATTATATAAAATCGCCTATAAGCCTTCAGAATGTTACGCCCTGGTTTTTGAGGACTGTAACTAATCGTAGTTTTGAAATTACGAATGCAGGCTGGCAAAAAACCCCCTATGGACCTAAATTCAGAGATACAGAGAAGAAAAACGTTCGCAATCATCAGTCACCCGGATGCTGGTAAATCAACTCTTACTGAAAAGTTTCTGCTTTTTGGCGGGGCAATCAATGCTGCCGCTACCGTAAAAAGAAATAAAGGCAATCAGTCGATCACCTCTGACTTCATGGAGATTGAGAAACAGCGGGGTATTTCTGTCAGTACTTCGGTCATGGCATTTGAATATAAAGACAAACGGGTCAATATTCTGGATACCCCTGGCCACAAAGATTTTGCTGAAGACACCTACCGTACCCTTTCTGCTGTTGATAGTGTGATTCTAGTTGTAGACAGTGTTAAAGGTGTGGAAGAGCAGACCGAAAAACTTATGCAGGTTTGCAGGCTGAGAAATACTCCGGTGATGATTTTCATCAATAAAATGGATCGTGAAGGCAGGGATCCGTTTGATCTGCTGGATGAACTGGAAGCAAAACTTAATATCAGCTTATGCCCTTTATCATGGCCCATTGGTCAGGGATATACCCTGAAGGGTGTTTATAATAAATACCTCGGTGAACTCAATTTATTCGAACCTGATAAAAAGAAAGTTGCCGAATCAATCATACAGATTTCTGACCTCGAAGATCCTGCTCTTGCCTCCTATTTGCCACAACCTGCAATAGAAAAATTGAAACAGGAGCTTGAGCTGGTAAGCATTGGCTATGACCCATTCGATACAGAACTTTACCGTGATGGCCTGCTGGCACCAGTATTTTTTGGTTCGGCTATTAATAATTTTGGGGTAAGAGAATTACTCGATGCATTTATTGAAATCGCACCCAGCCCAGATGAACGTGAGACTATTGAAAGAACGGTTAAAGCAACTGAGAAACCACTTACAGGCTTTGTATTTAAGATTCATGCCAATATGGATCCAAAGCACCGTGACCGTATTGCATTCTTCAGAATCTGCTCGGGCACGTTTGAGCGTAATAAATTCTATTTTCACACCCGGCAGCAGAAAAAATTCAAGTTTACCAACCCAGTTGATTTTATTGGAAATGAAAAAAACCTGATCGATGAGGCTTGGCCTGGTGACGTACTGGGTTTATATGATGGGGGAAATTTCAAAATCGGAGATACGCTGACCGAAGGAGAAAATCTTCATTTTAAGGGAATTCCGAGCTTCTCACCTGAAATTTTCAAACAGCTTGAAAACCGTGATCCATTCAGAGCCAAGCAGCTTGATAAAGGAATTCGCCAGCTCACCGAAGAAGGCGTTGCACAGTTATTCATTCAGAACCCAGGAAATCGGCAGATTATTGGTACTGTTGGTGAGTTGCAGTTTGAAGTAATCACTTTCAGGTTAGAACATGAATATGGTGCTAAATGTGCCTGGATGCCGGTTCATTATTTCAAAGCCTGCTGGATCACTTCTGAAGATAAGAATGAGCTCAATAAACTCATACAGCTGAAGGCTGCCGCTATTGGTTATGATAAAGAAGAGCGGCCAGTTTATTTCTCACAGAATGACTGGGATTTAAGAATGACCAGTCAGGCTTTTCCAAAAGTAGAGTTCCATTTTGCCTCAGACTTTGAAAGTAAAAACTCACTTACGGTACATGGTTAAATCTGATGATTCACGTCTGAATGTCAGGTCTAAAACCGTCTGGCTATTAAAGGAATTTTATAACGCCTGAGCCAGTTTAAAAATTGGTCAGGATCACTTGACTCATGGTAAATTGTTTTACCATTTTCAAGTCTGATACTAAAAACCCTGGTTGTTGAACAATATATATAGCGGGCAATTTCTGATGGCGAATAATTAAAGCCTTGTTCTTTATTTATATCCATAATGCATAACTAAACTACAATTCTGTGTTATTTCTGAAGGATTAACCAGCTTTCTAATGGGCACTCTTATGTCACCGATATGATACTATACGAACAGATTCGTAAATACTAACAATCTATGTTTCAGTATTAAGAAACCAGTTTCCTGGAAAAGATTCATCTCCTATGTCTTTATTATTAAGCTTATGTTAAGAAATTACCCCTTCAGTATTTCTCCAGAATTTTAATTGATTTTTAAATTTTAGTAGATCAGACTAAAATTTAAAAACCCATCATGAGATTAAAAAAACAGTTTTTAAGCCTGCTCGCAGTAGCCGCTTTTACCTCCTCTCCATTTCTAGTTCATGCCCAGGCAAAAGATGCCTACGTATATGATACGACTATTGCCTTACCTGGTGATGGTGGCTATGATTACCTCAGTATTGACCAGCCAAACCAGCAACTTTATGTTTCACATGGCACAGCTGTTAATGTAATTGATCTGAATACAGGTAAGCTTAGAGGTACAATTGACGGCATGAAAGGCGTTCATGGTATTGCATTGGTAAATAGTATCAACCGTGGCTTTATCACTGACGGCCGTGCGAACGCAGTCGTTGCATTTGATATGACAACATTAAAAATCATCTCAGTAATACCTGTAACTGCGAAAGGCCCAGATGCTATCATATATGATGCCTTTTCTAACAGGGTATTCAGTTTAAATGGAGAGAGCAATAATTCTTCAGTCGTTGATCCGGATAACCTGAAGCAAATCGGAACTGTTGATTTAGGCGGTGGTCCTGAATATGCTGTATCTAATGGTAAAGGTTTAATTTACAATAACCTTGAAGACAAAAACAGTCTGAATGTCATTGATAGCAAAACTATGAAAGTTGTAAAAAACTTTCCCCTTGCACCATGTGGAGGTCCAACAGGAATAGCATTTGATGCAGAAACAAATCGTTTATTTACAGTATGCCGCCAAAATAAAGGAATGAGTGTGGTAGATGCACTAACCGGAAAAGTTATTACTACCCTACCTATTGGAACCGGTGTTGATGCCGTTGCCTTTGATGCCGAAACAAAACTGATATTTTGTTCAAATGGAGATGGAACAACAACTATTTTCCACCAGAATTCAGCTGACAGTTATTCATTGATTCAAACACTTAAGACTCAGTTCAGAGCAAAAACGCTGGCCCTTGATACAAAAACGCATAAGATTTATCTGAGCGTTGCAGATATTGCGGCTGGTACGAAAAAAATGATACCAGGTACTTTTAAGGTATTGGTTTATAAAATGAATTAAATTCAACAACATTAAAATTAAAAAGGCGCTTTTATACTGGACCCACATCGCTATTGAATGTTGGGGTCAGCATAAAAGAACCTTTTTTCGCTTAACTATTATTTGTAACAGTGAAAAATCAATGACTTATTTACAAATCTGAATAATCCATTGGGGTCATAAAATGAGCATCAATTTTATTTACGTTGTTTTGATATTCTGGCATTGATGATAATTTTTTCCATTCAGGATCATCTCTGAATGAAGCCCATTTAGCATCATGATCAGCCATATTCTCAAAGGTTATCATGTACATAAGATTGGGCATTCTTGGTCCTGAAATAACACTTGCATAAAACACAGCATTAAAGTTTAATCGCTTGAATAATGCTACTTCATTACCCACATTAAACATTTTTATTTTATTCAAGCCCATCTCTTCAGTAGGGCTTTCATAGTTACGTAATTCATAAACCCTTGCTGATTTCACAGCTTTTAACAGGGGTGATTCGATGAACGGCATTTTAGGAAATGCATCGAGTACAATGGTTTCTACCCGCTGATAAAAAGGGTTTTTACCATCGTACGTATTGAAGGTTTTGAAAGCCTCGGCATATTTTTTATCCTGCATCAGTTTCTGATCAAATGAATTTAATTCATCAAGACTTGACAGTGGGCTGAACAAGTAAATATTGACCCCGAAGGCAGGGCTTTTTTCAAGAAACACGCCTATTTGTTTCTGCCCCAGACTGTGGGCAGCAGGAAGATAGTAATCTTTCAAAAAATCACTCACCCTGCTTATTTCTGTAGAGTCTTTCAGGTGATAAATTTTTAGACGATAATTGACAGCCTTACCTTTACCTGGTTGCTGTTTAGAAATTGCTGGCGCTGCTAGCATCATACATATGACTAGAAAAGTACTGATTTTCATGATTTTTAATTTATTAACAAGACTCTAAAATACCGTTAAAATACGAAGACTTAGGCGGGATCGTTGATTTTTTCAATACTGAGCATATAACGAGCCAATGATTTCTATTTTTATAATCTGAAAGATTTGAAAAAAAGATGAGTGAGAGAAATAGCATTATCATACAATGTTCAGGTCTACAGGTAAATGCTTACCAAAAAGAACTCATATCTGATTTGAACTGGGAGATCAGGGAAAATGATTTGTGGGCTATTTCTGGCCCAAACGGTTGCGGTAAAACATTTTTGTCAACCTTAATAAGCGGTAAAAGAATGCAGGTCAAAGGAATGATTCATTATTTTTTCCCAGAAACCGCTTCAGATCTTTCTGTGAACTCTGACAAAATTCATGCTTTACAACCTCTGTTTCACAAACCCAACAGTATTAGTACTGGTTCAATGGAATCGTCTCATTCAAATGATGACATCTACGATCTTACCGCTCCCATTACCACCAACAGGTCTCTAACCTGGCCAGACTTACTGGTAACAGCTAAGTCTTCTTCGATAAGGCCAGCCCGACCATCTGACCTGATTGCCGAAGTATCATTTGACGCCAGCGTTCTCTTTAGGGGTTTTCATGAAATGTACTATCAGCGCCGATATAATCAAAGTGAAGAAGCTGATTTACCAACCATTGAAGAGTTTATACAGCTGAAACTAAAAAGACATAAACATTTTGAAATCAAGGCATTCAATTTAAAGCTTAACCAGTTTTTTAGCCGTGAGCTACTCAGTAGAAAAATCAATCAGCTCTCAAATGGTGAATCTAAAAAGCTATTGATCATCCTTTCTTTAATCAAAAATCCTTACCTAATCATACTTGATCAACCTTTCACTGGGCTTGATGAAGAGAATCGTAACCTACTTTATAGTCTGATAGCTGAATTAAAAAACCAGGGTATTAAAATCATTATCATTTGCAGATCTGAAGAAATGCCCGATTCGGTTACGCATATTTTAGAAATTAAGGCTGGCAAGGGGCATCCGTATTCTCTAACTGAATACCAGAACAAGCAATTGATTCCTTCTAAAAAACAGCAAGAGTTAGAAAAAATCAGTTATCCAAAACAGCAAGAGTCAGGCAAAATCAATTCGCCCTTGCAAATTCATCCTGACTCTGTAAATCTGACTACATTAAATTCCGGGCATTCTACCGGATTAGCAGATTTTACGCTGGCGGTAGCTATGAAAAATATTCACATAGCCTATGGCACTGTTAAAATATTGGAAGATATCAATTGGGATATCAGGAAAGGTGAGCGCTGGGTATTAACCGGGCCAAACGGCTCTGGTAAATCGACCTTATTAAGTCTTATTTATGGTGACCATCCACAAGCCTATGCCCAAAATCTGGTGCTATTTGACCGCAAACGAGGGAGTGGCGAGAGTATCTGGGATATTAAGAAGAAGATAGGCTTCTTATCACCCGAGTTGCAGATATTCTTTCCACGAGATCAGAGCACGCTTAAAACAATTCTGTCAGGCTTAAGCGATACAATGGGCCTGTTTAGAAAAGCAAGCTCTGAGGAGATTACAAGAGCCGAGCAGCTGATGCAGCGTTTACAAATTTCAAGCCTGAGTGAAATTTTATACCGCCAACTCTCAACCGGAGAACAGCGCCTTGTCTTACTTGCACGTTCACTGATCAAGAACCCGCCTCTGTTGATTCTTGATGAACCCTGCCAGGGCCTCGATGACAGCCATCGGTATGAATTTATCAAGCTGGTAAATGAGATCTATTCAGAAGGTGATAAAACCCTGATTTATGTAAGTCATTACCGTGAAGACTTCCCTGCATGTGCCAAGCTTGAATTTAGTCTGCCTGAAGGAAAGATTAAAGAAATTAGCAGGTAGTGGCAGCGATTTTCCTGTTTTTCATCCAGTTTTATATTCTGGTTATTAAATTCTTGTTGCAATAACCTGATAGCTTCGTCAAGCTGGGCTCTATTATTAGTTAAAAACGACTGATTGAAAAATGCGTTAGTAAGGTCTACCCTACTATTAAATATTTCCTGCAACTGGTTAGTAAAAAGAAAACCCCGCCTTCTTATGGGAGAGCAGGGTTGATTATTCTTAACTTACTAATTAATCTTTCAGTAATGCGGCTACACCTGGTAATTCTTTACCTTCCATATATTCAAGCAGTGCACCACCGCCCGTAGAAACGTAACTTACTTCATCGGTCATACCAAACTTAGCAATGGCAGCAGCAGAATCACCACCGCCAATTAAAGAAAAAGCACCGTTTTTAGTGGCTTTTACGATTGCATCAGCTGTCGCTTTGGTTCCTTTGTCAAAAGCTTCCATCTCAAATACACCCATTGGCCCATTCCATAAAATAGTTTTTGACTCAGCAATGGTCTTTGAAAAAAGCACGCGTGTTTCAGGACCAATATCAAGACCCATCCAGCCATCAGGAATAGCACCAGTTGGGCTCAACTGTGTATTAGCCGTTGGTGAAAACGCATCAGCAATAACAGTATCGATTGGCAGCTGGAGTTTAACGTTTTTTGCTTTTGCCTTTTCAATAAGTTCAAGGGCAAGACCAAGCTTATCCATTTCAACCAATGAATTACCAATAGTACCACCCATTGCTTTAGCAAAAGTATATGCCATACCACCACCGATGATCAGGTTATCAACCCGGTCAAGTAGTTTTTCAATCAACTCAATTTTATCAGAAACTTTTGACCCCCCCATTACTGCAGTAAAAGGATGTGCTGCATGATTTAATACATGCTCAGCATTTTTTAGTTCGGCTGCCATCAGGTAACCAAAGAACTTGACAGCTGGAAAGAACTGGGCAATAACGGCTGTTGAGGCATGTGCACGATGAGCAGTACCAAAAGCATCATTGACATATACATCACCAAGTTTTGATAGTTTCTCAGCAAAACCTGTATCGCCTTTTTCTTCTTCCTTGTAAAACCGAAGATTTTCTAGTAACAGAACTTCACCTGGTTTTAACGCTGCTGCCTTGTGTATTGCCTGGTCACCGATGCAATCATCAGCAAACTCAACAGGTTTTGCGAGAAGTTTGGACAGAGTTGGAACAATATGTTTTAGCGAGTATTTATCTTCTGGACCACCCTTTGGACGACCCAGGTGCGACATAAGAATAACTGCACCGCCGTCCTTTAATATTTTATTTATAGTTGGTAAGGCTGCTGTAATACGGGTATCATCAGTAATATTAAACTTATCATCAAGGGGTACATTAAAATCTACCCTGATAAGTGCCTTGTGACCGTGGAAGTTATAATCGTCGACTGTTTTCATTGAGAGCTAAAGTAACAATTCTCATTAACTCGGGTACAGACTATTTAATGGGGAATTAAAAATAATTCCAGAATTTAATTTGGATAAGAGAATTTTATTTCTACTTTTGCAAACTCGAAAGAGAAAAAAGGCCCGTTCGTCTAGGGGTTAGGACGTTAGATTTTCATTCTAGAAACAGGGGTTCGATTCCCCTACGGGCTACACAATAGAAATTAAAACCGCAAACAATTAGAATGTTAGCGGTTTTTTTATTTTTGGGTTTTAATGTAGATTTAAAAACCAGGAAACCCTCCCAGCCAATTGCAACTGATTTGATGTTCTTAGCAAATAAATAAGCTATTGCCTTATTCTAAATTATTTTGCTAACGGTTATAAAGCCGCTATTTTTCCATGTTGATTATTGTAAAATGATTAGGCAGGTTCTATGAGAATATAATAACCCTTCATTCACCCTATCTGCTACGTTTTTAAAAATTTACTCTGCTTTAATAAGGCAATAAGACGAATTGCGGTAAATGGAACATCTTTTGTCAGGTTTATTAATTATTAAAAACTTTGAAATATAAAACAATTAGTTTGGCCAGAAACGGTCAATTGAAACAAGAAATTAAAATGAATT
>Ga0209724_1003210_pt1 | contig 13511 bp, 13 predicted proteins | sample grotaG_FD_184143 | JGI IMG/M metagenome (GOLD analysis project Ga0209724, IMG submission 184143) | Glacier valley bacterial and archeal communities from Borup Fiord, Nunavut, Canada, to study Microbial Dark Matter (Phase II) -... | ecosystem: Environmental > Aquatic > Freshwater > Ice > Glacier ...
ATGTGTTGAGCTTCCGCAAAGTCTGGGCGGAGCCGCAGTGCTTGTTCACAGGCTTGTAGGGCTTCTGTCATCTGCTCTAGGCGATAGAGTACAACTGCTTTGCCTTGATGAGCTTCCGCAACTTCTGGTGCGAGCTGTATGGCTGAATTGTAAGCAGTTAGAGCCTCTTGATAGTGTCCTTGTTCGAGTAAGGTTATGCCTCGTTGATAGTAGAACTCAACGGAATTCTCAGAAGCGAGTGATTCTTGATGGCGTTCTTCTCGACTTGCTTGTGTAACAGAAGTAATGAACTGTCTTAAATTGCCTTCTAGCTCAGAATCTTGAAGCGATCGAGCAATTTGAAGGGCTTGCTCATAGAAACTATCTGCTTGCTGAGGGTGATTGAGGTAGTCATAAGAAATTCCTGAATTCAAGAACACATTGGCTTCTCCTCGACGATCGCGCATTTGCTGGTAATACGGGAGCGCTTGTTGGAAGCACTCTAGTGCATTCTGAAATTGACCGTTGGAGTTATACGAAATCCCCAAATTGTTGAGAACACTGGCTAGGAAAAACGGTTGAGCACCGATGTGCCGTCCTAACTCTAGTGCTTGCTGATAATATACGATCGCTTGTGCGGGTTGCTGGAGATTGCGGTAGGCAACTCCCAAGTTGGTCAGTGTGCTGACGACTCCTGCCCAATCTTGCGCTTTTTGATGTAGCTCTAGTGCTGTCTGCAATGTCTGTGTAGCGATCGAAAACTGGGAGTTATGAATTTGTTCGATTCCTAGATTCAGTAATTTGTCCGCATTAGGCGATTGATTATCTTGCTGCATTGTTTTGACTAAGGTTGTGATAGGGAAAGAAACCTGTTGCAGATTTAGAATTCAATCATGACTGACCTCACTGCTGAAGCTTGGGAAGACCGTTACCAGAAAAGTCGAGATCGGTGGGATCTAGGCTGTCCGGCTCCACCCTTGATCAATCTTCTGGTATCAGCCCAATCCCCCAAACCTGGACGAATGGTAGTTCTAGGCTGTGGAAGCGGGCAGGATGCTATGCTATTTTCAGCGGCAGGGTTTGATGTCATTGGATTTGATTTTGCTCCTAGTGCGATTGAGCGTGCCTGTGCTACTGCCAAGGCACGAGAACTGTCCGCTCAGTTTTTACAACGCAACATTTTTGAATTGGAAGCTGAGTTTCTACATAGCTTTGATTACGTGTTGGAACACGCTTGTTTTTGTGCCATTGATGCAACGTTGAGATCGCAGTATGTGCAGGTTGTGAAAAATTTACTCCGTCCTAATGGTCAACTGATTGCCTTATTTTATACCCATAGTCGGTTAGACGGGCCTCCGTTCGGCGTGAAGCCACAGGCAATTTTAGACGGCTTTTCACCCTACTTCGATGTCATCCTGTTTGAGGCTGCGAAAGATTCGATCGCTCGTCGCCAAGGGGAAGAACATTTAGCGGTTCTTCAGGTACGCTCAATCTAGCATCCACAGCCACAAGCCCCTGTGGCTATCTCTGCGGCTGCCTTTGCGGCTTCTGCTTTATAAATTTGCTCCAAGTCGTCTAGCACTCCGCCCGACAACACCCGATGACCGTAAAGAGCAAATCTCTGCGTCACATTGTATACATCGTGGTTTTTGTGAATGTCTGCAAGTACCCGACTGCCCCAGCGGGTTCGCCCAGAATGGAAAGTACAGCAGACGTGGATAATACAAACTCCTAGCCACAGGGACGCAATGATATTTGCATGTAAGGCAATGGTCAACATCGCGCCAAAGGGTATCATGAGGAAAGAGAATGAAAGACTGCCGCTGATCGAGGCTGCCCGCCCTGTCATCAAGAGTTTCTCTTGCTCTAGTCGTTCTTTTATAAAGCGCGTTTCATAGCGGTCTGCTTGGCGTAACTTCTTGAACTCTGGAGTACGGTGAACCTGTCGCATCACCTGTTGTTCCAGACTAGTCATTCCAGGTGGGAGTGCTTTTTCGATCGCGAAAGTACGATTAAGCACATTTGGACGCAGATAGCCCTGATGCACCAGTTGTGTAATGGCTAACTCTACTACTCGCGAACTGCCTCCTGCCAAATAAGCCAACTGGTAAACACTCAGTTGAGGCTTTTGCGGCTGTTTACCAGGACTGCGAATTACGTGTCGCAGCATCAATCCAAGAATCATCGCTAAACTAAGAACAGCAGTAAACTGATTGGCGGCTAAGTCTCTCGCAAATTCTCCAAAAGTAGATTCTTGCCCGGCATTCACACAGCCAGCGGTTATAAAGGCAAGGGTTGAGACGGTCACTAAAAGTTGAACCGGTTTCAATTGAGACAAACGCTTGGGAATCACCCAGTGCTCACTTAAGTTAACTCGCTGCATTCTAAGCTCTGTACCAAATCTGAGATCAAGGGGTGACCAAATATCGGTTGGTGGAGAGCCGAAGAAATGCTGATAACTTGCGATAGTTTCAACGTAGAGGTGATGGAATTTTGCACGCTCTTCCCTTCCACCTCGCGTCGGATAGTGGTGCAGAGTTTTGCCCAGTACCTTTGGGCAAAACTCTTCCCAATATGACTGTGTTAGCAAGACATGAGCGTGCCATACCTGATCGACCTGATCAGATGGCACCACCTGATAATTAGCGACCACAGTTAAAAATGCGAATTTTTTATACTCCGCGATCGCTCTCTGGGCATAGGTCAGCGTCCAGCCCTGGTTTCTCATGAGATGGCGCATAAACCCAAATTCATGGGTTGGATCGTCCAATTCAAAGTCTTGTAAACGTTGATAGAGGTTGGCTTGAGAAGAATTTAGCATGGGCACAGATAAAACCTTGTCAACCTATCATCAGTCATTTCTAGAAACGAGTAAATATTGGGAAGGTGTAGTAAGGTGTAATTTAGACAACCCGTGTCTTGATCAGAGCACTTATATCGTATGAATTGGTATAATTTTTTAGAGACGCTGTGTAAGTATAGAGAATATGAACTTACTGCTCTTGAGGCAGAGGTACTCATGTGCTTAGGAGAAGGCAAATGTCAAAGTAAAAGTGACCTACTAGAAACTTACATCAGGTCATATTCAGAGATAGAAGCGGAAGCCTTTACCCAAAGGCTCAAGAGTATCTACAAAAAATTTCAAATTACAGGTAAAGGATATAAGCTTCCACAACTTCATAGTTATTTAGCTGAAAAATATGTTCAGTACCAAAATAAAGATATATTTTTCTCTGAAATTGGTTTAACTCATATTTATTCAAATTTTCCGAGAGATACTTTTGGAGAAGAAATCGATCGTGTGATTCATTCAAGCGATCAAGAGCATAAGCGAGTAGATATCCTTCAAACCTTTGCTCCCAATCTGAATGACTATTCTGAGCATCTGACTCAGTGTGTTCAAAACGATGTCCAAGTCAGAATATTACTGGCTTGGCCCTATTCTAAAGCAGCCAAACTGAGGGAGGATGTTTTGAGGAGGTACGCTAGTGAAAATACTAGCCCTGAGATTAATATTTGCGATTGTGTGATTGCAAACTTGGAGACATTAGAGAAAATTATTAGAGTTGCAAGCAATCCTAAACTTCTCGACATTAAACTGTATGATACGCTGCCTTCTCTGGCAATTTACCGAGCTGGCGATTATATGTTAGCTGCACCATTCCTGCATGGGTCGCTTGCTGTTAACACATTTCAGCTGGAGCTGAGGCTATATCCCTCTAATCAACTGATAGCACGTACATTACAAGAAGATTTTGAATTAATGTGGCAGGTTGCTCGCCCATTTCATCCACACCCGGATAGAAATTGGAGAAATGATTTGAAAATACTATTTACGAGCTAGGCATGATGATTGAAGAACTTAATCGTTTCGAGGTTTCGTTAATTGAGAAATTCAGATCACATCCACTGCTTACCCAGATTGATGCGATCGCGTGGCATGACCTGCTTGAAATTCTGATTCAGCGACGCTTCCTATCACTATCCATTGTCAATATCTACGAATTCGTCATTGATGCTCTTGCCGATCAGGAGATTAAACGGACTGTTAGAGGCATCCTGAATGAGGAATACCCTCGCAATACTAAAGGTATTCCACTTCTGTCTCATCGAGAGTTACTTTTCCAGGATCTGCTCAATCTGGGTGCTACCCCTGAAATGATTTTAGCAATGCCCGAAACGCATGCTACCCGAGCGATTAGGGATGAAAGCTATAAACTAATGGTTAGCTGTGTGAGTGAAAAGTATGGTCAAGTCGGGCTTGTAGCATTTCTTCGCTTTTGGGCAGAGGTACTTGTTTCAGTTGAGTACTCCTGTCTCTGGCAGCGAATTTCTGAGCGTTTGTCAGATGGACAATCAAATCACAAAATCAGATCAGAATTCTATTATTTCCACATGATCCATGACCGCAGAAGCTCTGATATTGGCAAAGAAAGCTTTTTGGGTGGGCTTACTCACGCTCAAGAGCTGGCAATTCATTTACAAAAACTAATTGTGACTGAAGACGCTCTACTTTGCTGTATCAATCTTGAAGAGAACGCATATCAGCTTAAATGTCAATTTTACGATCAATTCATCAGTACTCGCTCTGCTCTGCGCGAATCACTCACGCAAACATAAAGCGATTTGATCGTATTCAGAGCTTTAAAGCCTGTACATTCAGCAACTCAGCTAAGTTCTCCGAGCGGTATTTACTAGATTTGCTTCGCAATTTCTCTCAACGCATAATAGCCAGGATAAGCGGCGACAAGTATGGTGAAGCGAAGCGCGAAAACCTTGTTTGCCGCTTCATCGACTTGTTTAGCAGGCTGCTGTCATTCAGCATTTTTGCTTGTCAATAGTCTTACAAATCACCAACTTTTCCCTAGAAGATTTACAGTGGTTACCTTGCAATCTCACGGATAGCAACTAGAATTTTTAGCAGTAATAATTCGAGAGAAGCGACGAACTAAACTGCCTACACCTCTCCCATCGCCCAGAGGTAGGTGTCCATATGGAGCGTCAAGGCTAAAGGCTAAACTCTCGTACCCTACCCATTCACCACGATCGTGCATCCAACCCACGCGCTGAGCAAACCTGTGAACTTTTTCTAACTCAACGTCACTATCTCCTGACTCCCACCCTAGCCCATAGTTATAATCGGGAGGGGTAGCTATTAGGCAACCAACTTCTTGCCAAATTCGGCTTTGGACACTAAACCCGAAACGCCCATCGCTGAATCTTGTCCAAAGTTCATCCAGGATTAATAAATCTGTTGATGATTGCCTCATCAAATGATCAGTGGCTTGATCTGCTTCTTTCCATTGGTTATTTCCCAGATAGTTCAACAAAGCTTTATTGTTCATAGTACTTATCAAGTAATTGTTTCGATTGGCTACACGAGTTTCTTCCCATTGTGCAGCCAACAATCATTAGACTGAACGTTTCCGCCTAAAATTTTATCATAAGTGAATAGATGGAATAAGCTAGTAACGATCGCAAAAAACTTAGAAGAACTCCATAGAATTAATCTCTTTCTGTGCTGAGTCTCAACCCTAGCCAAAATTTCCAGCGATTTGGGGAGCACAGGGCAACCACTCCCAGTCGCGCTCAAATCCCGTAAAATGGTCAAACAAAGCAGCTTACAATGCTCCCTATAGATTGGGCACAAAGACAAGGTGGAGTAGCTACAAGCTTTAACCCAAGTTATCAGGAGGAGCAGCGCATCGATCTCACTGAACCCGTGCAGTTTGGTGTCATTTGGATTACAAATGAATGAAATGACGATCGTGGTTTTACAGAGCGGTTCTGTAAAGCTTGTATAAATTTCACGGGAATTGAAGCCGTGATGGCTGTATCAGCTAACGGCAGGAAGTTAAGCTTCTTGTTGGTGCAGGGCGATGGGTCATTCTATGCGACTTAAACCCCACGATCGTTCGGCGCAATCTCGACCAGACGGATCATCTAGACGCGCGCATAGTTGGTCACTTCAAGCTGTTGCCTCAGTTTGCAGACGTAACGAGCTATCTAGCCGCACCGCTCGTGTCGATGATTATTTCCATGCACAATCGTCGATCGCATCTCGATCGCACCTCAACAATGACTTCAGTTAACGAACCGTCCGCAGTTCCTCCGCTCGATCGCCAAACCGACTTTGAATTTGAAGTGGTGACGATCGACGCGGAAGGCAAAGAGAAAAGCCGCACTCCAAAACGCGTCAGATCCTTCTGTGAGGATTTGGGCAACAGCATCATGCTGGAGATGATCGCCATTCCTGCTGGCGAGTTTTGGATGGGAACGGCAGATGTCGATCGAGACATCATCACTCAAGAAGCAATCCGGAATGGAAGGGAACAGCAGGATGCAAAAACCTGGACGAGTGGGAAATGCCCCAGCATCGCGTGCAGGTGACAGGATTTTGGATGGGCAAGTTTGCAGTGACGCAGGCACAGTGGGATCAAGTTGCCGCATTGCCTAAAACTACTAAAGCTAGGTATAGCTTATATGCTGATCCAGCAGACTTCAAAGGGGCAAAGCGTCCGGTAGAAATGATTTCCTGGGGCTGGGCAGTTGAGTTTTGCAATCAACTTTCTTGCAAAACAGGTAGACCATACCGTCTACCCAGTGAAGCCGAATGGGAATATGCCTGTCGAGGGGGAACTACGACTCCCTTCCATTTTGGAGAAACTATTACTACCGATTTGGCAAACTACAACGGCAGCTATTCTTACGGTAATGCTCCTCAAGGTGAGTCTCGATCGCAAACCACGCAGGTAGGCATATTCCCGCCTAATGGGTTTGGACTCTATGATATGCACGGAAATGTCCACGAGTGGTGTGCTGACGTTTGGAATGAGAGCTACGAGCGTGCACCAACAGACGGAACTGCCCAAAACATAGGCAGCGAGCGGAGAGATCCTTACCACGCCCAGCGGGTTAGCCAACTCCTGCGCGGCGGTTCGTGGCTCAATGGTCCGTGGAGCTGCCGCCCTGCCGCCCGTCTCAAATGCCCGCGCTTTGGTCGTACAGCCGCAATCGGGTTTCGGGTTGTTTGTTCTGTTTCAAGTCCACTTCAGCGCGAGGGTCAGCGATATGGCAGCAGATAAAGCACAAAGTTCTTCAGTTGAGGCAGGTATGACAGAGAGTTCTTCTACAGCAGCTTGGACAATTGAGCAATGGCTGCACTGTGCCGATCAGCGGCTGGCGATTAATTATCAGGAAGGTATATCGCTTCCTAGTGTGGAAAAATATGAAGCAGTGATCGCAGCCTACGACGAAGTCTTGCAAATTGCCCCCGACAACGCCGAGGCATTACAAGGAAAAGGCGCAGCACTCTGTTGGCTAGGAAGAGAATTGGTTGATGAGGGGCGTTATGAGGAGGCGATCGCAGTCTACGATCAAGCGATGCAAAGCGAAGCCCACGATTCCTGGAAAAAGGCGACGTTTCCTGGAAGATGGCTTGCGTTGCATGAATTAGGACGTTATGAGACTGTGATCACAAGCTGCGATCAAGCGATGGCACTCGAACTGATCGACCCGGACGACAATGATGTATGTTGCAGCAAGGGGGCGGCGTTGCATAAATTAGAGCGCTATGAGGAGGCAATCGGATTTTATGATCGCGTTCTGGAAACCCTTCATTATTATCAGCGCTACGACCTAATCTCCAACAAAGGGGCGGCTTTGTCTGCATTAGGTCGTCATGAGGAAGCGATCGAACTCTACGATCGCGTGCTGGTGCTCAGGGTCACCCATTACGACTACAAAGTGTTTTACAGCAAAGGGTATACGTTGCAGCAGTTAGGGCGCTATGAGGAAGCGATCGAACTCTACGATCGCGTGCTGGCCCTCAGAGTCAACGATGACTACAAAGAGCGGACGCTTTGTGGAAAATGGACTGCGTTGTACGAATCGGGTCGTTATGAAGACGTGATCACAAGCTGCGACCAGGCTCTAGCAAGCAAACCACTCACTCCAAACAGCTACAGTGCAGTTGTGAGCAAGGGGTATGCCTTGTCTGCATTAGGGCGTGATGCGGAGGCAGTCGAACTTTATGATCGACTTCTGGAAGTCCTTCCGCATGACGACTACAGAGTGATTTTGTGCAAAGGGCTGGCGTTGGATAATTTAGGGCGCGATGAGGAAGCGATCGAACTTTACGATCGCGTGCTAGCACTCAACCCTGACTGCCCCACAGCGCTTCACAACAAGAAGCTTTTATTGAAGGACTGCGTGAACGAGTGACAATGGCAACTTTTCTTTCGCTGTGCTAGTCTGTGAGCGCGATCGAACTTGCCCCGTATTGCCCCATCTCCGCTTCCACGAAGTGATGAATCACATTGTCACAGTTAGATTCTCAGAATCGGTTTCCAGACTGTGTCTTGATGAAGCTACACCGTTCCTCAGCTTCGTCAGAGCAGCCAGCGGCGATGTCTCTGCCCGCTACGGTTCAGCGACCCGTCGCCCCAAGCTATGCTGTGCATTTGCATCTCACAATTCGATTTGGACAGCAAGAAATTAAACTCCCAGAAGGACGAGTCTGGTTTGGGCTAAAGCGTGGTTTGCTCAAGCTAAAGCTAGAAAATGGCAAGATCCCTACTGGGAACATGGGTTTGACACCTACCGTTGAACTTGAGTTAGTGCGAGAACAACCGGAGTACAACCAAGCAGGAGAAGCTAATATCGCTGTTGCGGGTGGAGTTAGCACGCAAGACGCAGTGAAGCGATCGAGCCACATGATGTCGAGAAGCTGTCAGGTTTCCACTACAGGCACTGAAGAAGCGCCCGTCTGGGAATTTGCAGTCGAAACATCTGAAGCGATCCTGGAAGGGCAACTGACTGAAGCATGGCTAGGCACGATCGAGGCGAATACTCAACTTAGTGGGGTGAGCGCAACCTTTGAGGTGTGGGGACAGCGAGATATTTGTTTGACTCATGCAGAAGGACTCTGGGCAACTGACATCAGTCGCAACAAAGAAGCCCTGCTGGAGCGAGAGTTCTTTCTACGCTTTATTAAGCCAAAGCTACAGCCTTACCTGAGCCAAGTCGGAGGGGCAGCGATGAGTGAGCCAGAGTTTCAAATCAGCGAAGAAGCGTTTCGAGAATTTCAAGCAATCGTTCGACAAGTTGAGGCCGCAGAGACCGACAACTTTTTGAAGTTAGCGAAGCTTTTAGGGCGCGATCCTAAGAGAGGTTTCATCGGGGCAAATTTGAACCGTGCCGACCTCTATGGTGACTTCATAGGTGCCTACCTCCTGGGTGCTGATCTCAGGGGTGCCAACCTAGATCATGTCACCCTGAACAATGCCAGCCTCGATGGTGCTGATCTCAGGGGTGCCAACCTGAATCATGCCAAATTTAGCCATGCCAGTTTGAGAGATGTCAACTTGAGCGGTGCCAATCTCAGTCATGCCATCCTCCACCGCGCTAGCCTTAGCGGTGCTGACCTCAGCGGTGCTGATCTTAGCGAGGCTCAGATGCCTGCGAGTGCCCAGAATGCGCGATTCAGCAACGTTGTCGGGCTATCTGAGGAACAAAAGCTCTATTTGCAGCAGCGCGGAGCCATCTTTGAGGATGACGCTGACGATCAAGAGTCTGCCGACGCTTCCAGCCCTGATTGAAGCGGTGCCACATACTTACTCTTTCAGGAGCGGCACCTACATCAGACAGGTTCGGATCTGGTGTAGGTGCCGCTCCACACACATTCTCAAACGCCGCGAACCCTACCACGATTTCCGTGCCACCCATTCTGGGCAGCTGGCACAGCTAATTGCCAATGGGTTGATATTGTGATGAATATCAACCTCAATTCAACTAGTTCTTCCCAGAATACTCGTAGGTTTCACCGTCACAGATGTGAACTTGCGACTCAATTAGTTCACCGCGTCCAACACCGTCACCCGCACCTAAAACACCCTTGAGATCGTACAAACAGTCAGATCGACCATCATTGATGGTGATCTCTGTCGATTCCCCTGGTTCTAGAACACCCCTTCCGAGAATGTCTTCTTCCCAATTATTTGAGCTTGGGGGAGAGGCATAAAACTCCAATAATGGTCGATTGGTTGAATTGACCAGCGTGAATGTTGCAGGCTCACTAGCTTGAGCTGATAATGCATTGAAACTGATGATGGAGAATGCAGTTGCGATTGCTCCAACTGCACGTTTCCAATATTGTTCCGACATGGTTGCGATTCCTTTTAACTTTAGGTTTGTGACCTGAAAGGTTACCTATTCTGAAGTGGAAGAATGTACCGAGCGGTTTCACTCTTACCAATCTGGTAGGCTCCATCCTAGTTCAAGTTGCCCAGGCTAATACAGCAATGCTCAATCTTCATTCAAAAACCATATCAAAGACATTCATTGATCCGGGAGCCTTCCAGATTTACTCTCGCCTCTTCTTCAAATTTATGGGCAACAGTTAGGAGCAAATCAGTGGCTTGCCTTCGATGCTGAGTCAGATTCGTGTAGGAGGAACAATCACTATGGGACTAAGTTCGGTTGGGATGAGCCGAACTCCCTGTTTGGGTTTATCAATTGTTTGCTGTTTCGATAAGCTTGCGATTGGGTGCATCCCAGTTATGCAGTGAGCAGAAATACTCAGACCTCACTCAGATAGGATTCTACTAAGCTGAAAGTAACCAATTTGTAATCTGAGGAATGTTACCTATGGATGCTGACAAACAGGCATAAATCCAGGCTCATGCCCATGCCATTGCCGCTTTGTTATACGACGAAACTGCCCCAGAGCAACTGACGACTCTAGAAGGGATTGAAGCCGCCGTACGAGGGCATATCTTAGAGCAGGTTAGCCCTCAAATTGGTCTTTTTTTATCGAGGCAGCCAGCGGCACCCGGAGTGGGCGAGTCGGCGACTCAAAAGCATCCTCGGCACCCTCAGCCTCACAGAAACCCAAGCAAAAGCGTTGGATGTCAAAGCCCACAGCCACCTGAGTCCGTACTTGGAGAAATGCTGTTTGTTAATCAGTGCGAATGCGTCCATGAGCGCAGCGCTCAAGACGTGTGCGTGCTGACGGGGATGAACGTCTCACGAAACACGCAGCAGCGGTTGGTGCATCGCCAAACCTTTGAATTGCCCGTGGTCAAAACGACGGTGGCAGAACTGAGTCTCGATGGCGGAAAGGTTCGCATCCGCACGCCCTTAGGAGAAGTGTGCCGATGGCAAGACTACAAAGCGGTGAATTTGCATGGACATTGTCAGGAAGCCTTTTTGCAAGAGAATGCCAAGCAAGTGGCGTGGGTGAATGGGCAACCCCTCGCCTCGCCACTGGTCTGTTTAGGCGATGGTCACGACGGCATCTGGAATCTGGCTCATGACATTGCTCAAGCAGACCAACGCCAAGAGATCCTAGACTGGTTTCATCTGGTCGAAAATCTTCACAAAGTTGGAGGGTCAGAGCGGCAGTTAGAACGGGTAGAAGCGTTGCTCTGGAACGGGAACGTCGATGCTGCCATTGAGCAATTCAAACACTGGCGGCATGAACGAGTCGATACCTTTGTTGCCTATCTCCACAAGCACCGACATCGCATCGTCAATTACCGCTACTTTCAAGCAGAAGGGATTTCGATTGGGTCAGGCATGGTCGAATCGACCGTCAAGCAGATTGGAGAGCGTATCAAGCTCTCAGGAGCACAGTGGAAAGCCGGAAATGTGCCTCAAGTTCTGTTGCAGCGGTGCGCTTACCTCAATGGACAGTTCTCAAATTAAGACTTGCCAGACTGGGATGCACCCTTACAAAACTACAAACACTGTCCCTCTGCGTAAGCTCTGCTAACAAGTAATTACCATTACTGGCAGCAACGACTTACCGTCGTCGATCGCTTCCCGCATTAAAGCGGTATCGTTGAGCGGGATTGTGCCTGAAAAACGCAGCAGTTGCGAATCACAAATGCCCTGAACGGTTGAATCGATTAAAGTTTTAGCAAATTGCAGGATTTGTTTCTGCGATGGCAGAAAGCAGACTTCAAACTTTTGTCCAAGCTGAATTATTTGACCATCGAATCATATTGGGTAGCTGAAGTTTGCCAGCATAAGTCTTATCGTCTGGAAAAGTCACCGTAATATCAGAACTGTCGACAATAGAGCCATGAGCAGAAGGGCGATGATAAGCTGACATATCAACGATAATGGAACTGCCATTTACAGAAATAATGGGTCCCGGAACACCACTGCTTGCCCATCTACCATTCAGATCTACCAGCGTACCGGCTGTAGCAAGGGTTGAAATCGTAGCAGTCGTAAAATATCTGGAATTCCCTCCGCAGCCTGTAGGAGAATCGGTGCCAGGATGCTCGACGGTCTCGGTAATCTTGTGACCCCCCGCCGTATTTTGGATGAGTTGTTTACTGGTATAAACGTGTACGCCAGTTGCCACTACCCCATCACAATTTGCGAACAGGACACTCCCGACCTCGCCCACAATCCAGCCTGCTAATGCACCAATGGCAGTACCAATCAGTGGGACTACCGCAGTACCAAGTTCTGCGCCGAGAACAGAGCCGATCGCTCCCCCTGCTGCCGTCGTTGCTGCCTTGGCCGCACTGGCTCCAAGTGACGACAATGTGCTTTCTACGCCACTCTGAATCGCGGCATGATCTCCATGCCCGTTGTTAAGAATTACATAACTGAACACTACTGGTACGTCCACGTCTTTCGGAATCACGGCGGCAACACTTAGTCCAACTGGATGAGTTCCGTTGTTCACATCTCCCATCGCTTTGGTCTTAGTAACAGCGGCATTGGTTCCCACTGTTATGCTAATGGTGACGAAATCAGTGTCTTCGTGTCGCGACCTTGTGTCCGTGATGCGAAAGTTGTCTAAGCTGAAGTTAGTAATCATGTCAGTCTCCTTAAATTTACTTTGGACAAAAAATGAGCCGATTTTGATGCTCAAACCTTGATTCAGACGTAAGCTCGATCCTAAAACTGCAAGCCCTGAAAGCTCTATGGAGCCGTTCAAAAAGCTGTCCGGGCTATTGCGAACAGTTAATTGTGATATTGAGTAAGTCTCATTAGAGGTTCTCTTTGCTCTCAGCCAAAAGCCATTTGCAGACTAACTTGCCATCGATGGTGAACCATTTTGCAACCAATCCTCGTGATTGAGAGGAGTGAGTTGTAAAATTTAGTGATTGAGTCTTTAGTGCAGGGTTGTCGCTCGTTAAAGTGTTCATGATTGGATCCGATGAATGTTTCAAAACTGTGTAGCGAAATGGACTTGTTTTATTTCACGTCGCATCTGCATGACTTATGCAGATGTAATCTTTCCTACCGTTCGCTTTTGATGCAGAGACCGATTGGGTAGAGGTAGAGTGGAGGTATCTAATCTTGACTGCAAGTGTGAGATGGGGCAAATTTAGAACGAAGCGCTTCTGTTATAGCGGTTTTCATTTCAGTTAAGTACAGTAGCAGCGGTAGGTGAACCAACCTTCAATATCTTTTAAGGTCACAGCCTTGAGGGCATCCGTAATTCCTTGATCTAAGGCTTCGCGAGAGCGAGCCGCCACCGACCGTAAAAACGCTTTGACTTTCGACCA
>Ga0209724_1003215_pt1 | contig 13489 bp, 10 predicted proteins | sample grotaG_FD_184143 | JGI IMG/M metagenome (GOLD analysis project Ga0209724, IMG submission 184143) | Glacier valley bacterial and archeal communities from Borup Fiord, Nunavut, Canada, to study Microbial Dark Matter (Phase II) -... | ecosystem: Environmental > Aquatic > Freshwater > Ice > Glacier ...
GTGGTGGGGCCATCAGGCTCTGGCAAGAGTACGCTGCTGAACCTGATCGGGGCGATTGACCAGCCAAGCAGTGGCAGCCTGCTGGTGGCGGGCAGTGAGTTGATCAAGCTTAAGGCCGACGCTTTGGCCGACTTTCGGCGGCAGCAGATCGGGCTGGTCTTCCAGTTGTTCAACCTGGTGCCAGTACTATCGGCGGTTGAGAATGTCAAGCTGCCGCTGGTGCCGTACCCGCCCAAGGGCTTCAGTCTAGACAAGCGGGCGAAGGAGTTGCTGGCCCAGGTAGGGCTAACTGGCCGCAGCAATCACCTACCCAGCCAGCTATCAGGTGGCGAACAGCAGCGGGTGGCAATCGCTCGCGCCCTGATCAACCACCCGGCTTTGCTCCTTGCGGACGAGCCGACCGGCAACCTGGACAGCAAAGCTGGGGGCGAGGTGATAGCCTTGTTCCGCCAACTGCACGAGCAGGAAGGGGTGACCATCGTGATGGTGACACACGACCCCCAGGTGGCGGCGCAAGCTGGGCGGGTGATCGAGTTGCGCGACGGCAGGTTGGTTGACTAAGAGCCGCCGCTTTGAACACCAGCAGCCCCGCCCGCACTGAGCAACCGCCCGCCCAACCTGCTACCTGACCGCTGGCGGATGCCTGTGGCAGTTGTGGGCTGGATAGCATATAATAGCACAGTGCAGACGAACGAACGCAGACGCACCCACATCATGGGTGTTGGCATAGATGACGTGACCGCAGACCGAGCGGTGGAGATGATCGCGGGCTGGGTGGCGGCGGGCCGGGCCGGGCGACTAGATCGTGTGCGCCAGGTCGCTACCGTCAACCCAGAGTTCCTGATGACGGCGCGGGGCGACCACAATTTTCGCCAGCTACTCAACCGCGTCGACCTTGCCACGCCCGATGGTCAAGGATTGATCTGGGCTGCCCGCCTGCTGCGCCTACCCCTGCGGCAGCGGGTGCCAGGGGTAGAGACGGTCGCGCATCTCGCCCAGCTTGCCGCAGAGCGTGGCTACCGCCTCTACTTTCTTGGTAGCGCAGAGGGAGTAGCGGCGGCAGCAGCAACGAAACTCGCAACTCGCTATCCTGGTTTCAAGGTAGAGGGTTGCTACGGTGGGTCGCCCGCAGCCGAAGAAGCAGCGGCGATCTGCCAGCGAGTGATGGCTGCCACGCCAGATGTGCTATTGGTTGCCTACGGTGCGCCCGCCCAGGACAAGTGGATAGCAGCGCAGGTAGCAGCCGGGCGGTTGCGTCCCCCCCTTGCCGTCGCTATCGGTGTCGGTGGGGCGTTCGACTTTCTCTCTGGTCGCACAGTACGTGCGCCGGCGATCATGCAACGCTTGGGGCTAGAGTGGTTGCACCGCCTCTACAAGCAACCCTGGCGGTGGCGGCGTATTCTGCGCGTCGTCCAGTTTGGTATAATTATCATGCGGCGAGCGGCGCGCAAGTTGCTGGCCCGTAGCTCAGCGGTTATTTAGCGCAGTCAATCCCCCGTCCATGTCGGGCGGGGTTGGGGTAAAGAACTATGGCTGAACAAGATCAGAAGCAGGAAGAAGAAGGAGCATTGCGGTGCGCCAACCACCCGGCTACTACAACCTACATCCGCTGTTCTCGCTGCGAGAAACCAATCTGCACGCGCTGTATGTACCCCACGCCAGTAGGCTACCGTTGCGCCGAGTGCTTCAACCCGCAGGTTGCGCCCATGTATAAGCTCGACACTAGCAGGCTGCCGCTGGCAATCGCGGCTGGGCTGGGGGTGGCGGTAGCGGGCGGCATCTTCTGGGGCTTCTTTCCACAGTTCGCGTTCTGGGCTGCCTTGCTGATGGGCTTCGTGATCAGCGACGTGATCGGGCGGTTTGCCAACCAGAAGCGTGGCCCGGTTTTGCAATATAGCGCAGTCGCCGCTGCGGTATTCGGCTTCGTCGTCGCCCTACTGGTCTACTCGCTGCGAACTGGTGTCGGCTTCGACCGCCTGCTCAGCACCGCTACCCGCTACGGTTTGAACGGCCCTAACAACATTATAGACCTGTTCCACCTGCTACTGCTTGGCCTCGTCTGCTTTATGTGTTGGGTGAGGCTGCGCTAATGGAGGCTGACCTGCTCCGTCTGCCCGCCCAGTGGGCCGGGAAGCGCGTACTGGTCGTTGGGGATGTTACGCTCGACGAGTATGTGTACGGCAGGCCGACCAGCATCTCCCGCGAAGCCCCGGTTGTCGTCCTCGAATACAGTAGCCGTGAGTACCTGCCTGGTGGCGCGTGTAGCCCCGCCTGCACAATCCAGTCGCTCGGCGGCGTGGCCCAGATGCTCGGCGTAGTCGGCGAAGACCCCTCGGCGGTGGCCCTGCGCGAATGCTTGCAGCACTATGCCGTGCTGACCGATGCGCTAGTGATCGACCCTACCCGCCCCACTACAACCAAAACGCGCATCTGCGCCCAGCGTAGCTCCTCTCGCCTCTCGGTGCAGCAGGTAGCCCGCATCAATGTACTAGATCGCTCGCCCCTCAGCCCTGTGGTGGAGGATCAGGTACTAGCCCGGCTTGAGGAACAGCTACCACTGGCCGATGCGGTGTTGGTCAGCAACTATATGCTGGGCATGATCAGCCAACGGGTGGTGGATGCAATCCGCTGGCTGGGCCAGAAGCAGGGCAAGTTGTTGACGGTGGACTCGCAGGGCGACCTTAGCCGCTTCACTGGCTACGATCTGGTCAAGTGCAACCAGCCTGATGCCGAGGCTGCCTTGCGTCGCCCGCTCGTTGACGAGGAAGACTATCGGCTCGGCCTGCGCCAGCTAGCCAGCGACTTGCAAGCCCGGCGGGTGATGATCACGCGGGGGGAGGATGGCAGTTCGGCCTTGGAACGCGACGAGGCAGGCGATTGGCAGTATCACCACTTCCCAGTGCCGACCCGCAGCGAGGTGCTGGACGTGACCGGCGCGGGCGACTCGGTGATTGCAGTCCTCACCCTGGCTCTGGCGGGCGGCGCAACCTTCGCCCAGGCAGGCGCACTAGCCAACTACGGTGCGGGCGTAGTAGTGCGCCGCTGGGGTAACATTCCGCTCACCCTCACTGCCCTCACTGCTGCCCTCAACGAAGAAGCCAGCTAAGCACAGCTCGGCTCAGGTTGCCTAGTCCTCTTTACCCTCCAACTGGTGGGCGAGGGTGGTCAGTTGGCGGGCAACAGCAGCGTTCTGGAGGCTGCCAGTGGCAGTTTGGGTAGTAGATGTTCCCAGGTCGCTGATCAGGCTGGCAACCTGCGCCGAGGCAGTACGCTGCTGCTGGGTGCTGGTGGAGATGCTATGCACCTGGCTATTGGCTGTCGCCACCAGGCGAGCGATGCGGTTCGCTGCCTCCCCAGCTTTGCGGGCGAGGGCAGAACCCTGCTGGGCCTGCTCCCGTCCGTTGCTGGTCGCCTGAGCAGTAGCGTGGTTGGCGCGCCGCAGTTCGCTGATCAGGGTGCGGCTCTGCTCGGCCCCGACGCGTGCCTCCTCTGCCAGTCGCTCTACCTCGGCAGCCACTACGGCGAAGCGGCGGCCATGCTCCCCCGCCCCGGCTGCCTCAATCGTCGCGTTGAGCGCAAGCAGCTTGATTTCGTCAGCGATGTCGTTCATCCGCTCGGCGACCGCTTCGATGTCCTGCGCTCGTTCGCTGAGGATAGCAACCTGGTTGGCGATCTCGGCTACCTGGCCGCTGATGCCAGTTAGCGAGGAGAGGGCTTCGCTGATCGTGTTGGCCGCAGAGCGCGTCTCCTTCTCGGCCTGTTCTGCGCTAGAGGCGGCCTGGCTGGCGAGGTTGGCGATCTGCTCGGCAGCGGCACTTAGTTCGTGTACGGTAGTGGTGATCGTGGTTGCGGCGGTTGCCTGCTGGGTGGTAGTCGCCAGTTGCTGGCGGGCATTGCTATCCACTTGATCGGCCAGCCTGGTCACGCTGCCCGCGATCTCCAGCCGCTCGCTGCTGATCGTGCTGATCTGGCTGTTCGCTTCTAGTAGGGCGTGGGTGCGGGCATTCTGCTGCTGGTTGAGGCGCAACGCACTGGACTGGCTGAAGGCACTGATTGCCGCCACCCCCAAGAAGCTACTGCCGCTGATCGCTAGTAGGAGTGCAAAGACGATCCAGACTGAGCGGGCCATGTTGCTGTTCGTGCCATTCTGGATCAGGAAGTTGGTGACGTAATCGCTGACCGACACGCTGGCGATGGCGGCGACTAGCAAGCTACTGCGCGCCCGTAGTAGCAGCCCCGCGATCAGCACCGCCGCCACAAAGTAGATGCCGTTGACCGTGCAGCTAAGGATGTTGTAGCGGTTGAGGCTGTCCCTACCAGCCGCATGGCTGAAGATCGGTAGGGCATTGCTAACCACCAGCAGGCTGGTAAGCACAAAGACGATGGTCGAAGCCGAGAAGTCAAGTGGCAGCGACTTGAAACCGATTAGCACGCTTGCCACTGCCAGCAGCGGCACCACGACTGTCGCCAATTGCAGCAGTGCATTGCTGCTCCCCCCGCCCAGGATTGCGGTCAGGCCAAAGAGGAAGACGTAGACTGCGAGTAGTGCCGCCACTGTGATGCTCAACCGCCAGACGAGCAAAGCCTGGCGCGCCTGGTAGAGATCGTCGTTCGCGCCTTGCGCTACTGCGCCCCGCTGCGAAATCAGGCCCAATTTTTCTACTGCCATCCCCCACCTCCCACTACTCTACCCGTCAGCTATGTAACACCTGTTACATTATATGCACCTGCGTGACAAGAAACAAGATTTATCAGTAGCCCAATCGTCCCTAGTCCTGTAGCCCAATCGTCCCCCACATTGCTGTTGTGGATTGTCCCTGCCTGCCACGAAGCTGAGCGGCTAATGCAAGACTGGGCCGCTAATCTAGCAGCCCAGCTGGGGGTAGCGGTAATCATGATCCGCCCTGTTCTTATGTAACTTGGGTTAAGGCAGCGACGGGGTAGCCAGCCTCGTCCAAGGCCTGTCGGATTTGTTGCTCCGTCACCTTGCCTTCGTCGTAGCGAACCTCCACCTGCTTGTCGGCGAGGTTGACCCGCACCTGATCGGCACCCACTTCCTTTGCCGCGCTAGTGACGCGCATGATGCAGTGATCGCATTCCACATCCGGTACGTTCAGCTTTATGTCAGTCATCTTAACTCTCCTTATGTTTGTGAAAGGGGTTAGTCGGTTGATAGAGTAGGATTGTTCAGCCTGTCTGCTGTATCAGGCCTGCTTATCGGTGGTGGTCAGCTTTGCCCCGCGCAGGCGCAGCGAGTTGCCGACCACGAAGATCGAACTGAAGGCCATTGCACCAGCGGCAATGATCGGGTTGAGCAGCCCCAGTACCGCCAGCGGGATGCCGACCACGTTGTAGAGGAAGGCCCAGAACAGATTGCCCTTGATCGTCCGCACTGTAGCCTGACTGAGGGCGATAGCAGTAGCCACCAACCGCAAGTCGCCCCCAACCAGGGTAATATCACTGGCCGCAATTGCCACATCGGTGCCAGTGCCGATTGCCACGCCCAGGTCGGCGGTCGCCAATGCGGGCGCGTCGTTGATGCCGTCACCGACCATCGCCACCTTGTAGCCTGCCGCTTGTAGCCTGCGCACCTCGGCGGCTTTCTGGCTAGGCAACACCTCGGCCACTACCTCGTCAATGCCGGCTTGCCGCGCAATAGTGGCGGCAGTGCGCTGGTTGTCGCCAGTCAGCATTACCACCTTGAGGCCCAGCCGCTTCATCTCGGCTACCGCTATGGCAGCCTGTGGCTTGATCGTGTCGGCCACTGCCAGCAGCGCAGCCAGCTTGCCACCGACTGCTAGCAGCAGCACGGTCTTACCTTCGGCTTGTAGAGTGTGGAGGTAGGTTAGCAGATCGTGGTCAAGGCTGATACCCTGCTCACTGATCAGCGTCGGACTGCCAATTAGCACTGGCTGGCCGCCGACCGTTGCCTGTACCCCCAGGCCAGGCAGAGCCACGAAGTCGCTGCTGCTCAAGCTGGTGGCTGCGCTGCGTGCCTGCGCCCCGGCCACTACCGCCTGAGCAACCGGATGCTCGGAGTTGCGCTCGACCGCTACCGCAATCGTTAGGGCGGCGGCTTCGTCGTAGCCGTTGTAGGTGCGGACATCGGTCAGGCTCGGCTTGCCTTCGGTCACAGTGCCAGTCTTGTCCAGCACAATCGCGGTCAGGCTGCGGGCTGCTTCCAGGCTACGCCCACCCTTGACCAGGATGCCAGCCTGCGCCCCTCGCCCAGTACCAACCATGATTGCAGTTGGGGTAGCCAGGCCCATAGCGCAGGGACAGGCGATCACCAGCACCGCTACTGCGTTGATCACCCCAGCAGCCAGGTTGCCACCGATAAGCAGCCAGCCGAGGAAGGTCAGGGCAGCGACTGCCAGCACAATCGGCACGAACACGCCCGCCACCCGATCCGCCAGGTCTTGCAGCGGAGCCTTGCTACCCTGCGCTTCTTCGACCAGGCGGACGATCTGGGCCAGCACTGTGCGCCGACCGACCGCCGTCGCCCGCACCTGCAAAGCACCCTCGCGGTTGATCGTCGCACCATATACCTTCGTGCCTGCCACCTTGTCCACCGGTAGGCTCTCGCCAGTGATCATGCTCTCATCCACCGCCGAGCGGCCTTCGGCTACGACTCCGTCGGTTGGCACGCGCTCTCCTGGGCGCACCAGCAAGAGATCGCCAGGCAGCACCTCCCCTAGTGGCACCTCTTGCCAGTCGCCACGCCGCAGCACCCGTGCTGTCTTGGCCTGTAGCCCGGCCAGCTTCTTGACCGCCTCGGTTGTGCGGCGGCGGGCAGCACTCTCCAGGTAGCGACCAAGCAGGATCAGGGTGACGATCACCGCCGTTGTGTCATAGTAGACGTGACTGGCGGCCATGCCCATGCCGCTCATTGTGGCAGGGGCGAAGAAGGTGTTATAGGCACTGTAGAGGAAGGCAGCAGTGGTGCCAATGCTAACCAGCACATCCATATTGGCGTTGCCGTGCCGAATGTTTTGGATTGCGCTGCGGTGGAACCGCCAGCCGGAGCCGAGCCAGACTGGGAGGGTGACGGCGAACAGCAGGTAGTTGAGCCACGCGCCCAGCAGGTTGTAGAGCGGCTCCATCAGGAACATACTGATCACGAAGATTGGTGTGGTCAGGGCTGCGGCAAAGATCAGGTCGCGGCGTAGATGGTTGCGCTCCTGCTGGCTAGCGGCTTCTTGGGTGGCAGCCGCCTCGCCACCAATCTCGTGGTCGGCGGCCAGCGGCACTGCGCTGTAACCCACCTTCTCGATGGCGGTTTGCAACTCGTCCGCCCCAATACGGCTTGGGTCGTAGCTGACGGTTGCCCGCTCGGTTGCCAGGTTGACGCTGGCGGTCTCTACGCCCGCGACCTTGCTTAGCGCACGCTCGACATGGCGCACGCAACTGGCGCAGGTCATGCCGCCGATGCGTAGCTCAAGCTGCTGGGCGGTGGGGACGGCTGTGCCGCTGGCTGGCTCAGTAGCTACTGCTACCAAACTGTGCAATTCGTCTTTGATCTGGGTTACCATTACTTTACCTTTGTGCTTGAACTATCCTTGTGTCATAACCGCTGAAGATCGCTATGGCTGGCAAACAAAGAGCCTGCTACTTGTTTGCCAGCGCATAAAGCTCTACCAGTTCGCTAACCACCTGCGCGGTGCGGTTCTCCGCAATGGCGGTCGGCACGCAACTTTGCAGGTGGCCTTCCAACAGCAGGGCCTCCAGCTTCTCGATTGCGCGACGCACCGCATAGGTCTGCTTCATGATGTCCACGCAGTATTGCTCCTGCTCGATCATCTTGCGAACCCCGTTCAGGTGGCCCTCGATGTAGTTGAGTCGCTTGAGTGCTTCATCTTTGCTTATTGCTTGCATACCATCCCCTTCAACCCTTACCCCCCCAGTGGGGGTCTACAGAGGCAGTATAACCGATTAAGTCCACTATGTCAAGATCGTAGCGGGTCGTAGCTGTTCAGGGTTGTAGCAGGGTCCCATTTGTCCATAGGCGTGTTGCTACATACCACGCAACTTCTAAGTCAGCAGTAACTAATTCGTTGCGTTTGAGGGTTGTTTGCGCAATGATGATCTGTTACAATATGTTGTAAAGAAGAAGCTCGTGGCCGACTTGCTTGCCGAGCAGGTGTAGCGCAGGCGTAGCGTAAGGTCAGCTTCCTGAAGTACCCCCTCGAACCGTTTAGCTGAGGTGTAGATAAACCCTTCCAGGCTATCGCACCTGGTATGGTACTGCAACCGGAACGCCAGGCGAGTAATCAAGGCGAAGTTAACCCACTAGTACCTGAATAGTCGGCTCATCAAGAAGGAGATTAGTAAAGTGTCAGCTTTCACCCTACCCTCATACCGTTCTAGCGACCGCCACCGGTTGGTTGCCCTCCTGTTGGTCGTGGCCTTGCTAGCTGCCTCATCAACGCTTGCTTCCAGCGCAGCCAGCCAACAGGTCAGCCCGCCAGCCGCCAGCAACACGCACTGCTACTCCTACGCCGACTGGGACACCAACGAGAACGGCAACTCCGGCAATTTAGCTGACCTTATAGTACCACTGAGTGCGATGATCCGTTGCCTTAAGTGAGGCGGTCGCCCGCTCCGCTCGGCTGCAAAACCGGACGTGAGCGTTTCTGCTCATCCGGCTTCTCTTAGGAGAATGCTTATAGCTGCATATGATGCGGTGAACTCTGCAAGGGGGAAATGTGACCAATCATTACGCTTGGCAAGCACGATGGTCTGTTTTGACTACTGTACTAATTAGTATGCTCTACTATGCTGTTTGGGAAGCCCAGTTTTCATGGATGCCTAACAGAATCAGTTGGTTCTTCTTGTTTGCAGCATTTCTTAACTTCCTATGGAGCCTGAAGGTCGCTGACAGTGCAATCAAGCTCAAAACTAAACGGGGGTCGGATGTGCTTGAAAATATGCTGTTCGCTATCTGTCTTGCAACCCTACTGCTAGTTTTCTGTACCTTGATTGTTCTGTATCAATGGGGTGGCAGCATATAGGAAGGCTAGAACCTGGAGTTTGGTGTTGTCGGGGTTTGGATAGTATAGAAGACATGGCTTGCCCTTCAACTTGGGTTCAGCGAGGCATCGCCGCTGACACCGGTTCCAGTCCCACACGAACAACTTCACCGCTTGGCTCGACCCATCCAGACTTTTGCTGTAACACTTTGTCTTGCGATGCAGTCTTGCCAGATAGTGCCGTAGCTCACTGTTGCGCCCTTCTATTGTGTGCGTGTCGCGCTTACCCACACTCACTTCATGATAGCCCGGCCACTTCAGCGCACTGTTCCTGCCCGCCTATAACGACGGTGTGCGGGTTCACAACAACAGTTGGGGTTCGTCTTCGGCAGCCTACACCGGCAACGCCCGCGATCTCGATTTGTTCATGTGGAACCACAAGGACATGATCATCGTGGTTGCAGCGGGCAACGACGGTAAGGATGCCAACAATGACGGTGTAGTTGACGCTGGCAGCATTGGTGAACCGGCTACCGCCAAAAACGACTTCAGCGTAGCCGCGACCGAGAATGACCGCCCGGCCAATGGTGGCTGCGCGGCTCCCCAGAGCGGCTATGCTAACTGCAACTGGGGGGAACTCTTTAGTACTAGCTTCACGACTAACCCTATCAAGGACGACAAAACTAGCGACAACATCAACGGCATGGCTGCTTTCAGTAGTCGTGGCCCTGACCTCGATGGGCGGATTGACCCGAACATCTCTGCGCCTGGTACCAACATCATCTCGGCCCAGTCGTCGCGCACTAGCAACACTGGCTGGGGCGCGTTCAACCAATACTACCAGTTCCAGGGCGGCACCAGCATGGCTGCACCGGGGGTAACGGGGCTGGCGGCCCTCGTGCGCGAGTTCTACATCACTCGGCGCGGGGTCACTAATCCCTCAGCGGCGTTGGTGCAGGCTACAATGCTGAACGGCGCGACCGACATGGCTCCTGGTCAGTATGGCACTGGCCCAACCCAGGAGATGCCCGCCCGCCCCAATAACGTTGAGGGCTGGGGCCGCACCAACCTTAGCTACGCCCTCAACCCGACCGGCCCGACTACGCTCGATTTTAGAGAGGGCAGCCAGCTTGCCACCGGCCAGCAGTTGACCATCCCCTACACTATCACTGGCAGCGCACCGCTGCACATCACCCTGGCCTGGACTGACTACCCTGGTAGCACCAGTGCGGCGGTGCAACTGGTCAACAACCTCGACCTCAGCGTAACCGCCTCGGACGGTACGGTGTTGTGGGGCAATGGTGTGACCAATGGTGACAGCCGCAACCCGTTTGAGACGGTAGATATTGCCAGCCCCCCGACCGGTGTTTACACAGTTACGGTGCGGGGTAGCAATGTCGCTCAAGGTGGTAGCCAGCCGTTCGCCGTGGTCATGCACGGTGGGGGCAGCAGCGGCCCAGTTGTCATCCCCTGTGGCAGCTTTAGCGACGTGCCGACTGACAACATCTTCTACAGCGACATTCGGTTCCTGGCCTGTCGTGGGGTGATTAGCGGCTTCGCTGGTAACACCTTCCAGCCCAACAGCAACACCACTCGCGGTCAGTTCGCCAAGATTGCTACCCTGGGCTTTGGCATCAGCCCGGCTACCCCAGTAACACCGACCTTCAACGACGTAGCCGCGAACAACGTATTCTACCAGTATATTGAGGCCGCCGCTGCCGCCAACGTAATCCGGGGAGCGAGCAGCGCAATCTGCGACGAGCTAGGGGCCGCTACACCCTGCTTTGCCCCAAATCGGAATATTAGCCGCGTGCAGGTAGCAGTGATTGTGCAGCGCGCCCGTAACTATGCCGTAGCTACGCCTGCTACGCCGACCTTCAGCGACGTGCCGAGCAGCTACTTCGGTTACGCCGAGGTTGAGACGCTAGCCGCCCGTGGCATCATTGGCGGCGGGCCATGCGGCGGTGGCCTCTGTTTCCGCCCCAACGACAGCATCCGCCGTGGCGAACTGTCGAAGGTCGTGCGGCGAGCGGTGGAGAGCCAGCCCTAGCCGACCATAGCCCATTGTGGAGCTAGCAGTTGCTGGCTCCGCACTGGGTGAATGGCTAACGGTTAGCTTGCGCTCTAGAAGAAGGTGGCGATGAGAAAACTTAGCTCCAGCATCTTTGTAGATAAGCCGCGATTTGTTACCAGAGTAGACAATGAGCCAGCAGTGTTGCTGGCCCACTGACTTGTTTGCTTACCTCATGCCGCTGAGTTACGGCTGGCTCTCCACCGCTCGCCGCACCACCTTCGACAGCTCGCCGCGCCGGATATTGTCGTTAGGCCGGAAGCACTGGCCGCTGGTGCAGGCTGCGCCATTGATGATGCCTCTAGCCGCCAGCGTCTCAATCGCGGCGTAGGCGAAGTTGCTGTTTGGCACGTCGCTAAAGGTTGGGTTGGTCGGAGTGAGGATGGTATAGCCTCTAGCCCGCAGGGTAATAATCGCCACCTGCGCCCGCGTCACGTTCTGGTTGGGGCGGAAGGTGCTGTCGCTGAAGCCGGTGATTGCGCCCGCGTGGGCGGCTGCTTCCACGAACTGGTAGAAGACGTTGTTTGATGGCACGTCATTGAAGGTGGGTGTGGTTGGGGTAAACGCAGGTAGGGCGAAGCCGAGCGTGGCGATCTTGGCGAACTGACCGCGAGTGGTGTTGCTGTTCGGCTCAAACCGGAACGTACCGTCGCCATTGGGGAAGCCGCTGATCACGCCCCGGCAGGCGAGGAACAGGATGTCGGTATAGAAGATGTTGCTCGTACCAACGTCGGTGAATGAGGTCGTGCAGTTGGGGGTGGCGGTCGCACCGCCAGGGGTCTGGCTGGGTGCGGCAGTGTTGGTCGGGGATGCAGGCGCGTTGGTTGGCGTGCGGGTGCGGGTCGGCGTGTTGGTCACAGGTGGCGTGGGCGTGTTAGGTACTGACACGCAGGTGTTCAGCAGCACCGACACGCTATGCGAGTTATAGTTAGTGCTGGCAAGGTCTAGCTTGCCGTCGCCATTAAAGTCGCCAACCGCGACCGAAACAGGGTTATCGCCGCTGAAGTTGAGTGCGGGCTGGAAAGTACCGTCACCGTTGCCGCGCAGCACCGACAGGTTGTGCGAGTCTTCGTTCGCCGTCACCAGGTCAAGATTGCCGTCGCTGTTGAGGTCGCCAACCGCCACCTGGTTGGGATAGGTGCCCACCCCAAAATTGACCGCTGCCTGAAAGAGGCCATCGCCATTACCAAGCAGCACCGACACGTTGTTTGAGGATTGGTTGGCGGCAGCAAGGTCGCGGTTGCCATCATGGTTGAAGTCACCAACCACCAGGGAGCGAGGGTAAGTGCCTGCGCCGAAGTTGACCGGGTTCTGGAAGGTGCCGTTGCCATTACCGAGCAGCACCGATACATTGTTCGAGCCAGTGTTCACGGCGGCGAGGTCGGCTTTGCCGTCGTGGTTGAAGTCGCCAACCGTGACTGCTGCTGGTTGCACACCCGTGTTGTAGTTGACCGCCGCCGAGAAACCCATGTCACTGTTGATTAGCACTGACAGGTTGTTTGAGTTATAGTTCGCACTCACCACATCGAGGTAAACATCACCGTTGAAGTCGCCAGTTGCCACCCCAGCGGGGCTATTGCCCACATTGTAGCCATAGGGGGCCGCGAAAGTGCCATCCCCCAGGTTCTGCAACTCTGACACCTGATTCACAACGGCATTGGCGATCATCAAGTCGTCGTAGCGGTCGCCATCGAAGTCACCAACGGCCAACGACTGGGGGTAGCTACCGGCAGTGTAGGACACTGAGTTCAGGAATGTGCCGTTGCCAACCCCGCGTAGGACCGATACACTGCCGCTGGTGCCAGCGTTCAGAGTCACCAGGTCGAGGGGAGCATCGTTGTTGAACTCGCCGACCACGACGTCGTGAGGGTAGTTACCTACCTGATAGCTGGTGTTGCTGAAGCCGAGCGGGCCGCAGAGGGCGGGAGCGACGGGCTGGTGGGCGGCGGGGTGATTGCTGGACCTGGCTGCCACTAGCTTGTTCGCTTGCCGATCTGCCTGGGCCATGACCGATAGGTTGCTGCTGCTGAGGGTCGCCCCCAGCAGGCTGGTGAGCAGCATGATCGCCAACCCAACTTGCGACCAAAGCCGCGTTCGCTTGTTCGTCTGTATCGTAGTATCCTTTCCTGATCTAAACAGCACCGTAGCAAGAGGGGCGGGCCAGGGGTTAATCTAATGGCCCGCATAAGCCGTGGGGGCAAGGTTCAGCAGCCGCCCCTGCTGGCGTAGCTCTACCAATAGTAGTACCTCCACGCCAGATTCCCTTCAACTGCGCGGCAACAGACTCGCAGTTGGCAGCCGCGTCATCGGCTGCCTGCCACCTCTGCTTGTAGTACAACACAGTGCTGTTCCGCAAACAGGCGCACCAGCATCCGCTGGCACGCCGGTCTTTGCGTTAGTGGTTAGTGGTTAGCGGCTGGTAGTGCGCCTACTTTGCCGCCGCCGCTGC
>Ga0209724_1003223_pt1 | contig 13473 bp, 15 predicted proteins | sample grotaG_FD_184143 | JGI IMG/M metagenome (GOLD analysis project Ga0209724, IMG submission 184143) | Glacier valley bacterial and archeal communities from Borup Fiord, Nunavut, Canada, to study Microbial Dark Matter (Phase II) -... | ecosystem: Environmental > Aquatic > Freshwater > Ice > Glacier ...
GACACAGCGCACATCAACAAACACGAGCAGCTCAAAAGCCTGATGAGTTGGAAGTTTCAGTCCTTTAATAAAGTCCAATTCTTAGCCGAGTAGAGTATATCATCCGGCAACGCTTTCATGGCCGCGATCGCTTTCTTGTAAGACAAAACGGTTGAGCTAGTAGTGCTCAGGGTGCCAATATCGCGACGGATGTAGGAGCTTGCGGCGTTGCCCTGTCGTGCTTGCAACCAAGACGAACCCACTAGAGTTGTAGTGGCTGCTAGTCCCACTGTCTCAAGAAATCTTCTGCGTGAAACGAGAGAACTGTTCATCACTTACCTCCAATAGAGACAGATGAGGTTAACACAGTCATAGCCACGTTGCGACAAATAATTTTTTTGAAAAAAGATCTCATGAAAGTCATGGTTGCTTAAGCTCTAGCTATGGAATGGAGTAGAGGATTAAAGCGATCAGAGACGGATTCTGGATATGAAGAATTGTTCTTAGAACAGGTTTGATATTATCAGAGGCTGTTGTGAACAATCCTACATTACCTCGGTCTTGTCAACTTAACGGTTCAACGGCTGGCTTGTTGAGAAAATGCCCCCTTTACAGAGATTAGAATACTGATTCTTTCATAACTCCAACTGTATGCATTCTTAATAAGCAGGGCTAAATTGAGTTAAGTTGACAATACCCTTTTATCAGTGTCCGCTCAGTTCTTTCTGCCAGATTAGGTCTTGTCTCTTACAAATTCAGGAGGAATTTGTCTTAACCAATGGTTCTTCCCAGGATCTGGATCTCCATGGGTTTTAAGGTAACAGGAAGCACAGAGATGGGACCACTGGAAACCCCACCATTGACTTCATGAATCTCTGCTACTCCAATCAGCTTAACTGCACCTGGTTCAGTAGAGGCAGCTTGATTGCTGAACAAGATTTTGAGTGCTGCACCCGCCGGATTGAGCGTCGCGTCAACCAGCACCGCACCCATAAAGCCCGCTTGGGTATTCGTGTTGGCAATCACCACGACCTCCTGATCATTCAGAATACGCGAGAACGACAGCACACCCTGAGGAGAAGTGGAAATACCAAAATGAAACCCATCTCCTGAAATAGGGCGGAAGTAAAACCGTCCGTATCGCAGGGCTGGCTGTTCATTCCGCACTTTTGAAATCTGCTGGATTACCTGGTAAAAAGGATGGCTGGGATCAAAGGCTTGGGGTTTACCCCACAGTGCTTCACGCACACTCTGATCGCTATCGCCATCACCATGTAGACCTTGCTCACTCCCGTAGTAGAGGCTAGGGATACCAGGTAATGAGAATAAACAAGCAAACCCTATCGTTGCCTGATCGTCAAACTGGTGAGGATTGCTGTTAGAGCTGTGATAGAAACGTTGATGCTGGTCGTGGTTATCCAGGAAGGTCACAAAAAATCGGGTCGCTTCCCCATGAGAGCTGATGATATCCTTCTCTACTGCTTTGCGATTTTGATACATCCCGACTACTTCAGCCGGTGGCAGCATTCCCTTCAGCACACCGGGCAGTTTGAAAAAGAGTGGGAAATCGAGGGAAGCATCGACCCCTACTAGGTCTCCCCCAGCCGAAACGTTGCGACCAATAAATTGGGAGATCTTCTGCTCATCGTCGTAGACTTCCCCGAAGGTAAAGAAGTTTTTCTTGCCAATACTGAGGGCAAATTCACGGATGGCATTGCCGAAGGTCAACGCAAAGTTTTGATCGAGATACTTCAGCGTATCAATACGGAATCCGTCGATGTCATATTTTGCAATCAGGTATTGAAAGCTGCGGATCAAGACATTGCCTAGCTCTGGCTTACTGGTGAGCAGTTGCTTGAGCGAAGAGAAGTCGCCAATGGTTTCTGGCCCGCCCGCTTTGGCATGACCTTGCCGCCGGAAAAAGTCATTCCGACGCAGTTCATCCGGAAAAACCGTTGCGTCAGCCGGGGGCGTGGGGATATTCTCTGCGATGGGCCAATCGGATCGGGGGGTGCCTTTTTCATCCCGCCAGGATACCGGATATGGCGTGTCGCTATAGGGGGCTTCTGAACCCGACGGATAGGCGAAAACGTCACCAGTATGGTTCAATACGATGTCAAAGATGATGTAAATCCCTTTCGAGTGAGCCTCATCAATAAAGGTTTGTAGTTCCCGATCAGCGTTATTTGGGTCTGAGGCAAACCGGGGATCGATCTCTAAAAAGTTTTGGATGCTGTAGCCATGATAAGTCCCCTCATTAGCCACACCATTAAGAAATTGGCAATTCTTGATCACAGGTGTAAACCAGATCGCACCCACACCCAAATCTTTTAGATAATCCAACTTCTGGCGAATTCCCTCAATTGTTCCCCCCTGAAATTCGCCAAATTTAGCATCGTAGGGGTGGTTTTTGGGATTGTTTTTGGGATTGTTGAAGCGATCGACCATCAGGAAGTAGATCCAGACATCGCGCCAATCCTCAGGAGATGACGTGATCTTTTTCTGTGGGATCAGTTGACGAACCTGATTCAGTTCTGTTTGTACTTCTACACTTTGAATGGAGGTCGGCATAGGTTCTCTCTCCCAAGTTGGGGTAGGGGAAATGAAGCTGTCACGGACAAGTCCAAAATTGGAGCGTGATGACAGGATATATTGAAACGTTTACAGGTCGGAAACCTGCAATACCCGAGGCTAACAGGTTTAACGATTTGGCTTATTTTCTGGCGTGATCCCATCTAAAGATCTGTCTTTAGAAACAGAACGCTGCAATTGCTGCTTAACTCATTGAACTTGCATGTTCTGAATGGAATGGACGTTGAACAATAAGCACGGAGGCACTGCTTTAGACTGCTATGTTCTCAGCTTTAGAGCGGGCGTTTGGTGTCAGTGCATCAAGCTTTGCGACGAACCGGGAAGGTCAGCGAGTGCATCGAGCTTGCGACGAACGAGAAGATCAGCGATGCGATCGTCCGTCAAGTTGTCATTTGCCTCAAAGCCATAGAAGCGGCGAAAATAAGCAATCACTTGTGCCGTTTGGGGACCATAAAACGGGGAGTTTTGCGGCCGGATGCGGGGTTCTGGCTGCATGACCAAATCCAATTCATACTGAATCACATATATCGTCTGTTGGGCTGTTACCTGTGTATGGAGACTCACAATGCCATCGGCTGGCACCCCAAAGCAGTTTTGAAACTTGACCACCGCTGGTCGATCGTTGTTCAAGGCGCTTTCGTCTTCAGAAATAGGAAAGTTCGATTCATTGAGACCTCGGCTTCTGAAACCTAGACCGTTGAGAATACTCCGGAATTGAGCATTAGTGTAAGGAAGGGCTAGCATGACTTTAGTCTCCCAGTGATGATGTCAGTGCAAAAACTTTTTCAGGGTCAATTGATATAGCCCTCTTTGAAGGCATAGGGGACAAGTGCCTATGGGAGGTTCTGTGCTCTTATCTACGTCGCTCGCTCGTGGTTCTTGAGTGTGGGCAGCGTTCAAGGCTTTAGGTAACACCGGCTGGCAGCTTGGACGGCTCTGGAGCCATGAACTCATAACCATAGTGCTTGCTGATCTCGGTTAAGCGCTCCATATCCTCTGGCAATGTTAGCGGACTGATGGTCTCAAAGTACTCATCGAGACCGCCAGGGGTTGTGATGAAGAGAAGCTTGCCCGTTGTCTTTCCACAATTGCGAAAGCCATGAAAGTTACCTCTCATCGAGTACTTAACCTCATCTTTCATGAATCGGCTCCATTCGTGACCATCGAAAAATTCAAAGTCTCCTTCAAGCACCATAAAAATTTCTTCTTCCCGCTCGTGCTTGTGCGGAGGCGGACCGCCACCCGGCGGTGATGTCTGCACTCCAGTACAAAAAGAATAGTTTGTGGCTTTACTGGTTACGAGAATTTCGACTGGCTCGCCGAAGATATTGAAAACAGGATTGTTGTTCATCGATACTCCTTGAAGTGTAAAAACTGTAGGCTCGATCAGATTTTGCGGACGAGATCCAATTGGTCTTCGAGAACATAGAAGAACTCTGGATAGGAATGCTTACGGAGCGGGATGCCCACTCTGGGAGCGAGGGTCGTCTCATAGACAGAGAATTGATCGTGAATACTGTCTTCAGGATTAAGTTGACAATACCAATCAGAGCATTGATGAAGATTTGAGGATTTGCGATCGCCTTTTGTGTACTGCTTTCATTCTTCAGCGTTCACTCCGTTTGAAACACTCAAGTTCATTGAGTTAAGCAGCAATTTAAGTTTTTTGTGTCTAAAGAGAGAGCTTTGAATGGAGTTGCGCTGCGGAAAGCTTTATATAAGGTGAAGACCGCGTAAGACCTCTCACGATTCCCATTGTTCAAAATTGCGGCGCTGCCTTGGCTTTTCATGCGCGATCGCTGCCTGCGTGCCGACAAATACCACATCCAAGTTGACCGCTAATATCTTGCGCCATGTATCGAGCGTGAGTGCCTCCACATCACCAATAGTGGCAATTCCGGCATTGTTGACCAAGAGTTAAGGCTCAGCAACACCATACAGATTGTTCAATAATATCCCCTGCACGAACAACTCCCCCCGCCTGCTGATTCGCGGTTTGCAATCGAGTCGCGTGATTGCGGTAAGCGTCTTGCGTCAAAACTCGCACGATCGCACTTCGCAGTTTAGCGACAGTCAAGCCGGACAGCTTGACCTTCTCTCCACACCCTGTCCACGCAATTCGTGCCGCGACACCGGGTTGATCGTTCGTAATCGGAATCGCCACCATCGGCACACCATGACTAATGGACTCTAAAACCGTGTTTAACCCTGCATGGGTAATCGTGAGACTCGCTCGTTGCAGTAATTCGAGTTGAGGCGCTTGTTCAACCACGAGAGGCGAACCCGTAAACTTTGGCACAGAGGCTTGACTTGCTTCCCGACCCAAAGCAATGACTAACTGTGCATCCAATCCTACACATGCTTCTGCGATCGTTTCAAAGACTTGCATCAAGCGATTTTGCAATGTTCCCATTGATGCATAAATCAAGGGTTGCCCGGTCAGCTCTGCAAACGGGAAATCAATTACTTCTCTAGAAGCTAGATTGTGATATGCTCCTGTGAAATGAAAACACTTCGGCAGATTTTCTCGTGGAAATTCAAACTCAGCAGGCTGTTGACAGAGCTGAGCGAGTTGGGAATAAGCATCATCTGGACTGTGATGCGGGGGCAAATTCCATTCACGGCGGTATTCATCAATCGTGTCTTCAATTGGCTTTCTAATTCGATGTGCCAACTGATAGCCGATGCAGTTACGAGCTTTCGCCCATCTAGCAGGACTATAATTCCAAGCAGTATTAGCAGGAGGAACGCTGACCTCTTCATTGAGCATTAGGGCAGCACACACGCTGATGAAGGGAATCTCTAAATAGTCTGAGATCGTTCCTCCGGCAGGTGAAAGTTGGTCTACCAGTAACGCATCAATTCCAGCCGCTTGAATGACTTTTGGAGCGTGTCGCAGCACAATCGCGGTCGTTCTTTGTATTGAATTTATGGTGTGTTGCAGTGCCACTAATCCGCTTAATTTTCCCCGTTCTTCAAACACTTGTGCCATTGTTCCACGTGGAAATTCTGATTCGGCAATGGCACTAAACTCCAGTCCTGCGGAATCTGCTTTTTTCTCAGCATCCAGGATGCCCACGACGGTGACTCGATGTCCCCGGCTTTGCAGTTCGCTCCCTAAAGTTGTCAGCGGATTGAGATGACCTGTTGCTGGAGGGCAGATAATACCAAAATGAATCATGGTTAATGTGCTCAACTTACTGTGTTCGCTTGGCATACCAAGCACGAATGAGAAAGGTCTGGAAAAACAATACAGGTGTATCGAATCCGCTCGATGCAATCATGGCTTCAACTTCCTGCGGCGGTAGTATGGTGATTTGCTGCCCGTAGGCGTTGATAATCTTTTCGATTTCCTCAGCAGGCATCTCAGCGTATTGAAACATCCATCAAGAGACTTCAAAAGGCTTTTGTAAGCTGGAGTAAACCTATCGGCAGTCGCATTGGAACTCACCAAATATCCATGCGGGCGAAGTCGTGCGCTGATTTTCTAGTTTCGTGATGTAATGAGAAACCCAAATGCAGGTTGCGGCATCGAAAGTGTTCGATGCAGGAAGGGAATCGAGATAGCCTTCGTGGAACGTGCAGCGAGACATAATTCCATTTTATTCAGCTTTCTAGCGACAGATATTTAGCATTGATGCTGTAGGGTCTACCGCCATAAAGTGCCAGTGCGGAAAGGCTTGAGCAAGTTTGACGAGTTCCCCGACACAGCGCCGACCCCGACACAGAGAAACCGAGCATCGGTCGGAAGATCGGCGAGAACTAGACCCATTAGAAGGTAAAGAACATCGAATATCGGAGCCAATTTAGCGGTTTGTGCGTCGTAGGCAACAGCACGATTTTGGCTTTGAAAAAAGGTCCATAAAACCTGAGTTTGATAGCGATGGGTCTTATCATTTGCCATAAACGCTCCCCCCATTCTCCACTAGCGTGGCAATCTGCACGAACTCGATGCTAGGGCGTACACCGTAGAGATCGGTTACCCGCTCGACAAGCTCATCGGTGAAGAACGCTTTAGCGGCATCCTCTGACTCCCAAACGTAAAAGTTCGTAGCCTCCCGCTTTCCGGAATTGAGTGTGAACGCCTTTGAGCGTAATCCCGGCATTCCCTCAAACCTTGGGCGTGCGGTCTCTGCGATCTTCCGCACGGCTTGCTCATCGAAATTGTCTGTGTAGTGAAATGTTACGAATACACCGACCATGGCGGACTCCTTTCGAGGTAGTTATCAACGTCACTATGGACTAAAGCCTTTTACCCAAATAGCCCGACGGTAATCTCCATCGATGAGGCGCGATTACCTCTGGTGGGCTGCCCCAACGGGCTGATGGCAACGATCGCTATGCAACGAGGTGTCCGATCGCCGAATGAAAGACATCATCCGGGTCGTATGTCTGTTTGAGATCGAGCAAGCGCCTATAGTTCGACCCGAAGGCAAGCGGAACGCGCTCCTGCTCTTTCTCATCCAGAAGATTGATGTAGCCCCCTTTGAAGGCATAGGGGGCAAGTGCCTGTGAGAGGTTCTGCGCCCATTCGATATGCCGCTGATCTTCGTCCGGGGTCTGGGGTTCCCAGGCGGCAATCATCTCAACCATTAGATGATCTTGACGCAGCGCAAACGCGGTCTCGGACGCACCCACACGACTTGCGGCTCCATGAAAGTTATGGATCGAGATCATCGAGAATGGGGAAGACAATGGCAGTCCCTGTTCGAGCAGCACCTCGATCGTCTCAGTCTGGAGACCCTTGAGCGATCGGGTTTGGATGTAGTAGTGGCGACCTTGCGGCACCATCGCATCCAGCCCATGAATGAGTGCTTGGTATGTGACGGGTTGCACCTGATCGGCTAGCAGCTTGCTAAAGGTTCGCAGGGGTGCGATCGCCTGCTCACCTGCTTCAAGAGATCCACAGTAGGTGGGTGAGAGAAAAAGAACCGTCTGTCCATCCGGCATCTGAAAGAACCCAGACGGAATTGTCAATGCATCGGGTGCTGTGGCGATGAACTCGTTAAAGCGGTGTAATACTGTTCTGGCTTGCTCTAGAGGATACAGCAGCAACCCAGACAACACCATCGTGAGCGGATGCAGGCGATACTCCAGGGAAACAACGACTCCAAAGTTGCCACCGCCGCCGCGCATCCCCCAAAGCAGGTCTGCATGTTCCTGGGCGTTTGCGGTGACAAGCTGCCCGTCGGCAGTCACCACTTGTGCTGACAGCAGGTTATCGGCATCCAGTCCATAAGCACCCACCAAAGGACCATAACCTCCCCCTAAGGTAAATCCAGACATGCCAACGCTGGAGACGGTTCCTGTAGCTGTTGCCAACCCATATTTCTGGGTTGCCTCAATGAGATCGCCAGCCGTCGCTCCACCTTGAACATGAGCGGTGCGTGCGTCGGGATCAATGGTGACGGCTCTCATCTGGGAAAGATCAATTACGACTCCATTTTCGACTAAAGCTCGTCCGGCAAAATCATGTCCTCCACCTCGAACAGAGAGAGGCAGCCCCTGTGCGCGTGTCCAGCGAACCGTATGCATGACATCTTGCACAGTCAAACAACGCACGATCGCGGCAGGTTGGGTCTTTACCTTCCCATTCCAGAGTGGGCGTACCCGTTCATAGGCAGCAGCATCAGGGAGCAGAAGCTGACCTGTGAGAAATGCTGTGAGATCTTTGAAAAAAGCCTGGTTCTGGACAAACGTAGTTGTCATAGTTTTTCCTCTTCAGGTTGTAATTCGATCATAAAATTCCGTCTACGGCTGAATCAGGGCTTGAGGCTCAAAACCTACTCGCTGAAACCAGTTGAAAGTGCGACCTCAGAAGAAAATGCTCTCGACTTTCCATAGCCATCGTTGAACTGCTGGAAGAAGGCATCATAGCCCCCGTTTGCTTCAGCAAACCGCAACGGCTTCGCCCTTTCCATACAGATCTCCGTCGCATCGGGTGAGGTCTTGAGCATTTGCATCACCTCAGCGATAAAGTCCTGCAACGGCATCGCATTCGGATCGGTTGCTTGCAATGCGCTCAGTAGCTCCGTCTGTGCATACGCCGGGATCAGTTCGATTACCTGTACATTTGTATTCTTTAATTGGTAGCGCAGCGATTGGGTATATGAGTGAATTGCTGCTTTGGTGGCGCAGTAGGTTGGAGCGATCGCCGTTGGCAGAAAGCCTAGTCCCGACGAAACAGTCATGATCGTCGCGTGGGGCTGTGCCTCAAGCAACGGCAGCAGTGCCGCAGTGAGCCGAATCGGTGCCAGCAGATTGGTGGTAATGGTCGCTTCCGCATCGTCCACTTTGCCCGCTCGAATGGACTCCGCTCGCATAATGCCTGCATTATGGATGACGACATTCAAAGTAGGATAGTCTCGCTTGAGTTGGGCAGCACAGCTTAGGATTGCGTGATTGCTATCAACATCGAGGACGATCAACTTCATACCGGGATTGGCGGCGGTGGTCTCATCAAGTGCTTGTTGGCGACGACCCGCAATGATGACCTGATTCCCCTCTGCATGAAATGCCTCTGCAAGAGCGCGACCAATGCCGGAACCGCCGCCTGTAATCAGAATCGTGTTATCACGCATTTGCATGATGTTTCTCCTAGTAGTAAATCCATTTGTGGAGGGTGGTTAATTTAGGTGAAGTTAACTCTGTGCGGTGGGACGGATAATAATCTCGCCCACATCAATCTCGTCCGCCTACTTGATCGCGAACACAATCATGCTCGCGATTGCCTCTGGTGAAAGCGCGAACTTATCCCGTGACTCGACAAGCTTGGCTCTCACCTCTGTGATCTCAGATCCCACCTTGCCCTAATTTTGCTGGCATCGAGTTAGCAGTAAGAGAAAGGCGGAGAACGTCATATCGGAACTGCAAGCAGACGCAGCGGAGTGGTTCGGCTTAATTCTGTTTTCATTCTTCAACGTCCACTCCGTTTAGAACACTCAAATTCATTGAGTTAAGCAGCCATTTTCAATGTTCAACTTTACCTCGTGTGCCTGCGTGCCCCAGGAGCGTAGTGTCCAGCATTGCTGTATGCCTTTCCTGGTTCGCTTCAAGCGATCGCGATAGAAACTGCAAAACTCGTCGATTAAACTTGTCTGGATTCTCGATGAACATGAAATGTCCCCCACCTTCAGCCTCCTCAAAAATTTCCAACTCAGAGTCAGGAATGCTTTGGTTAATCCAGACCTGTGATCGCCAGGGAATCATACTTTTTCTGCCGCCAATAATCAGAGTTGGATTACGAATCCTGACAATTTGATCGCGCCAGTCCATATGAAGATGTTTGTATAGCAGCGTCGCAGCGATCGCTCGCGGACAGCGAAGGTTGCACTTGACGATCCACTCAAACTGTTCTTTTGATAGCGCTGGCGTGACCATTGAAGCCAGGAGGTTGCGGGTAAATGCCTTAGCTTCACTGTTCTCTAAAGCGTATACGGCTGCATTTAGTTGTTCAGCCGTAAAAACGGCTCCAGACTCTGCTCTCTCTTGAGCGTTCCAATGCGATCGCAATATTCCTAGTGGCGATTGATCAACCAACACTAACCGATCGATATCGTCCAACCCGAATAGATCGAGATAACTCCAGATGATGGCGCACCCCATCGAGTGACCGAGCAGATGCGGCTTTTCGAGTTGCAGAGCACCGATCAATTCCTGGAGGTCTTTGGATAAGCGAGCAATGCGATACCCAAACGCGACTTTCTCCGACTCACCATGTCCTCTAAAATCAACAGCAATCACCCGATAGTGTTCGGCAAAAGCGGGGATTTGATATTTGAATTGTTCTGCCGACTGCGACCAACCGTGAAGCATCACGATCGGTTTTCCTTCACCCGCACTGATGTAGCTTATTTCAGCACCATCAGACGTTTTAAATGTCTTTCTTTGCATATTTGGCTTTAGCTTTTTGTACAAGCCTGTGCCATCAAGATGCGGTTGTCTTTAAACACTTCTAAAGTCCCAGACTGCGGGTTATCCAACGTGCCATCCAACACCCTATATTCATAATTACCGTTCCGAAACCGATATACTCGACCGCCTTCTGTCTTTTGACTCGTTCCCCTGCCCAGGTTTAAGTCTCCGTTGCGGCTGGTTGAGCGGTAGAGCAGTTCACCAGATGTATAGTTCCGCCAAATATTGATGTTGTAACCACTCCTGCATTTCGTGCTGAGGATGAGATTAGCCGTAGAATCAGCAGCGGCAGGTAAGGAAAAATTAGCCAGGGCACAGATGGGTAGAGCCAAGAGTAACGCAGATCTTTTTAGCAGTGTTTTCATTGTTTTTCTAATGTTGTAGAACTCATTGAATTGAAATCGTTCAGATTGAATGGTTTCGACATTGCATAGATAACTCAGGCTGAAAGCGGAACGGCTAGAGAGTTTTATCGGCGCTGTTTGCTACCAGTTTAAGCACCGAATGGAACGGTGATCGCTGTCTCTATTTCATCAAAGTGGCTAGGGACGCTCACCCACTCACTAGCGATCGTGTTGAGGGCAAGGCTCCGGGCGGACCCAGAACTTCGTCGCCAATCTCAGCACAAATGCGCCCAAACAGCTCCATGTCTGGTGGTGCTGTCTCATCCAGCGTCCCCACTGCTTTAACCAGCCGAGCAAAGGAACTGGGTGCTGCAACGACCAACAAGCGAGCTGGCTGATCGCTAAGTGAGCCAACTACGTGGGGGGTACCTGGAGAAATCAGGAGGCTTTCGCCAGTAGGTAGCACAGCCTTGTTTTCACCGGCCCAAACCGTGAACTCACCTTCAAGCACATAGATTTGTTCGGAATAACGCGTGTGGCGGTGGGGAGCAGTCTGCCTGCCAGGTGGGAAGTAGGCTTCGAGCAAGTCGTACTTTCCTCCGGTAGTAGTGGCATCGGCAACGATGTTGAAGCGAGCACCTAAAAACCAAAGAGATTGTGTCATGAGATTGCTCCTGTTAATGAATGAGTTGTGTAGTAACCTCTCAGGGTCAATCAGAGAACTTCAGACTAAGAGGGCATTCCAGCCATCCTTACCTGTCTAGCACTACCTAGGAAGCTAATGGACTTGAGTAAGCTTTGCCGAGTAGAGATGCCAACCACGTTGTTCTGGACTTGAGCCAGAAACACCATTGACCCGTCGCAGTCTATAGCTGCCGCGAAATCGCTGCGGAGTTCCAGTTGTGGTGGTGGCACTTACCGTCACTGGAACTTCAATGTAGGATGAGCTTGCCGCTCCGTCGAGTCTACCGGGTGTCCCAACCTCTACAGCAGTGGATGCGGTGTTGACAAAACCCTGCTTAAACTGCTCAAACGACTGTTGGCTAGCAGCCCCGTCTCGATCCCAAGCTGAGTATGCTCGCCGATAGTCTTGATTAGAGATCGAGCTGTAGTAGTCACGAATAGCTTGGACGGCTGCCTGCTGAATCGGTGTAGCACTCGCAACGCTCTGTGTGGGAGATCCAGAGACCGGAGTTGGACTAGAGGCGATCGAGGAATTTGCCACCGCTGAAGTATTGGCAGAGGGTAACTGTGATTTGGCAGGGGTGCTGGCTGTGATGGCGATCGCCACCAGCATTCCTCCAACAACTGCACAGCGCTGTTTCAACCTGGTATACAAAGAAAGATTCAACATTAAAAGTACCTCCTTAAAAACCTGTTTTGGTTGTGATGCTCAGAATCAATAGTTCGGATGTTTTTGCCAGGAAAGCCATCTGCCAGATAGGGTGATAACTGGAAGAAAACAAGCACTAGACAGGTAGCTACGTACCTTGATGGATGCGTGGGCTTATTGACGGATCTGGTTCGTGACAAAGAGATTTTCTACACACAGCAAGATGAGCGGTAGTCCCAAAGACGCGCTTGCGATTGTCTCAATCGCCCAAGAGTGGCTCAGCACATTGAAGATCGCTGGAACGAGCACCAACACAATCAGAAGCCAAGGCGCGATCGCGACAAAGTTTTGTTGCCAAGCGGGTTTATCGCGCAGTCTCGCTCGGCTCCGTTGTGCGAGTTGATGCCAAAACGGGAAAGTCGTGAGTACAGCGAAAAGATAGAGCAGCCCTGCATCTACTAGTAGGTTGGTCTTAACGTTCGGAGTCGTATCAAGATGCTGAAGGGCGATCGCCGTCAGGCAGACTCCTGCCGCAAGATACAGGAGCGTAAACAGGGTAAAGCGTCTCATGGTTTTCTTGTATTCTGTATAAATTCTGGAAAACTACAAATTTGAGGTAGTTACCAGATTTAGTTTTCGACAAAAGCGGAGTGAGTCGTTAAGTAGCACTGATAGAATCAAGATTTGCTAGAGAACATTAGCAAGTAATTACTGGAGATAACATCGCCTAAAACTGCCTGGAGTATTGTAAAATCGCGCTTGAGAACGATCAAACATCGAACGCTGTGAGAATCTGCTGATATTTCTCGCCAACTTGTTTGGCATCGTAGGTGGGAACAGTGGTTTCAAACTTAAGTGCTTTAAGCTGTCCCACGCCTTCGCTAATCTCAGTCAACTGGTCAGCCGTTTGCAGTTTTGCGGTCACGGTTGCACCGACTGAACACACCGCAGCAACCAGACAGATTGGCTTCCAGGTGGTTGCTTTGCCAACCGTTCCTGCTGTTCCAGCTAACGCTGCGGCGATCGCGCCGAGGATAATGTTGGTTGTGCTATAGCGAGAATTGTTGCGTTTGAGTTCCTTCTTTTGTGCTTGTGCTTTTTCAAGACTGCTATCGATCTGTCCTCGTAGCACATCAGGTTGCATTGTCGGATTGGTAAAGTTGGCATTCATAAGAGGCAAGAGCAGATGGCTCAATTGAGTCTCGGTTGTTTTAGCACCGAGTTGGGTAAAGAATTGCTGGAAATCGGGTCGCCCGCTTCAAGGGGTTGGTAGATACCCACACGATCGAGCTTTTGAAGGCGGGTCTTTTG
>Ga0209724_1003224_pt1 | contig 13469 bp, 10 predicted proteins | sample grotaG_FD_184143 | JGI IMG/M metagenome (GOLD analysis project Ga0209724, IMG submission 184143) | Glacier valley bacterial and archeal communities from Borup Fiord, Nunavut, Canada, to study Microbial Dark Matter (Phase II) -... | ecosystem: Environmental > Aquatic > Freshwater > Ice > Glacier ...
GGACGTGCCACGGCTTCGGGTCTCTCTTCGAGTCCCAACGTGATCAGTACCTGCTCATGGAGAGATTGTTCCAGCACCCCCTTCACCCAAAAGTTTTTCACCTTGGTGAGCAGGGCTTGACGATTCTGATATTCCTGTTGCGTGAGGGGCGTTGACTTTACCCGTTCCCGTCCGGGCGACTCCAGTCAGTTAAACGTCACCGGGGCGTTAAAGGTGTTTCCCTGAAACACGTTCTTCAGTGCTGGCAGGCTCTCAGCCAGTTTGCCAAAGTTCTGAATCGTCGTAGGTGGGGCTTTTTGTAAAGCCTCAGCATAGGCAGGGATGGCAGTGGCTAAGGTGGGTTCTGCTTGCACCGCTCCCGCTAAGTTCGCTACGCTTTGGGCGAGTTCTGGATCGCTTTTAGTGGCGGTGTCCAGTTCCAGTACGGCTTGCCCTGCGTCAATCGGCTGCTCAGACTGAGCGATGGCACTGCTCTGGGGCAGGTTTTTCCGCTCGATTAGGTGCAATAGCGCTCCTGCTTGTTGACTGACCGCTTCGCCTAACTTTTCACCAGTCTTTTCAAAGGCTTTCTTGAGGATGAGCGTAGCAACAGCAATGGCAGCGGTCGAGAGCGGTTCCATAGCAGCTTGGTTGGGAAAGGGCAGTTATAGGCTCCATTATTCTACAAAGCTTCAACCTTGGGTCAATTCATCTTTTTGTTTTATCGCACCGGGGTTTGAGTAGTAACGGAGGCTGACTTGTAAATCGCTTCGATTTTCCTTGGTGCTGGTGAGCGATCGCGATCATGAGGGCTGTTGGCAAATGTGCTACAAGCAGGATTAGGGGTCTCAGTAGCAATGGAACCGTTCTTTGCCTTAAGGCTGTAACGCTCTCCCAGCAGGGTATTCTCTTATCTTGTGCTCGCTCACCCTGATCCCAAAGCTTCGCTAAACCATCACTTCTACTGATATCTCAATTAAGCTTGCATACCTGCTGAAATCGCAGAGGTTCGAGGATAAAAGTCAGACCCACGATCGCCAACCTGCTAGTCTGTTTGACAGATGTTTCACAGCGTTGAACATGGCAACTCCGGTAACTGGGATTAGAATCCGGGGTCTGGGGAGTAGTGGAACAGCGAACCGACTTAAGGCTGTGCACCTGCCTTTGACACGGGTGCAGGGCTGAATCTTGTGACACTCTCGCGTTCCGAAAGGTGAGAGCAACAGAGAATACAAAGTAAGCCTAAACATTTCAGGAGTCCTCTCTACCCGACCGGGAACGCCCAGTTGAGCAATTACGAAGGACGTTTTCAACGGTAATTTTGTGTAAAAGTAATTTTACAGAGCTAGTCATTGCCACTGTCTTTCCGACTTCTGCACACTTTTTGCTTAGTGTATATCTACAAACCTAGTTTGGAAGGACATCTCCCATGAAACGCTCAATTCAACTTATTGGTGCCATCGTCGCAATGAGTATGCTCACGATCGGAGGCATTGCTCGACTCGCTCAGGCAGCGCCAGCCAACTCACAACAAGCAAAGGTGAGTCTACTGAATGCCCGCAAAATCGCTCTCAAAGCTCATCCAGGCACCATCACCGATGAAGAACTAGAGAACGAAGGTGGCGGCAGTGGCTTGCGCTATTCATTCGACATCAAGAACGGCACGAAGACTTATGAAGTCGGCGTGGATGCCAAAACTGGCAATATGCTTGAGAACACGGCTGAAGGTAAAAACCCAGACTAACTGACCGTCTCTTGAGTGAGTCATCAGTTCAATATCATGTTGACCTGTGTGAGTGAGGGCGAGTGAGCACCTACTGGAGACAGCCTTAGGGGTTGAGGCAGTTGAGAATTCTCACGCTTGTGTTCCCATCTGTCATCACGTGTCCTAGCTCTCGCGCTGGAGCTATTTTTCATGAACGAAAAGCAGGGAAAAGGAAAAGAGAAAAAAGAATTATCCACTGTCAGGATGAGGTCAGAGCATAGTCATCAAGGCAAAAACAAAGAGTTAAGCAGCCCAATCTTTACAGAGGGTTTCAGCTTGAGTTAGAACCGTTTGAGTCGCCTTTTCTTGCTTATCGGGAGGATAGCCGTACTTTCGCAGGAGGCGCTTAACGATCGTCCTTAGCTTGGCTCTCACGGTCTCCCGCTGTGTCCAATCAATACTGACATTACGACGAACGGCTTCGACCAATTCACGGGCGATCGCTTTTAGGGTCTCATCTCCCAGCACTCGAACAGCACTGTCATTGACTTCCAAGGCATCGTAGAAAGCGAGTTCGTCTTCGGTCAGCCCCAAATCCTCGCCCCGTTGGTTGGCTTCTCGCATCTCTTGGGCGAGGTTGATCAGTTCCTGAATGACCTGGGCTGATTCAATCGAGCGGTTTTGGTAGCGACGGATGGAGTTCATCAGCATTTCGGAGAAGGTACGGGACTGCACGACGTTGCGATGTGAGCGTGTCCGAATTTCATCGTTGAGTAGCTTTCGCAAGATTTCCAGTGCCAGGTTCTTTTGGGGCATATCGCGCACTTCTTCCAGGAACTCGTCCGAGAGGATAGAGATTTCAGGCTTGTCGAGTCCAGCGCTGGCGAAGATGTCGATGACCTGATCTGAGGCGACGGCACGAGTAACGATTTGGCGCACAGCAGCATCCAGGTCCGCTTTACCTTTGCTGCCTTCCACGGTGTGTTTGGAGAGGGTCGCTTTGATTGCCTGGAAGAAGCCCACTTCTTCCCGAATCGAAATCGCTTCGTCTTCAGTCGCACAGAGGGCAAAGGTTTTGGAGAGTTCGGTTACTGCCTGGATGTAGCGTGGGGTGCCGTTATCGTTCTGAAATGCGGGACGGAGAATCCAATCGGTGGCTTCGCATAGGGTCGTGAGCCGTTCGGGTGGAGTGCCTGTGAAGAAACGGGAGTAGTCGAACCCGTGGAACATAGCAGCGACGATTTCGTACTTCTCCTGCATCAAGGCGACAGCTTCTGCGATCGGAATTCCCGTTTCACCTCGATCTCCCTCGGTGTAGTCCATTAAGGCAGCTTTCAAGTCTTGGGCAATGCCGAGATAATCCACCACCAATCCACCTGGCTTTGCCCCAAACACGCGGTTGACACGAGCGATCGCCTGCATCAAGTTATGCCCTTTCATAGGTTTGTCGATGTACATCGTGTGCAGGCAAGGAGCATCAAAGCCCGTGAGCCACATATCCCGAACAATTACCAGCTTCAATGGGTCGTTGGGGTCGCGCAGGCGGTTGGCGATCGCATCTCGCCCTTTTTTGCTGTGGACATGGAGTTGCAAGTCTTCTGGATCAGCCGCACTGCCCGTCATCACAACTTTGATTTCGCCTGCATCATCCTGGTCTGAGTGCCACTCTGGGCGAAGTTTAACGATTTGCTTATAGAGTTCAGCGCAGATGCGGCGACTCATACAAACAATCAAGCCTTTACCTTCCATTGCCGCCAGTCGATCGTCGAAGTGGGTGAGGATGTCTTGGGCAATCAGTGCCTGTCGCTTCTCGGTGCCGACCATCGCTTCGAGCTGTGCCCACTTACTCTTGAGCTTTTCTTTAGTGGTTTGCTCTTCGCCTTCGGTTACGTCTTCAAAGTCAGAGTCAATTTTAGGTTTCTCGCTTTCATCGAGGGCAATTTTGGCGAGGCGGGCTTCGTAGTAGATGCGAACCGTAGATCCATCTTCAACAGCGCGATGAATGTCGTAGATATCAATGTAGTCACCAAAGATAGCCTTGGTGCTGGCATCGGCTTTGTCGATCGGGGTACCCGTGAAACCGATGAAGGAGGCATTAGGCAAGGCATCGCGCAGATATTTGGCGAACCCGTAGGCGGTGTATGCCCCTTCTTCTCCGGTCGCTTTGTCTTTGGTTTTGACAACTCGCGCTTTGAGTCCGTATTGGGAGCGATGGGCTTCATCGGCAATGAAGACAATGTTGCGGCGATCACTCAACATCCCGTAGTCACCGCCGCGTTCGTCTGGCGCGAATTTCTGAATAGTGGTGAAGATGACTCCGCCCGATGCCACCTGGAGCTTCGTTTTAAGGTCAGTCCGGTCTTCTGCCTGAACGGGTGCCTGACGCAGTAACTCTCGACATTTGGAGAAGGTCGTGAGGAGTTGGTCGTCGAGGTCGTTGCGATCCGTGAGGACGACGAGGGTAGGGTTTGCCATTGCCGGATGCTGAATGATTTTCCCGGCATAGAACGCCATGGATAGACTTTTGCCTGACCCCTGAGTGTGCCAAATCACGCCCACGCGCTTGTCCCCCTGAGGAGAGGTTGCTTGGATGGTTTCAGCTACGGCTTTGTTGACGGCGTGGTATTGGTGGTAGCCTGCCATCTTTTTGGTAATGGTTTCCCCATCGACCTCGAAGACGATGAAGTAACGGAGCAGGTCGAGGAAGCGGGTTTTCTCAAAGACTCCGTGAATGATGACTTCGAGTTCGGGGGTGCTTTTGGGAGCAAGGTTACTGCCGTCGATCGTGCGCCAAGGCATGAAGCGTTCGCGGTCTGCGGTGAGAGTACCAATGTGCGCCTCTAAGCCGTCTGAGATGATGAGGGCAGCATTGGTGGTAAAGAGGCTGGGGATGTCACGCTTGTAGGTCTGAAGCTGGTTGAAGGCTCCTTCGAGATCGGCGTTTTCGCTGGCGGCGTTTTTGAGTTCAAGGACGGCGAGGGGGAGTCCGTTGAGAAAGACGACGACATCGGGACGGCGATTTTTGCGGTTTTCGATGATGGTGAACTGGTTGACGACGAGCCAGTCGTTGTGGTCGGGGTTGTTCCAGTCAATTAGCCATGCCTGGTCGTGGACAGTGCGCTCTCCTTCTTGATAGGTAACGGGTACGCCGTCGGTGAGGAGACGATGGAAACGGCGGTTGTTCTCGAAGAGGTTTTGGGTTTCGGAGCGGAGCACTTGGCGCACCACATCATCGAGTGCGATCGTAGGAATTCGGGGGTTTACCTGTGCCAGGGCAGACCGGAGACGACCTTCTAGAATCACCTCTGCGTAGGTGGTGCGCTCTGCTTGGGGTTCATCAGGAGCAATATCGGAACCGTTGAGAATGGTGTAGCCTAGCTGCTCAAAGTAATAGAGGGCAGCTTTTTCAACGTGCGATTCGGTAAACTTGCCCATGCGACATCCTAGTGAACGTATCCCTTTCTACAAGGATTCCCGTATCTTCCAGTACGGTTATAAGCGATCAACCAACGAATGTCAGGAGGTCTTATGATTCCGTCGCCATCTGAGCGTTTCATCTGCTTATCCAGTTCCGATCCAATTGCCTGCATCATTGTAGTTAGGACTACCCGTCTGCCCAGAAGCTTGCCAAATAGTATCAAAAGGTTGCTGAAGAACTTGCGGCAATGTAACGCTGTAGTCTTCAATACCAATTTCAGGAATGATGAGAACATCACGATCAAAAGTATGCTGAGCGTAGGGATATAAAGATGAATAGACTGAGCTACCAATACTGTGTCCTCTGACTTCAGCTAAACTCAGACAAATAATCACTGGGGGGTTAATTTTTAGTTCTTGTAGGAGGGAAATGTAGCGTTGTAGTGCCCGAAGAACGATACCTTCATAGTGTTCGCTAATGAACTTCTTATCATCACTACGAACTAATGAGAAGGCAGCCTCAATACTTCCATTGCGAAAAAGCTGAATGTAAGAGTACGCTTCATTCGTTTCTTGATTAGAAGCTGCATAGCTCAAAATCCCATCTAAGTTGAAGCGTCTGTTACACCCAGACACATTGCCTGGGGGAAAGACAGTAAACGTTTTTCCAACTTCACTAATGCCGATTTGGTTCATTGAGCCGAAAGTCGAGACGGGGATGATGTGCAATAGAATTTTGGGACCTATCGGAAGAAGAGTGGGACCCTCACCAGCCACAAGCTTTGCAATCCGATCTGTGCGAAATTGCCTAATTCTCTCTGCCAAAGACTCTGACGCAATAAACGTCGAGCGAATTTCAGCTACATCAAGTTGATATGCAGCAGCACTATTACGAGCAAAGAAACGTGACCAATTCTTGAAAACTACCATATGAGGAGAGTTCCAGCTTTTAGGAACTCTGATGAAAATTATAGAGCCATCACTAAACCCCTCAATCGTCTCTATACGTACCCCTGGAATTCTAGGATCTAAACCATCTTGCAGAATGCTATCCAACCGCCGTTTTTGTTCGTCTGCATTAATACCACTCAAACCCTTAGCTTGATCTGGCAAGCCTGTTGTTTTGCCGTCGCTGTCACGCTTCTCTGAGATGCCATAGATGATGTCACCACCTGAAGTATTGGCAAAGGCTGACACATCCTTCAAGAACTCTTTTTTATCATCGTCAGAGTTGCCTGGAAGTTTCTCTTTATACTCCAGTGTGCGGCTTTCAGCAGATTGGTTAGTGATCAGTGCCTCGATATCGTTGCTAGTAACTGCATCAATATTTTTGTTAATCATGTCAATTTCCCCATCAGGCTTTCAACGTCTTTCAGGCAGATTGATGAGCTGCAACGATGTCTTTTAACATAGTATTACTCCCGGGTTGAGTGGCTTTTATAGAGTGCGTTTTGGTAGGCGAGTTCCTAGTTCTGGATGCGTTCGGCTTGGTGCTGGAATGCCCATACCTCTTGGTGCGATTCTATTCGATTGTCATCTCAATTAAGCCATTGCGGAATGTTTGAAAGCTTGGAGATTGATTGATCTCTGGATTCATAAATTGAGCAATCTCGCGGGCAGCTTTTACTTTATCCAGCCCACCTTTGAAGTGACCTGCTCGTTGAAGTTCTCGTTGCAATGCTTCCCATGTGCCACCCTGAATAGCATCTGGATTTCGGTATCGCGCTTTCTGAGCAAGGCTGGAACGAGTCCCAGCATACGCTTTACAGATTGCTTCTATATCGCCAAAGAACCAGGCTTCAAGTTCCTCAATCATGATGCGGTTGAGAACCTGAAATGCTTGTCCTTGAATACAGGTAGTTTTGGTGATGAACCCTGCCTGCTGGCTCATGTCTTCCAACTTACTTTTTAAGTCTTGGCAGTTGTCGTTATCGAGATCGATTAGAACAACGATTCGCCAGCTTTCTGGAATCCAACTCCGATAGGCTTTGAGACGATCAGGTAACTTAGAGAGCAGATCTTGCTTACCTCTGAAAGAACGAATTTCGTACTCAGTGCCTGATGGGAGCAGGCTTGGTAAAAACATTGTGCAGGCTTCTTGGGTGGAAAGATCTTCCACTAGAAATTCAATGTGCATAGGTTCTTCCTAAATCACCCGTTGAGTGGAGCCACCCGCATTAGTGAGTGGGTCGCCCACTTCAAAGTAGTTTTCTGTCCAAAGGTTGCCCAGCAAAGCACCTTGTTCAATAAATTCTTTGATGCCTCGCATATCAGCCGTTCGTTTTGCTTTGGTGTAACCGTTCTCGTCGCGATAGAGTACCCAAACTTCTTCAGGTCTAAGAGCATCAACAAAAAAAGGTGAGTGCGTGGTGACCATGAGCTGACTGTTCGTGGTTGCTTCCCGGCATTCGCCAGCAAGTTCTGGAAGTAAACGCGGGTGGAGTTGATTTTCCGGTTCTTCGATGCCGATTAACTCTGGTGGATTGGGATCGTAAAGCACCGTAAGGTAGGCAAGCATCTTGAGGGTACCGTCAGAAGCAAATTTAGCCAGGACAGGCTGCTCGAATGGAGCATCTTTAACTTGCAGCAGCAAACGTCCATCGGGCATCATATCGGCATCGATGCGCTCTAGTCTGGGGATACGATTAGAGAGGGTATGAAGAATTTTTTCTAACCGATCGGAGTGTTGCTCTTTAAGGTATTGAATGACGTTTGGGAGGTTATCCCCCGTGGCGGAAAGTCGTTCTTGGGGACCTGCTTCGGGTGTGCCACGGGTAGTATCTGCTGTGAGATAGGAGAGATACCATCCTGTAATAAATCGCCGTAGGGCACTAACACGAGGATGTTTAGCAAATTGACCCAAGGTGTTGACTGCAAGCATTTCAGGAGAGCTTAGCTGTTCAGACACTCGTTCATCTTCCTCGTCGGGTATTTCACCTGTAATGACCTGACCAGATCCCTCCTGAAAATTTAGAAATCTAAAGGGTTGACCTGTCTGCCCTCTGCGCCATTGCAACCACTCTTCAGTAATGTAAGGACCTTTAGAATTTTCTGAAATGGCAAGATGATAAGTAATGATGGGCGTTTTAGGGCGCTCTCGATATTTCAATTCGATGATAATAGGTTCTTCAACTCCACGAGTGCGAAGTTCACGAAACCGCCCGCGTTTGTCCCAAGCGCGGCGTAAGCCAAACTGAAAGCATTCTGAGAGAAAAGCAAACACATCGAAGATAGTAGATTTACCACTGCCGTTGGGTCCTAGAAAGACGGTCAGCGGCGTAATGTCTTTTAGTTCCAGGTCACGCAGAGCACGATAGTTTTGGACACGCAGATATTCGATACGAGGAACGGAATGTCTAGCCATGACTTACCCTTTAACTACCGATAACTCTTGTTCTACAACCTTTTTGGCATCCTTGATGCGGATCTCGCCGGATAACAGTTTTGGTAGTAGGGCATCACGGGTTAAGGTTAAACTGCGAGACTCATATAAGTTATTCAGAATCTTGTCCAAAATAGGGGATACAGAACGATCGAACTCTTGTGTTATTTGGATTGGTGGACTGACTTCAGTAATTTTTTTGAAAGTATCTCTGGAAATAGCGTCAAAAACAGTACCATGACTACTTTGCTTGAGATTTAAGACTGCATTTTTGATAACAAAATAGATCCAGTAATCGCCTCTTCCTTCTTTTCCTTTAATTCCATAGCAGGTTTGATTCATAGCTAGAGGAACTGGCGTGAGAGCACATTTACCTACAGTTCCTCTGGCGCTAATAATTGTTGCGCCAATAGGCAGAATGCGAGTTGTAGAATTCTCTAAACCCTTTTGAGTAATTTTTTTAGCAGTGTCAATAACAAAAACATCATTTGGGTTTGGAGTATCTGTAACTGCGTACCAGAGAAGGTTGCCACCCCAGTATTCAGCAACAGATGTTTTAGGAGTACCACCATTCATCATCTCAATTAAATTGCTTATAGAATCTATCTCCCAACCTTTCGGAGTTTTGCCGAGTGCGCCTCCATCCTCAAACTCATCAGGAAACAGAGCCGCCGTTTCCGCATCCATGCCTACGGGTTGTCGTCCATCCATTTTGGTGCGGACGGGATCGAAGTCAATGAACCAAGACTTGAAGAGGGCACGGGCAATGCTCTCCAGCGTTTGGTTCATCTGCTGATTGAATTCGATTTTGTCGTCGAGGGTGCCGAGAATGTGGGCGATCGCCTTTTGCTCATCAAGCGGAGGAATCTTGACAGGTATTGGATGAATAAAATTTCGATTGAGTGAAGGCTGAGCACTTCCGGAGTTGTATCGTTGAAAATCAATTGATTTTAGAAAGTAGTAGGCAAATTTTTCATCGTTACCGTGAAAATCGATAACGTACAAGGCAGTGTTTAATGCCCAAAAATCAGTAGCAGAATGGTTCACCACTCCAAAAGAAGCACCACTTCTGCCTACAGCTACCCCTGGTCCCTTCGTTGTAGCTGTGTCGTGATAACCTGTGATCCCAAAAGAACCAATCACAGGTATATTGCCTGGTCTTCGTTGTGGCTCAGGCAAATCATGTCCTCGTTGAAGAGTGATGAATTCTCCAAGTTTTATGTTCTGCCAACCGTCAGCCGCCATAACCCAGCCCTCGTAAATTCTCTCGAATCGCCTTCTCCAATCGTGCAGATTCCTTAAACTGCTCTTCCAACTTTGCCGTCAACCTCTGCATCTTCTCTTCAAACGGTTCATCGTCATCCTCTGCTTCCTCCGCTCCTACATAGCGTCCGGGAGTCAACACATACCCATGCGACTGAATATCTATCAACGTCGCACTCTTACAGAACCCCGGCACATCTGCATAGATGCCAGCTTCCGGTTCACCTCGCCACGCATGATAGGTAGTTGCAATGCGCGCTAACACATCATCCGATAGATCCCGATGAGTACGATCAACCAGATACCCCAGCTTCCGGGCATCAATAAACAGCGTCTCACCTCGCCGATCCCTCAATGATGTAAAGCCCTTCGTCCCCACCATGCCCTTCTTATTGCGCGTCACAAACCACAAACAGGCCGGAATCGGCGTCGTGTAAAACAACTGCCCCGGCAACGCAATCATGCAATCCACCAGATCCGCCTCAATCATCGCCCTGCGAATCTCCCCTTCCCCCGACTGGTTAGAACTCATCGAGCCATTCGCTAAGACAAAACCCGCAATTCCATTGGGTGCGAGGTGATGAATCATGTGCTGCACCCAGCCATAGTTGGCGTTGCCCTTCGGCGGCGTGCCATACTGCCAGCGCACATCATCCGCCAGTGAGCTATTCCACCAATCGCTGATATTAAACGGTGGATTTGCCAGGATGTAGTCTGCCTTCAAGTCCTTGTGCAGGTCATTGGTGAAACTATCGGCTTGGCGATCGCCAATATTGCCATCAATCCCCCGAATCGCCAGGTTCATCAAACACAATCGGCGCGTCGTTGGGTTTGACTCCTGCCCATAGATGGCAATATCGCCTTTGCGTCCCCCGTGCGCCTCGACAAACTTCTCCGACTGCACAAACATCCCACCCGATCCGCAGCAAGGGTCATAAATCCGACCTTTGTACGGCTCAATCATCGCCACCAGCAGCTTCACCACTGACTGCGGCGTGTAGAACTCGCCACCACCCTTGCCTTCCTTCTCGGCAAACTGCCCCAGGAAATACTCATACACCCGCCCTAGAATGTCCTTTGAGCGACTGGCAGTATCGCCTAACCCAAGCGTGCTGATTAGATCAATCAGTTCGCCTAACCGCTGCTTGTCGAGATCCGGTCGGGCATACTGCATCGGCAACACGCCCTTAAGACGTGAGTTCTCCTTCTCGATCGCCAGCATTGCCTCATCGATCAGCTTCCCGATCGTCGGTTGCTTCGCGTTCGCCTGAATATGCGACCACCGCGCCTCCTTCGGCACCCAGAAGACGTTCATCCCCAGATATTCATCTCGGTCTTCCGGCTCGGTGTAGTCCGTCTCCTGTCGCGTCACCAGGTCATCGTAGAGTTCCTGAAACGCATCTGAGATGTACTTGAGGAAAATTAGCCCCAGCGCAACGTGTTTGTATTCAGCCGAATCCATGTGACCGCGCATCTTATCTGCGGTCGCCCATAACGTTTGCTCAAAGCCCAGATTCGCTCCATTGCCATTCTTACTGCTCGTCTCGTCTTTCTTACTACGCACCACTCACTCTATCCTCAAGTCAATTCTTTTTAATCGGGGCGATTGCCGCCCTTTTGTGTGAACAGCCCACACAGTCACCATAAATCATCGGTTGTTTCTTGACCTATTAGTCCTTGAGCATCATTGAACCTTTTTGGGGAAAAGAGTAAAGAAGTAAAAAGAGTAAACAAAACAAATTATCCACAGTGTGCGCCTATTGGGTGTGGTCAAATCACGTCAAGCAGCGGTCATCACCTAATCCTCACTCTTGCAATCGTCAGATCACGTCTTTGAGGGTCGGCAACTTTTTGATGGGCGGCAACTTTTCATCGCCTGTTTGATCAGCAACCTGGTCATCGTCTTGGTCATCCACGTCACTTGCCTGTGGAGTCTTCTTTACCCAGTTTTGGTGCTTTAGGTGCAGGTTTGGTGCCGCCGGTGAGGCCAAATACTTTACGATCGCGCTCTGTGGTCAGGTAGGCATCCAGGGCTATCGATAACTCAGCTTCGGTGATTTTGCCCGTTTCGACCATACTCAGAAAAGTCGCGCCAACCAAGATTTTACGGCGAGTGTCTAGCTTCCGTTCAGCTTTCCTCTGGCTGTTTTGCTTGTTCCTGATCTGGGCTTCCAGTTGTGCCTTTTTCGTGTTTGCGTCCTCAATTAGCTGCTTCTTTTTGGCTTTCGTCTCCTCTTCTAGTTTCTTTTTTTCAAGGAGAAGCTGTTCGAGTCGGGTCAGCTTTTTGGCGGTTTCAGGGGTTTGCGTGGTCATGGGTCAATCGATAAATAACAGGGATACTTAGATTAGTTTTCCCACTGTGTTTGTTTTGCTACCGCATCAGGGCACTCTCTTTGTAGGGAGATGGTTGGCTTCGTTGACCATTCACGCAAGAGAATGGCGCACTTATATGTCGCAAGCGACAGTGCGTGAGGCGTTCCCCCTCAACCCCCTTAGCCGAATCCGCTAACGCTACATGGCAATCTTCCACTACTCAGCTCAAGTCATTTCCCGCAGCGCTGGCAAGAGTTCTGTAGCCGCAGCAGCGTATCGGTCAGGTAGCGGAATATACGATGAGCAGACAGGCATCGACCACGATTACACCAAAAAACAGGGAGTTGACCACACCGAGATATTAGCTCCAGAGGGGGCACCAGATTGGGTATTTGATCGTGAACTCCTCTGGAATCAAGTCGAGAAAAAAGAGCAGCGCAAAGACTCTCAGTTAGCCTACGAAATCAATGTGGCGTTGCCAATCGAATTGGATCAGGCGCAGAGAATTGATCTGTTACGCGAGTTTATTCAGACAGAGTTTGTGAGTCAGGGACTGGTGGTTGATTATGCTGTTCACAACGATAATCCCGATAATCCTCATGCTCATATCATGACGACGACGAGACCTCTAGAGGGCGACACGTTTGGTAAAAAGCCCAAGGCTGAGGAGTTTCGCAATCGCAAAGATGCCCTAAATCGTAGACGTGAAACCTGGGCAATTTCGGTCAATCAAGCCCTCGAAAATGCAGGGCGTGATGAGAGGATTGACCATCGCAGTTTTGCAGAGTTAGGTATTGATGACCAGGTGCCCCAAATTCATTTAGGTGCGACCGTGGCTGCGATGCGCAATAAGGGCATCCCTACAGATCGAGGGGATTTATATGATGAGATCGCCACTCAAAATTGGCTGCTGAAATTGGCAGCAATCGAGGCTGAAATTAAAGCGCTGGAGTCTGATTTAGACCATGAGGATGGGACGAACTCACTCGATATTCAGCCACGAGATGAATTAGAAGTGAAAGAAGAAAAAGAGGGAGAGAAAATAGAAGATAAACCACAGGAGGGTGAGTTGATAGAGCAATTGTCGATCTCAAATGAGTTGCCAGCCTCACTAGATTCGGGCGACTTAGTTGACTCATCTGCTGATCCAGATACAACCAACCCATCCGAGGAGCCGCCTGGCATGCCGTCTGAGGATGCACCTGCCGAGATGGCACCACTGATCGCACCGCCAGCAGAGGCAGTTGATGAGCTAGAGGATCTGCCTGACCTTGCTGACTCAATCAGTATCGGTGCCGACATGCGACCAGGTGTGGATGATGCACTGATCGCACCGCTGACAGTTGAGCCGCCAGCCCCGCCAATCCTCACACCAGCACAAAAAACAGCTCAAGATGAGTACGACACCAC
>Ga0209724_1003228_pt1 | contig 13459 bp, 12 predicted proteins | sample grotaG_FD_184143 | JGI IMG/M metagenome (GOLD analysis project Ga0209724, IMG submission 184143) | Glacier valley bacterial and archeal communities from Borup Fiord, Nunavut, Canada, to study Microbial Dark Matter (Phase II) -... | ecosystem: Environmental > Aquatic > Freshwater > Ice > Glacier ...
CGATCGACCTCCTCAACAGACAAACTCAACGCCTCTGCGACCTGTTCCTCGGTTAGCCCTAATCTCAATAATCGCGGAACGGCTTGTTGTTGAGCTTGTTCTGCTTGTTGTCGGGCTTCTTCGGCTTGCTGTCGGGCTGCGTCTAACTCAGCGTGACTCAGGAGCCGTTTATCAGTCTCAGGCTCATAAAATCGGAGTTCTCCGTCGATGAGTCGCAAATCTAATCCGAGAGTTTGACTGTGCAGCGAGAACGTATTATTTGAGAAGTGACTGGCGATCGGGACATACCGATTCTCAATCAGACGCACCCCTTTGAGATGAGGTCGCAAATAATCCCCCGTCGGATCGTATTGAAAATATTCTAAAACTCCCAGACTTTGATATTTTTTGGGCTTATCTTCTTCGTCGTTTTCCTGAGTCGTCTTGGAAGTAATTTCTAAAACAAAGGCAGGAAGTTTGCCATCTTCTTCCCAAACTTTATAACTTCTGCGTTTTTTGTTTTCGACTCCAAAGATGACAAACACATCAGGCGCAACGACTGCATCGGGCACGCCACGTTTGTAATAAATGAAGAGATTGCCAGAGACATAGACATCCGATCGGGCTTGAAAATAAAGACTCAGAGCTTCAACGCTGTAGAGGAGATAATCGCGTGCGGGGTCGCTCTCTGCCATCGGTAAACCATCAGAGTCGGGATAAAGATTTTCTATATCGAGTTGATCAATTGAAAGAGTCATGTCAAAAACCCTCAACTCAATGGCACTCGTCTAAAATAACATTTCGAGAAAATAACGCGTTGGTCACTATGCTGCTTCTGCAATTCAGCACCTCTCATTATTGTCGAAAAGCTCGATTAGCGTTGGGCTATAAGCAAGTTTCCTATCAGGTCGAAAACCTTACCCCCGGACTGCACGCCCTCAAACTCAAGCCGCTCACCGGAGGATTGACCACGCTCCCGGTTTTAATGCCGCAGCTTGAAGGACAGCCCGTGGCGATCGCAGACTCGACTCAAATCTTTCACTTTCTCGAAGGTTATTGTCCCGATCCTCCACTCGTCCCGGTTGATGCGTGTGAGCGATCGCAGGCTTGGCTGCTTGAAGATTGGCTCGATGAAAGTCTTGGAATTGCGTCTCGATTTGTCTATTATCAGTTTCGATCGAGAGAGGGCAAGTCACTGGATGCGTCACTGATGAGTCAGATGGTGATCCAAGTCGTAAAGCGGCAATATCGTATTAATTCCGCCAGTGTCGAGTTAGCCGAGAAGCGCTTGGAGACTGGCTTAGAAGCGTTGAGACTGCGTTGGCAAGATCAGCCTTTTTTAGTCGGCGATCGCTTGAGTGTGGCAGATATTGCAGCCGCCGCGTTGCTCAGTCCACTGGCACGAATTCCTAGTTATCGAGACAGCTATCCGTGGTTGTTCGATCGTCTAATTGACGTTCATCAACAGTGCAACGAACCGTTACCACCCGGATTTGAGAGTAAAATTTGAAGACCGATCGCAATGAACCGCTATGACGCGACGTAGAGTAACCGCAGGATTCTTCCTCACTTCATCTCTCATTCTTCATCCGTTAGCCGTTCTCGCCCTTCCTCCGGCTGATGACCCGCCTGAAGAAGTGTTGCGATCGGAGATTATTACCGATGCTCGATCGCCGATCGACGGCAAACCCCTGACGGCGGCTGAATATGCTGAACTGCAAGCTGACATTCAAAAAGGTCAACCCATTCAACCTCAACTCTCGCCCAAAGTGAGAAAGACGATCGGGATGTTGCGGCTGAGAAGATTTATCAAAACCTTCTTTCCATTTCTGCCGATCAAGTAAGCAGCGACGATTGGGGTTGCCCCCAAAGCATCAAGTTGTTTTTCTCAGGAAGCTATCAATGCAGTAACCGCTTCATCTGACATAAAATGCCGAAAGTCTAGAATTTCAACTAAAACGAGTTTGGCATCTTGAGAATAATGCAAAATCACTTGTCCTTCATCTTCAGCGTAGGCAATTGGCTCATCAGAAAGTTCGATCAACAGAGCATCAACGTCTTTGCTATAGCTAATCTTTTCATTACCTAAACAGCAGCAGTTGAAGTAACCCACCCACTACGCTAATAATACTTTGTCCGAATCCGCCACCCTCTTTTTCTTTGCGTTCTTTCGGTGGATTCTTAATCGTTTGTGCCAACGATCGAGCCGTGTCAGCGTTCTCTTTTTGCCCTTGTTGTGAAAACAGAATAGATGCGAATTCGGTGTCTTGAATGGCTCCTTCTTTGTCACCTAATTCTAGTCGTGAAACCGCTCGACCAAAATAAGCCAGCGCATGATCAGGCTTGCGAATTAAAACCTGATTGAACTGCTCGATCGCTTTTTCATAGTTGTGCTGTTTTCCGGCTTCGACTGCCCAGCGATAAAAATCTTCGGGGTTGCCTGCGGTGGGAGATAGCCCGATCGCGCCTTGCAGAGCAGCGTTGTCTAGTCGAGCATCGGTGAGATCGGCTCCTGATAAGAAGGCTCCTCTCAAGTCTGCGCCGCTCAAGTCTGCGCCGACTAATTTTGCGCCGCTCAAATCTGCGCCGTTGAGGCTGGCTCCGGCTAGTTTTGCGCCACTCAAATCGGCTCCGGCTAAGACGGCTCGACTGAGATTGGCTCCTGCCAAATTTGCTTGACCTAGATTTGCCCCGGTTAACTGCGCTAACACCAATCCGGCTCGGCTCAGGTCACAGCGTTGACATTGTTTTGTCGAAATCAATTGCTGAACGTGATCCAGGTTTTCGGCTTGAGCAGGGATAGCGATCGTCAACAGCAGCGCAGACATCGTAAAAGATTTGAGGTTCATAAATTATCAGCCGGATTTCGCTGGTTAAATACGGTTTATTTTGGGTGTTTCACAAATGGTTGATCGCGATAACCCATACTACGTTTGTTTGTGATTTGTGGCACGATCGATTTAGGTTCCCTTAAAAACCAGATATCTGCATCATGTCTAAAAAGCAAAAGTTTCCCTATCTGGTTGGTTCTAAATGGACGGCACAGCAAACCACTTGGGGATGGAGACATTTTCAAGTCGTCAATCGCAAAAACGAAGGGCAGTGGGTGTTTGCTGAAATGGTCGCCGCCTGTGACCCCACGGTGCGATTTTGGATGAATGCAAAATTGTTAAACAACCGATCGCAGTGGCAAGCAGGCTGGCGATCGCTGCAAGAAATTAAGATTGACGAAAGTTTTCAGCTTGAAGTCGAGTAGAAATCTAAAACAGTTCGACTCCCGCAAATTCCTTCGCGACTCCTGCTTTGGCTCCTTCGCCGCAGGTTCGAGGAGTCGGAAAAATCTTAGTCGGGTTAGCAATGCCTTTGGGGTTGAATGCGTGACGCACATATTGCATCGTCTCTAAATCTGCGGGCGAGAACATCTCTGGCATATAGCAGCGTTTATCTGCGCCAATGCCGTGTTCTCCCGAAATGCTGCCGCCGACTTTTACGCACAGTTTAAGAATAGCTCCGCCCAATTCTTCGACTTTCTCAAGCGCACCGGGAACCGCATTATCGTAAAGAATCAGAGGATGTAAATTGCCGTCTCCGGCGTGAAACACATTGGCGACGTGATAGCCAAACTTCTCGCCCAACACAGAGATTTCGTGCAGCACTTCCTCTAATTTTGTGCGAGGAATCACGCCATCCTGAACATAGTAATCAGGACTGATTTTACCCATCGCAGCAAAGGCGGCTTTGCGTCCTTTCCAAAGTCTTAGCCGCTCATCGGGTTCGGTGGCGATCGTCACGTTTCGCGCCCCATTCTGGTGACAAATGGCTTCGATGCGTTTGCTGTTTGCCTCCGCTTCGACTTCTAGCCCATCGACTTCGATCAGCAAAATCGCTTCGGCATCGCGCGGATAACAGTTGGTGCAGACCACATCTTCAACCGCGTTGATGCTGAAGTTATCCATCATCTCCATGCCGCCCGGAATGATGCCTGAACTGATGATATCTGAGACGGTCGCTCCGGCTGCTTCGACGCTCGTAAAATCCGCCAACAAGACGCGAATCGATTCAGGCGTTTTGAGAATTTTTAGCGTAATCTCCGTCGCGATGCCTAACGTGCCCTCCGAGCCGACAAACACGCCCGTGAGATCGTAACCCGGCATTTCAGGAATCTCGCCGCCAACATCGGCGATCGAGCCATCGGGCAACACCAGTTTTAACCCTAAAACGTGATTGGTGGTGACTCCATATTTCAGACAGTGAACGCCGCCAGAATTTTCGGCAACGTTGCCTCCGATCGAGCAAATAATCTGACTCGATGGGTCAGGTGCATAATAAAACCCTGCACCGCTCACAGCTTGAGTCACCCAATTGTTAATTACGCCAGGTTGCACAACGACTCGATGGTTGTCTAAGTCAACGCTGATAATGCGTTTCATCAGTGCCGTGACGATGAGGACGCAGTTTTTGATCGGCAACGCTCCGCCCGATAATCCGGTTCCTGAGCCTCTAGCGATAAAGGGGACTTGATGGCGATCGCAGATCTTCACCACGGCAGCAACGTCTTCAGTCGTCCGCGGCAACACAACGATTTCGGGGCGTTCTCGATAGCTGGTTAAGCCATCACATTCATAAACGAGCAGTTCTTCTCGCTTGCGAACGACTCCATGTTTACCGACCACAGCTTCAAATTCTTTGGCGATCGTCTGCCAATCTAGTCCAGTCGTGAGCGCAACCATAATTAGATCTTCTACAAAAGAATGAGAAGTCGTCGGCAATGTTGCTGAATCGTAGTATGAATTGCAAACTCCGCTCTCACCCTAGCCCTCTCCCCAAAGGAGAGGGAACATGAACTCTGGCTCTCTTCTCCTTGGGGAGAAGGGTTGGGGATGAGGGCAAATCATTGATCAATCCAGCAGCACTGTCGTAAGCGATGTTTAAAGTTTACCGTTAATCCTGGCTAGAGTCCCGCAAACCACTCATAGCCGCGATCTTCCCAATAGCCTCTTTGGGGCAGCAGATTGCTCGTGAGCATAATTCGCGTCACCCATTTGCTGTGCTTATAGCCGAGTTTAATTGGAGCCGCTAATCGTAGAGGGGCGCCATTCTCGATCGGCAGTGGTTCGCCATTTTTTTGATATGCCATTAGCGTTTGGGGATGCAGACACGATCGCAGATCCCAACTTTCGTAATAGCCATCAGCCGACTGAAAATAGACATAGCGCACCGTTTCTTTAGGCTGTGCGAGCTGAATTAAATCGCGCAACCGCACGCCGCCCCACTGCACGATCGCTGCCCAACCCTCCACGCAAACATGACGCATCACCACGGACGTGAGCGGCAGTTTGTAGAGTTCTTTTACGCCTAGCTGCATGGGATTGTTGACCTCGCCGTCGATCGTCAACCGATACAGTTTGGGATCGATGACTGGAGTAAAGTCGAACGTATTCACAATCAGTTTGTCTGGCTCGATCGAGCTAATCGGCATCTCGGGCACAGGTTTTTGCGGATTGAGCAAGAGTTCATCAAGACGTTGATTGAGCGGTTCAGTTACCTGTCCGACTACGCCAGCAAACAGATCTGAGCCGCAGCCACTAAGCAGCAGCGTGCTAGATAACCCTGCCATTTGAAGAAATTGACGACGATTAAAAGACTGCATGAACGGCATTACCAAAACATGGATTCGAGTAGACGAGAGCCACCGACTTTGAGGGCGAGCAGTGAATGGACGATCGTGAACCCAACCACGATCGGCACCGTCATAAAGTGAACAATTCGCAGCGCTTGCCAATCGCCAAATAAATCGACAATCCAATAAAACTGGGCGGGTTTATACATCCCGATGCCGCTCAAGATTGCTAAAAGCAACACTGGAACGATCGCGGTGTAAACAATTCGATGCCAAGAGTAAGCTTTACGTTTGGGGTTCTTGCCCACTTGCAGCGCTTTAAGATCAGGTTGCCCGACAAATCGATGCTTCCAGCGGCGGCTAGCCAGAATGTAGACTCCGTACCACAAAAGGTTGAGCGAGAAAATCCACATGCTGCCAAAGTGCCAGTCTCGCCCTCCAGCCAGCCAACCGCCGATAAAAATAGGCGGCAGATGAATTCCTTGTCGTCCACCAAATACCGGATTCGCATTGTAGATTTGCAATCCACTGCCCAACATGATGAATAAACTCACCACATTCACCCAGTGAAAACTTTTTGCGAGGAGCGCCTGTTTGGGAAATAAAACGGGCTTGAAGCGAGGAGAATCGGTGGTCATGGTTATAGATATCTTAGGGGTCTCATCCTTTGCAACTCAGACAGCAGTGTAGAATAACTCAGGCGATAATTTTGGTATATACTTTAAATACGATTTGAGTGGGACGACACCAAAGCTGAGTTAAACGTTCTAGCGCATGGCATCACGTTTGAGGAAGCTGTAACCGTTTTCGCTGATCCTTATCTTCAGTTTACAGAAGACGCTAACCATTCTCAGGGGGAGGCGAGAGAATGGGCGATCGGAGAAGTAGAGAACGGCTCGATTGTTGTCGTTGTTTTCACGATGCGAGCTAAACAGATCAGGATCATTAGTGCAAGAAAGGCTACAAAAAGGGAGTGCCAGCGATATGAGTCAGGAATCTGAGGTTCCATTTGAAAGAGCAAGGCGAGTCACATCAGAAGAAAGCCAAGAATTTAGAGCGGCAATCGCCGACCAATTCGAGATCAAACTGAAGAAACGAGGTCGCCCCACCAAAGAGGAAGAGGAAAAGTACGAGCCGATTTCCATTCGACTCCACCCTAAAATTCTAGCCTGGGCGAAAGAAGAGGCAAAGAAACGAGGGATTGGCTATCAAACGGTGATCAATGAAGTGCTACTGGAGCAAATCAGCTAACAGTTTCGTCAAAGAGAAGCCCGATCGGTCTTTTCTTGATAGAGCCGAACGATCGCTCTCACGACATCATCAATGCTGAGATGATCGGTTTGAAGCTCGATCGCATCATCGGCTTTTCTAAGCGGAGAGATAACGCGAGTGCTGTCTTTGCGATCGCGCTCAAAAATCGATTGTTCTAGCTCGTCTAAACTGACTTCAGCTTTGCCCTGATTTTTGAGATCTTGCTGTCTGCGTCGCGCTCGTTCTTGCACCGAAGCCGTTAAAAAGATCTTCAGTTCAGCATCGGGAAAGACGCACGTTCCAATATCACGACCTTCGATCACGATGCCGCCCCTGCTGCCATAGCGCTGTTGCTGTTTGACTAAGACTTTTCGCACGATCGCATGAGCAGAGATTGCTGAGACATTTGCCGTCACGTCCACATCGCGGATCTCTTGAGTGACATCGCGATCGTTGATGAAAATATGCTTTGAGCCTTGATTGGATTCGTGATCTTGAAACTCAATGTGACATTGGCTCACCAATTCTGCGATCGCGGGTTCATCATCAACGGCGACTCCAGATTCTAAAACCAGCCACGTCAACGCCCGATACATCGCCCCAGTATCGAGATAAAACAGATTCAATTTTTCGGCAACTCGACGGGCAACGGTCGATTTTCCGGCACCCGCCGGACCGTCGATCGCCAAAATCGGCTTGCGAGTGCGAAGCAATCCATTGTCGATTAACCGAGTGGAACTGATGCGGGCAGCCACCGCCAGCAGCCCCGCGTCTTCAATCACTTCTAATGGCGCAAGGGTGATCGGATGGACTAACTCAACATATTCGGTCTTCATGGCTGGCACCTTCTCCAGTTCTGTCTTTACTGCCTGAATCAAGTTAGCACTCAAGCGCTCTCCCGATCGAAAAGCTTTCTCGGCTTGCGAAAGTCCTTGATGGAGAGCTGTCGCTTGCTGACGCTCCTCGACACTCAAGTATTGATTGCGCGAACTCAACGCCAAACCGCTTGGCTCTCGCACGATCGCGCAGGGCACAACTTCGACGGGTAGATTCAAATCGGTCACTAAACGCTGAATGATCGCTAACTGTTGAGCATCTTTACGTCCAAAATAAGCGCGATCGGGCTGAATCAAGTTTAAGAGTTTGGTGACGATCGTTGCCACTCCATCAAAGTGTCCAGGTCTAAAGGCACCACACAGCCCAGAAATCATCGACGCAGGAGGCATTACCTGAATTGGGTGCGGACGATCGACTCCTAGCTCGCTCACCGATGGCGCAAATAGGGCATCGACTCCTGCCTGTTCGCAGAGTGCTCGATCGCGCTCTAACGTCCGAGGATATCGCTGATAGTCTTCGTTGGGTCCAAACTGTAAGGGGTTGACGAAAATGGTGACGACCACAATCTTGTTGTCTTGTCTGGCGCGTCGAATCAAACTGAGATGCCCCGCGTGTAGGGCACCCATCGTCGGCACAAGTCCGACTTCTAAATAGCCTGGGCTGACAGAATCATCTGAATGAGGTCGGCTTCCTCTACAGAGATCTAGATAGCAGCGCACGGCTGCAACGGTCGTAAACAGGCGCACCAGAACCCCCAAAACGATTTCGCTTTTCACCTCACTTCAGTGTATAGAATCATCTTCATGACGTGTGAGGGAAAAATAATAAAGGACGAATTCAGGATTCTCTTTTTTCTTACCCTTCCTTCTCGTAGAAAGCGCGTTACGATCGCACTTAATCGATTCTTGACGAAACTTTATGAATTTTTTGACTCAAATCATGCATTTGGCAGGGTCTGGAGCGGCAGCGTTTATCTCAGCCCGCAGTTTGAGAGATTTGCAAACCCGACCTAATGTTTTGGCTGCGTTTCAACTAGCTGAGTCTGGCTCGGTGCCATTTCTCGAAGCGTTGCGCGATCGTGCCCAAGCCGAAGGAAATGTTTGGCTGGCTGAACGGCTCGATCGACACGCCTCTGATGAGAAGCGGCACGGTCAAATCTTTGGTCATGCGTTGAAGCAACTGAACAAGCAAGTCATTGATTTCAAAAAGCTGCCTCAAAAAATGGTCGATGGCAAACCCGATGAGCGGAAGCGGAGTCCGTTTTTTGATTCTTATTTTGAAGGCTATTCTCAAGAGCAACTCAAGCCTGAAAACATGGAGTGGTCCGTGTTTTTTGCCAGTACTTATATTCTCGAATTAGATGCTAGTAAGGATTTTCTTCGCATGGCGAATACGCTGCCAGAGGATGAATCTCATAGCGCCAATCTCAAGAAAGGTATGGCTAGCATTGCTCAAGATGAGACGGGTCACGCCGCTTATCTGCACGACGCGATGGAGAGACATTTAGGACTCGCAGCAACTGAGCAAGCGATCGACGAATGGCGCACTCGCAAGGTCAATGCGATGCTTGCGATGGTGACAAATTTCGTCCAAAAGGGCGGTCAGATGGCATCGATGGTTGAAGAAGGCGCACCCGTTGAGATGGAGGCATCTTTGACTCCGCAGCGTGAACGGGTTCTAGAGAACGCGGCTTAACTCGTGAGATTGGCAAGGAGCGATCGAGGTAGGATTTTCGACGTTGCTGAATCGATCCATGAAGCACAGGTTCTACCCTCACCCTAGCCCTCTCCCAAAAGGAGAGGGGACAGGAATTCTGTTCCCAGGGAGAAGGGTTGGCGAGGGCTTGCCCCACTTCGTGAGGGGGGCATTTCATATCTGCATTCAGCAACGCCGGATTTCTACGGATTGCTCCTTGCCCATCTACAGTCCATCCTCTGCAAGCTCTACAATAATAAAAATGACTTTTATCTTCACATCATGCAGGTAGCGCCCACAGTGACTTCTGTGCCAGGTCAATATTGGAGTTGGCGGCAACAGTCCATCTACTACGTCAAAGCGGGACGGCATCCGCAGCGTCCACCCCTGCTCTTAATTCACGGGTTTGGGGCATCGACTGATCACTGGCGAAAAAACATTATCAGCTTGAGCCAAGAGTTTGAGGTTTGGGCGATCGACCTTTTGGGGTTTGGGCGATCGGGCAAGCCTGACTGGAGCTATAGCGGCGATCTCTGGCGCGACCAGATTAACGAATTCATCACCGAGGTGATCGGGCGACCCGCCGTTATAGCCGGAAATTCTTTAGGAGGATATGTTGCACTGTGCGTCGCTTCTCAGCGTCCAGAATCGGCAGCGGGACTGATTTTGATCAACAGCGCAGGTCCGTTTACCGATCTTCAGGGCACGACCAAGCCAGACCCCATTCGCAAAGTGATGGGAGAGATCGTAAGTGGACTATTTCGGCAAGATTGGGCGAGCTTTTTGCTGTTTCAATACATTAAGCAAAAATCGGTGATTCGCAAGACGTTAGAGAAGGTTTATCTCGATCAAAGTGCGATCACAGACCAGCTTGTAGACGAGATTTATCGTCCGTCTTGTGATGTCGGGGCTGAGAAAGTGTTTGCGTCAGTCTTTCGCACACCCCAAGGCGAAAAGGTAGATGTACTGCTCAATCAACTGACGAAGCCGCTTTTAATGCTCTGGGGTGAAGGCGATCCCTGGATTGATGCACGAGAACGAGGCGCAAAATTCCGCAGTTATCATCCGCAACTGACAGAATATTATCTCGATGCGGGGCATTGTCCTCACGATGAAGTTCCTGATCAGATCAATGAGTTGATCCAAAATTGGGCACTGGATGTCATGACGGCTAAATAAGTCTCAGACAGAATCCTGACTGCTTCAAAAAGTCGGGATTCTGCGATTTCAAGCTCTCTGCTCCCATCGCTGTACGCCTAATCGCAGCACCGAGAGAGCGAGAATTATCATAAACATCACAAGCCCGATCGTACACGCATAGCTAATTTCTAAACTCTGGAAAGCCTGCTCATAGACGTAGTAGACGATCGTCTTAGAGCTATTGAGTGGACCTCCTTGAGTCATGATATAAATCTCTTCAAAGACTTTAGTGGCGGAGATTGCAGAAATCACAGCGACCAAGAATAGGTAGGGGTGCATGAGTGGAATGGTAATGTCCCAATGTTTGCGGAACCCATCAGAGCCGTCGATCGCTGCCGCTTCATAGAGATCTTCTGGAATAGACTGCAACCCCGCTAGATAAATCACCATGTAGTAGCCTAATCCTTTCCAAATGGTGACGACCATGACGCTAAAGATCGACCAATCAGGACTTGTCAACCACGGAATTCCCTCAGTGGACAGCCCAGAAAACTTGAGAAACTGATTGAGCAATCCATTATCGGCATAGAGCCATTTCCAGGCGATGCCTGCGACAACCATCGAAATAATCACAGGCGTATAGTACGCCACCCGAAACCAGCGAATTCCTCGCAGTTTTTGATTGACTAAAATCGCCAGCCCTAGAGGAGCAATCACTAAAATCGGGACAACGCAGACTAGATAGAGAACCGTGTTTCGCAGCGTCTGCCAAAAAATCGGATCAGCCCACAGGCGGCGAAAGTTGGCAACCCCAATCCACTGCGGTGAATCGATTAAGTCATAGCGCGTAAAGCTGAGATAAAACGCTTGGATCGCCGGATAAAAAACCGTCAGCCCCAAAATCAGCAGGGCAGGCAGCAAGAATAAATAAGGGGTTAACTGTCGTTGATCAATGTGCCAGCTTTTGGGCAATTGCTTATCCATGTCGAAAATTTCTATTCCCAGTCGTCTGCATCGACGCGCTTGATGGTGCGACGTTGGGGTAACACTTGCGATTTGCGTCGAGCAGGCAGATAGTTGGGATAGTCGTCGTGAATCACCTCGATCGTGCGAGACGGTCGCTGCTGACGAGCAAATAAAACAAAAATTCCAACGAGAGCAATGCCACCTCCAAAGGCAAGCAGCATTCCGCCCAATGCCCAGAGAATGCCCGTCATCACAGGATTGTTAGATGGATCTAAAGATTGGGGTTGCCCTTGAGGAGTTCTCGCCGGGATGGGCATCACGCCCGTATTTTTAGTCTGAGTCGTCAAGGTTTCTATCAGGGTTTGCTGACTTTGAATCTGTGCCTTGAGTTGCTCAGTTTGCACACGCTGCTGTTCAAACTGTGCTTTGAGTTGATCAGTCTCAATCCTCTGCTTCTCTAAATCATAGGTCGTGGGCGCGGCTGTAGGAGGAACCCCGATCGTCGGCATTGTGGCAGTGGGATAAGGCTGAACGGAGAGAGGCTGAGACGGCGCAAAACCAGGCGTATTCGCACTGACACCACCCTTCAAAAGAATAATGGCGGCTAGCCCTGCTAACGCGGCTCCTCCTAAAAACGAAGTTGTATCGCTCATCTCCTCACACCTTCACACCTGGATTGAATTTTAACGGATAAACCTTGGGTCTGATCGTCTATTCAGCGATCGGTGACTCAATCCAGGAAAACTTTTACTATGATGACATCAGTTGCCTTGAACAATGACAATAAAATGCCTGGTTCTATTCAATGACACAAACGCCCACATCCACTCAAGTTTATCTAGAATTCACAAAACTGATCCTAAATAGTTGGTTTAGGCAGGCAGATGATTCAGATTCCACGCAGAGGTTTAGCTGTCTTTCGGTTTAGATCAGTGGCAACTGACACAGGATTAATCCAAACCACTGATTGGCATCTGTCCAGACTTGACGGGATTTTAGTCCTTTTTTCTCAAGATCTTGTTGAAGGGTGGTCAGGCTAAATTTACGAGAGATTTCACTCAAAATCGACTCTCCTTGACTAAGCTCGACGGTTAACCCTAATGCTTTAAGTTGAACGGTTTGAGCGTCTAAACTCTGTAGGTGCATCTCGATCTGGTGATCAGACTCGTTATAGAACGCAAAATGCTCAAACCGAGTCAGATCAAATGTGCCCTCGAATCGTCGGTTAAGATGCCGCAACATATTCAGATTAAACTCAGCAGTGATGCCTTGGCTGTCGTTATAAGCGGCTTCTAGTTGAGCTTTAGACTTCTGCAAATCGATGCCTAATAAGAAATATTCGCCTGGTTGCAGAGCGTTTTTGATCTGGTCAAGAAACTCGTCACACTCCTGCGGGTTGAGATTGCCCAAGGTGCTGCCGATAAAGCAGATCATGCGAGTAGGCAGATGGCTGGTTGCCAACCGCTGCAAAGCGAGTTCGTAGGTGCCGACTAAGCCGTGAATGTGCAGAGTCGGATAGTCAAGCAGCAAACTGTGAGCGCTGCTTTCGAGAATGCCTGCGCTGATGTCGATCGGGCGATAGCAAAGAGCGTGCCCCGCCTGCTGATAAGCATCGAGCAAGAGTCTCGTTTTCGTCGAACTGCCGCTTCCTAGTTCCACAATTTCGCAAGTGCCTGTGATGTCGGCGATCGCGCTGGCACAAGTTTGCAAAATCTCGGTTTCGGTGCGGGTCAGATAATATTCTGGGAGATCACAGATTTTCTCAAAGAGCTGAGAGCCACGATCGTCATAAAAATAGCGAGGCGGCAGTGTTTTTGGCTGTTGGCTCAACCCCCGAATCACATCGCTGCCCGGATGCAATTCTTCTTCTGAGGGTTCAGTTTGGCTGATGAGATGCTCAATCTGCACTCGTGCTTCTGGCGAGTAGATGGGCTGTTTAGGCTGACGCGCAGAAGTCTTCTGCCCTGCGGA
>Ga0209724_1003230_pt1 | contig 13450 bp, 14 predicted proteins | sample grotaG_FD_184143 | JGI IMG/M metagenome (GOLD analysis project Ga0209724, IMG submission 184143) | Glacier valley bacterial and archeal communities from Borup Fiord, Nunavut, Canada, to study Microbial Dark Matter (Phase II) -... | ecosystem: Environmental > Aquatic > Freshwater > Ice > Glacier ...
GCCGTCGCACCGCGGTGGCTTCGGCGGGCTGAGAGAGCAGCCAATCGTGAGGACCGAGGCGAGCGCCAGGGCCGCAATTCGCATGACCGCGAGGATCAGCGTGTTGCGATCCATGACGGGGAGTGCCGAGCGAATGTCAAGGGGGATGTGCATGGCGGTCACGAGCGAGGGATCGAAGGAAAGGGCGTGGCTGCAGGCGCGGACGACGTGTTTCGCACCGAGTTCCCTGGCCGCAGTCGGGCTGCGACCCAGCGGTCGGGTGCCCCCAGGGTCTGCCATCCGGCGCGCATCGCGACGGCATCGCGGCGGACGCTCCGATAGCCGGCGCGCAGGCTTTGCGGACGGGCCATGCCAGCCATGCTCCGCGCCTTGTTCGCAGTCCAGCCAACAGCGCCAAGTGTCCCGAGCTGAACTCCGCCTGCGAGGCCGGATGCCAATGCAGGAACCTGCATCAGGATGACGAAGCTCGCGCCGCCAACGATGATCATCGGCAGTAGCGCCTTGAAGCCGCCGGTGTTGTTGTCGAGCGCGTACTGGAGTTGCGGCGCCCAGAGCGCGAACATGATGTTGATCGCCGACACCACGAGCGCGTAGACGAACAGGTAGTTGAGGGCTTGGCCGAGCCAGCCCTCGAAGAAGCGCTTGGTCGAGTCGAACAGGAGCAGTGCGATGAAGAGCGGGCCGAGCGCGATCACCAGCCCGAGGATCACTTTCGATAGCAGGATCAGCGCGGTGCCGTACAGAACGAGCACTGCCGTGAAGATCCAGACGACCAGGGCGGACAGAATCGCCGCGAACGACCCGCCGACGTCGAAAGTGCTGACGAGGTCCATGAACGCCAGGGCGATGTCATTGCCCTTGCTGATGGACGCGTCCATCACCGTCTCGGGCGTCACCGCGCCGCCGACGACCACCGCGGCGAGCTGTGCTGGCGAGTTGTAGAGGAACGATGCGATGCGAGCGCCGTAGACGCCCGCACCGAGCGCGATCGCGCCGATAAGGACGACCCGGAAGAGCCGCGCGACCCCGTCGCTCAACGGCTCATTGATTAAGCCGCGCCAGTGCGCCAATCCCCAGAGGAGGATGTAAATCGTCACCATCGCGCGGAACGGATTAACGGCCGCGGCGGCAACACGTGCCGCTGCGGCCAGATAGAAGCCGATCACGGCCGCGTCGACCTGCGCGAACAGGGGAGCAACGATGGGAGCGGTAGCCATGGAACCTCGTGAGCCTTAGCGCGACGCGGCGCTCGCCGGCGCTGCAAACGTGATGGGAGGAAGGTCCCGCTTCCAGCCGGACCGCAACGACGTGGCGGCGTTGATGCAGTCAGCGTCGTCCTTCAGATCACCCGGGTTGTTCTTGCACGTGACCATCCGTGCGTCGCGCTCCACGGTGTGTGTCGAGTAGTAATCGACCGTCTTGGCGGCGGGCGGCGGGTTGCATGCGGCCAGGGCCACAGATGCCACGACCGCCAGAAGTGCGCTTCGCTTCATGGCTGCTCCTTCAGAACGTGATGGGAGGCAGCACGTAGTTGCGCTGGTTGGCGATCAACTCGCGGCTGCGCTGCTCGTTCTGCTGGCGGTCGAGCTCCTGCATGTAGCGCATCGCCTGAAGCTTGGTGGCCTCATTGGCGATGAGCGCTTGCTGCGCGCCGATCCGGGCGTTGACCTCGGCGACAGCCTTTGGATCGTCCGTCAGGCCGATCGTGGAGATCATGTTTTCGAGATCGCTCGTCCGCTGTGCCGACGCCGAGTAGGCGGATTCCCCCAGGGCTTGCTGTGTCGCCAAGGAGTTGATGCGCGCCGTCAGTGCCCTCTCCGCCTCCGAACCGACGGGGAAGGTCGTCGGCGACATCGACGTAACCGAGGACTTGTAGCGGTTGATCGTCGCCTGCAGGGCGCCGAAGCCGGGAACGACACCGGTGCTCAGCTGTCCCAGCTGCGTTCCGTCCGCCGGGAGGTAGCGACGCGCGGCCTGGTCGACCGCGCCGTTGAGCAGCGTTCCGAGACCGCGGTTGCCGGTCATGGAGTTGTAGGTGTTCTGCAGCTGGGTGAATTGGTTTCGCAACTCGGTGATTTGCTGGACCATCTGGCCGGACTGCTGACCCCATGCGATCACCTGCTCGATCGACTGCGCCAGGTTGGCGACGTCGATTACTGGGATGCCAGCGTTGGCCGAGCTGACACCTGCCGTAAGTGCGGCGGCCGCGAAGAGACGCTTGACGAGCTTCATGCTGCTTTCCTTTCCTGTTGAAACGCGGGGAGCCACGCCGATGGGTCCGCGCCATCACGGCGGCGGATGTTCTCGGCGAGAAGGATGTTTCCGGTCGTGCCGGAGAGGACGGCGAGCTCGTCGTCGAAGCCCGCCAGGTCGAGCTCACATACGACGGCGTTCTGACCCTGCTTGACGAGAAACCTGCGCGACGTCTCGGGCAGGTTCTTGATCGTCAGGTACTCCTGCCGAGTGACGTTGAAGCCCTCGGTGTAGTCCTTCTCGCGCGCCTGCGGGTTCGGCAGGTAGATGAACGTAGCCGTCTGCTCGATGACGGTGTGCGCGATCCGGCTGCGAATGGCATCCGCCGGGCTCTGTGTGGCGCAGACCAGGAACCAGTTCTGCTTGCGGATCGTCTTGTATCGGTTCTGCAGCTCCGTCTCGAAGAACTCGTCCTCGAGCGCCTTCCAAAACTCGTCGATGAACATGTAGAGCCGGCGACCGTCGATCAACGACGAGAAGCGCGCCCACAGGTACATCATCAGCGGCGTGCGGACCTCGGGGTTGTCGAGGAACTCGGTGTAGTCGAAGCCGAACATGTGCGCGGCCTGCACGTTGAGCAAGTCCGTCGGGTTGTCGAAGACCCACGCGAGCGCGCCGGTGCCATGTTCCGAGCTGCACCACTTCATCAGCCGCGCAGCGAGGTTGTCGTCTTCGGGCGGCTCCAGGAACGACAGCAGCTGGCCGAACCGGCGCAGATGCGCGGGCAGCGCGAACACGCCTTCGATCGCGTCGGCAATCTCACGCTCCTCGCGCGCCGAGAACGGATTGTCCTGCCGCCTGGCGCACGTCATGACGAGACGGCGCACCGTCTCGATCCAGGCCGGCGTCGGCGCCAGAGCGAACGGCGCGAAGCCCGTGGGGACGCCGGTCGTGAGTGGGAAGTACAGCCCGCCGTTGGCGAGCACGAAGATCTCGCTGCCCCGGTCCTTGTCGAAGTAGATCGACGTCGGGTTGAACTTCTCCGCCTGGGCGGCGAGGAAGTTCTGCGTCGCGGTCTTGCCGGTGCCGGACTGGCCGGTGATGAGCGTGATGCCGAGGTCGCGCCGGTGATAGTTGAAGTAGTACGGAGCACCAGAGGTCGTCTTCAGCAAGGCGACGGCATCGCCCCAGTGGTTGCCCGTGCGCTTGCCGGTCGGGTAGTTGTGGAACGCCGACATGCCGACGAAGTTGTATGAGGTGATCGGCGACGGGCGCGGACGCATCTTGAAGTTGCCCGGCAGTTGCGACCAGAAGGCCGCCTCCATGGCCAGATCCTCGCGCGCGACGACGCAGCCTGAGTCGCCCAGAGCGGCACGTGCCTCGGCGATGTTGTTGCCGAGGCTCTTCATGTCGTCGGCCTTCACCAAGAGGGCCAGGTGGTGCTCGCCGATCGTGAACTTGTTCGACTGGAGGTCGTTCATCGCGATCTCCAGCTCATTGATCTCCTCGAGGCCGTCGTCTTCTGTACTTTCCAGGCGATCGCGCTGGCGCTTGAGCCCGGTCCGCGCGGTCGCCTTGTCGAGACACACATAGGACTGCGTGAGGACGAACTCGTAGGGGGCGCGAAGCAACTCGTTGAAGAGGCCCGGCACGGTCGGCCGCGGGTACTCTTTGAGGCCGAGCATCGCGGCCACCTGCGAACGATCCGGCGCGCGGAACTCCATCGCCTCGCGACCGAAGAGCGGCCGCGACGTGACCAGCGTGTCCTGCACGTTCGCCCGCATCAGCGGGAATCGCTGCTCGTAGCCATTGACGAGGTACTGGAAGAACTCGAGCGGCTCAGAGAACACGAAGCCGTTGTGCTCATAGCAGGTCAGTCGCTCGGGGCTGTAGCGATCGAGGTTCTTCTCGACCTCTTTCGCAAGGTTGTTAATACGCTCGATGCCTAGGCTGTTGACCTGGGCCTTGCCCTGCGCCGTCACTTCGTCGACGCGCTGGAACGCCCGCGCGAAGGCCATCGGATGCGGCCGATACAGGAGCGTCAGGTAGAGCTCGTTGATGAAGAGCCGCTTGCCGGTAACGCTCTTCCTGTACTTCTCGTTGAGGTCGTGCGCGAACCCCGGCCGGAAGGTGCCGCCGACGTATTCGCCGGACTCCTTGCGCACCACGTGCGTCCAGAGGACGACGTGCGGGCTGTTGATGTTGCGCATGAACATGTTGAGCTGCTCATGCCACGTGTTGATCTCGTCGTCGTCCGCGGTCTCGTGGGCGATGCCCTCGAGACGAAAGACCTGTACAAAATCGCCTTGCTTCGTCTTCAGCGTGTTCGCGTCGACGTGCGCTGTGAACGGTACGTAGTCAGCGGACTTGTTGTCGCGCTTGACGAGGACCTCGTTTCGATAAGTGCCGAGCATGTCGATCCTCAGTAGCCGCGCTTGGAGAAGGGGTCGGACGAGCTCGCGCGCCAGTAGAGGCCGTTGCCGAGCGTCTTCGTCCGGGTCATCAGAAAGAGGGCGATCAAACGGAACGCGTTCGGGTCGTACCGACTGATGAGCCAGCAGATCGCGTGGATCGGGACGCAGAGGAACAGCGCCCACAACTCCTCGGTGAACATGAACGTGTACATCGTCACGATCACGTTCGCGACCAGGGCACCCCAGTGGGTGCCCCAGAACTGGGCCGGTCGCGTCATGCCCAGAAAGAGCGTGTCCTGCTTGATCGCCATGGGACCGAACCGCTTAGAACAGGGCGATGATCTTCGGGGCCAGCGTACGCGCGCCGAACACGAAGACCGAGCCGACGAGGATCTTCATGAACAGGCTGCCCGACAGCTTGCCCATGTAGACCGCAAGGCCGCAGCCGACGAGCAGGATCGTGAGCAGGCCGAGCAGCAGCGCCGGGCTGAAGATCGCCAGCACCCAGTTGACGGTGTTCTCGGCTTCGGCGAGCTGGGCGAACGCCGGCGACGCGAAGAGTGCCGTCACGCAGGTGGCGACGAAGATGCGCACGTGCAGCGAGCGCGCTTGTTGTTGCTGCAGGGTCAGGCCGGTGGTGGTGAGTGCCTTCATGGATTGTTTGCTCCGTGGGTTGAACTGAACAGGGAAACGGTGAGAGACGAGCGCCTAATCGGCGCCTTGTGGGGACTGGGTTGTTTGGCTATGACTCGCGGCGGCGCCCTCCTTCGCAAACGAGGGGACGCGATTTGCGAAGGGAGCCGCTCATGGGGCGCTCTTCGCCACGCGGTAGACGCTCTGGACGTAGCCGTTGGCAAGTCCCTGCGCGTAGCCGCCGGTGTTGTAGCAACTGAGTGCAGCCTGCAGCGCGGTCTGCCCGGCGCCCATCCGCTTGGCCGCAGGGTCGTAGCACCAGCGCAGCACCTTCTCGGCGGCGCGCAGGTTCTCGCAGGGCTCGAACGCTTGCTCGACCGAGAGGCCGAGCCTCTCCAGGTTCGCGCTGTTGATCTGAGTCAGGCCGAGGTCGATTGAGATCGACATCCGCATGAGCTGTTTGGCAGTGTCGACTGCCTCGTCCTTGGTCAGCGGTTGCCGCGTGATCCGGAAGCGGCCATTGATGCCGATGGCCAACGGGTTGATCCCCGACTCGACGCGCGCGACGGCGGCCATCGTCGTGGGATGCACGCTCGGAGCGCACTGCTCAACGAGTGCCGTGAAGTCCATCGCTCAGCTCGTCGAACGTGGCGGGAGTCGGCGCCGGATTGCTGGCGCCAGCGAGACAGGCAAGCGCGAACATGGCGTAGATGCCGGTTGAACGACCAAGCCGTCCGGGGCTTCGGATTAGCCGAAGGGCGAGGCACTGCATCACAGTCATGACCCCTCGGCCTACCAGCGCACGCGGCGGTAGAGCCCACCGTTGAGGTAGACATCGATGACTCTCGGCGACATCGCCGGGTCCAGGATTGCAACCCGGTCGTAGACGTTCACGAAGCCGCCCCAGGAGTTGTCACCACTGCCGGTCATCACCCAGGTCTGGCCAACCCGCCGGCCGACGCAAACCTTGCTGGTCAGAACGAAGCTGTCGCCGTTCCACGGCATCAGGCTGTCGCCGCTGCCGATTCCGACTGACGGCTGCGAGAAGTCCGGCATGCCTTGCTGGAGGGCTAACACGTCCGTGTCGAGTGCCGTGGTCCCGTCGGGGCACGGGTCGTAGTAAGTGGTGTTCTGCACCGCCTGGGCCGGCCGCGCCTCGTCGCACGTTGGGAAAGGACGCGGGGGAACGTGGGCGAGATCACGCCAGAGCTGGCTGATCGGTGGCACGCATTGCGCCACCGCAGTCGGACCGGCCGGGTTGGCTAGGCAGAGCAACACGCGGCAGCCATAGTCGGACGCGGAGGCAGTTCCCGGAACCATCCAGCAAAAGAACGCCAGAAGGCACAATGCCGCCGCCGACCGAGACTTCGCACGTACCAGGACCTTCATCGTTCAGCTCCTCGAAGCTAGACTTTGTGACTATCAGCAAAAGAATAGTAACTCTCGCTGAGTGAAAGCTCAGGCGATTTTTACCACGTAACTTTCCGCATGTGTATTTTTAATGCTCTAGGGTTTTTACTCGCAGCGTCAAAATGAGTACAGACGATGGGTCGCCGACACCGAGCGTGGTGGAGGGCTACATCACACGCCTGCTCGCGCGCGCAGGACTGCAGCCGCGGCAGCGAATGACCTACGTCGCTGAGACGCTCGGCATCGGCTACCAGCAAGCGCGGCGGCGAATGATTGGCGAGACGCCGTGGACCGTCGACGACGTCGCGCGCCTCGCTGCCAGCTGTGGAGAGACGCTCTCGACGCTGTTCAGCGCAGCGTCCCCTGACGAACCAATCGGGACGGGGACGGCGGCCGAGATCGCCCTTGGCCAGGCGCGAGTCCCCTGCCTTGTCTGGATCGGAGCGAAGGCCACCTCGCGACAGTTGTCACCGGTGGTGGCGCTTCAGCAGGCGAAAGACCAGTGGCTCGTGGTGCCCACGGCGAATGCACTTGGAGAGGAGTCGTTCGAAGTTGAACGAGTTCTCATCCAGGTCGGCAAGCCGAAGAGGCACCGCGTCGCAGTGCTGGACGACGATGAGATCATCGCGACGGGAATCGCCGACTACATGAATGCGACTGGCCTCGACGCGCGAGCATTCTTCTCGCTTGACGAACTTCTAGAAGAGATCTCAGTGAAGCCGTTCGACGGGTACGTCGTGGACTGGCTGATCGACAAGCAGAACACCCGTTCGCTCATCGCCACGATTCGAGCAAAGGATCAAACCTGCCCGATCGTCCTGCTGACCGGCCAGCTTCAACGAGGCAATGCAGACGAGAGCGAGCTCGCGTCGATCGCGTCGTTTTATCGGCTTACCTATTTCGAGAAGCCGATTCGCACGTCGAGCATCATGTCGGCAATGCAGCTGGGGTTCCCACTTCGAGGAGGCGCTTGAGCGCGGCGCCCTTGATCGGCTTGCGGACGAACGCGTCAAAGGGCCAGCCCTGACCGGCGTCCGACTCGGTTCCAGCGGTCATCGCGATCCACCTCGCGGAGTTGTTCCTCGACACGGACGTCCGGCTTTCACGGGCGAGCTCAACGCCAGGCTTGTCCGGCATTTGCAGGTCGCACAGGACGACTGCGTAGTCGTTCGCTGCGAGCAACTCCCCTGCCGCGCTGGCGTTCGCGGCCGCGTCGACGTCGAAACCGAGACCGCCGATGAGCTCTTCCAGGCTGGTGAGAACGTCCTCGCGATCGTCGACCACCAGCACCTTGTTGCCGCATCGGCCGCCTACGTTGCCTTCGGGGGCCGCGACGGTCACCATGAACCTCGAGCCGTTACCAGGCGCACTTTCGAGGGAGATGATTCCGTCCATGCGTGTGACGAGTGTCCGTACCACGGCCAACCCCATTCCCGAACTCCCCTTCACGTATGTCGCATCACCGGCACGCGTGTGAGGCGCAAAGATCAATGCCTGCTCGCTTGGGTCGATCCCGCGGCCGGTGTCTTCGATTTCGAACTGCACGGTCTTCGTAGTGGCGTCCCAAGCTCGGAGCCGGACTATGACCCGGCCTTTCGCCGTGTAGCGAATCGCATTCGTGAGGAGGTTCTCCACGATCTGGGCGAGCCGCACCGCATCGATCCTCGCCACCACGGGATCGGACGGGAGCTCGAGACTCAACTCGAGGTGCTTGGCAATCGCCAGATCCCGCGCCTCGTCGCAAACGTCTGCGAACAGCGCGCTCACATCGACGGTCTCTGGATGCATGGACAGGCTGCCAGCGTCCGAGCTCGCAAGAGTCAACAGGTCCACGAGGTGACGATTCAAGGACGACAACGACCGGCGGATCTTGTTCGCGAAGTCATGCCCTGCTGACGACTTGTCGTTCAGTTCGAACGCGTCCACCGTCGACAGAATGGCCTGAAGCGGCGAGCGCATCTCATGGCTCACCTTGGTCAAGAAGACGCTCTTGGCTGTCACGTTCTCGGTCATCACGTCGAGCCGTGCGTGCTTCAAGTCCAGCTCATGCGATCGCCGACCCATCTGGATGATGGGCACGAAAAGCGGCAGGCTGAATGCCAATGTCGCGCCGAGCAAGAACGCTGTTGAGGGCTCTCGGGCAGCAGGTATGAATGCAAGGGCGAGGATGAACCATGCGATGGTGCACCCCCATCCGAGCCAGAACGTGCGCATGCCGTAACGAATCCCCAATCTCGCTGGCATGACGCCCAGCAACAATGCGAAGAAGCTGAAGACGGCGGGAGAGAGGATCACCGCCAGCATTGGAAAGAGCGGATCAATGATGATGAAGATGTACTGCACGGCCACAAACCCGCGCTCGTTTCGTCTAAGGGCGAAGAGGTAAGTGGCTGCGCAAGCCGACCAGAGGCAATACATCGCCACGAAGAAGGGCGGCACCGGCGCCGTGATGAAGCCCGCTTGCTTCGCCCCCCAGAAGAGGACGATAGACAGCAGCGGTACGCACAACCGCTGCAGGCCGCGGTCGCGCTCGTGCCACACACGCTCACTCGCGTTGTGCGCGCCGAAGTAGTCGTAGAAGCGCTGCAGCGCGGCGGAAAGCTCTTTAGGCATCAGGGCGCCGGCTCCTCTCGGAATGAGAACCGCGTGCCTTGCTTGCCGCCTAGCGCATCAACCTCTTCGAGCCAGAAGCGCACGCCGTAGGCCATGCATTGCAGCTTCAGTGCCGTCACCGCATCGGGCTCAATTTGTCGCTCGTCGGACAGCTGTGCCATGAACCAATCCAGGCCGAGAAGGTTCAGGTCGCCCAAGTCCTCGACGAAAGGAGCCGCCACGGCGAAACGATGGCGCGCGGGCATCGCACGAAGCGCATCGAGCTGCTCGGCTGCTCTTGTCGGCCCTGCCAGCTTGACGCCTACCCAGCAGTTCGCGTATCCGTCGTCCCAATCCGCTGGCACCTTGATCGAGGTTTCGAACGCACCGTCGAAAAGAAGAAACCAGTCGATCGCCGGCGTCACGCGGATCAGCTCCCAGAAGGCTGCTCGGGTCTCGCGATCGACCTCGTCCGTGAGAGCTCGGCACCAAGGACCGGCAAAGACCCGGGCACGCTCACCCTGAAGGTTCGCGAACTTGTTCAGTTGAATCACTTCGGCACGGTTGCCGAGGAGGGAAAAATCGTCGCTGGCATCCGTGAAGGCACGAGCCCCGCGGAGCAGTCGTGCGCGAGAAAGCCACGGGTTATAGACGTGCGTCGTCCAACTCGCGAAGCTCGGCCGCACAGCAGCTCCCACCTTCAGACGTGTCGACCGGCGGCATTGAGCGCCCGCGCTTGGTCGCGATAGTCGTTCGCTTGTTGATCGGTCGGATCGCCGTCAACACATGGCAGCCCGTCGCAGATCGACGACCAAGGAGGCGTCGAGGCGACGTGGACGTGAAACTGGAGCCAGACCGATGGGTCGGTGTCGAGGGTTCCGAGCCGCAGATGGATCATGTTGTTCAACAGCTTCTCCGTGAACATGCTTGAACCACATCGAGTGCAAAAACGCATGCGCGTGGCCACGGTCTTGTCATAGCTGCCAAGCAAGTCCGCACCCTCGATGATCGAGAACGCAGGGCGATTCACCCCACCGAATGCGGATAGCGCCGAGCCGCTGAACTTGCGGCATTGCGTGCAATGACAGTACCCGGCATACACGAGCGGGGCGCTGACTTCATACCTAACCGCTCCACATAGACAGCTTCCATTCATTCGAATCGTCATCCCGGAAATTGAGTTCCATTCGCGTGGGCTCGCGATTAAGAGTTACTTGTAGAGATAACTTTGCAGCATCGATTGACGCTCCAAAGGAGCTTTATTTAGTCTACTTCGGATGAAAGTTTTCTCAGTTAGGTGGCGTAGCAGCAACTCATGGGACGTGCACTATTGCCGGCTCGCTCCTTGTATGCACAAAATGGGTCGCGCGTAGGAATTTTCTGACTTGATCGGCGGCGCACTGACGCGGCCGGCATGGAGGACCTTGATGACCGAATCTTTGACGTTCACCCTTCGTCCTGCGGGGACGGAAGACGATCTCAAGCAAGCCTGCAGGGTACGAGCCGAAGCGTACGGCCGCAAGGTTCCGGCCTACCGCGACACGATGCTCACTCCAGACGACATTGACATGTCGCCCTGGACGACGGTCTACCTCTGCGAAGACAAGTTGACCGGCGAGCCGGTCGGGACGATGCGCATCCAAAGCACCGCTGATGGCGGCGCTTTGGAGATCGAGAAGCACGTCCGCATACCCGCCGCGCTCGAGCCCCACGGTCGTGCGGAGATCTCGCGCTTGTCGGCTGTCGCCGGCGCTGACCCTTTCATTCGCCTCGCACTGTGGAAGGCGGGCTACCTGCACTGCATGGCTACTCGCGTGCGCTGGCTCGTTCTGGGCGTGCGCAAGCCGGGACTGTTGCGGGCGTACGAACAGATGGGCGCCGAGGATTTGACCGATCCAGCGGTCCTTCCCTATGCAGGAAACCTCACCTACCGAATCCTCGGACTGGACGTCCTATCGGCCGAGAGCAAGTGGCAAGCGAAGAATCATCCGCTGTTGCAATTCATGGTCTCAACGACGCATCCCGACATTCAGATGCCGCTAATGCATCGTGTGCCCGCTGGCGCTGTCTCGGAACAGCTCGGGGTCCGTGTCCTCCAGTGACACGGCGAATTCGTAGAGCGGGTGCGTCTTCGCGCGATCCTCGCGCAGGTCGCTGAGGTAGACGCGGATCGCCCTCATGAACTGAGCGGCAGTGAACGGCTTGGTCAAGAAGCCGTCCATGCCGGCCGCGAAGCAGCCCGCACGATCCTCGTCGCTCGGGTTTGCCGTCAACGCGATCACTGGCACGCGAGCCTTGTTGGTTGATTTCTCGACCATCCGAATTTCGCGGGTCGCATCCAAGCCGTCCAGCACGGGCATGCGGCAGTCCATCAAGATGAGGTCGGGTCGAGGCGTCGCGAATGCCGCCTCCACTGCCTGACGTCCGTCAGCGACACGCGTGGCCGAAAGGCCGAGCCGTTCCAGGAAGGCCACCGCGATCATCGCGTTAACGTCGTTGTCTTCGACGACCAGCACACGGAAGTTGCTGCGCAACGTACGAGGCTCTGCAACCAAGTCTTGGGCGGACGTCGGCACGTCGGCCGACTGCAGCTTCTGCGCCTTGAACTCGAACCTGAATCGCGAACCGACGCCGACGGTGCTAGCTGCCGTCAAATCGCCTTTCATGGCGTAGGCCAACTCGCGCGCGATCGTCAAGCCCAAGCCGGCACCCTCGGCGGAGTTGGCCGCCGTTGCGTCGGTCTGCCGGAACGCATCGAAGATGTGAGGCAGGTCCACCGCACCGATGCCAGGCCCGGTGTCCGTTACTTCGCACACGAAGGCACCGTCAACCTCCCAAACGCTGAGCGTGATCACGCCGCGCTTGGTGAACTTCATCGCGTTGCCGAGGAGATTGTGCAAAACCTGCCTGATGCGGGTCATGTCCGCTTGCACCCAGCAGGTATCCCCGACACGCAGATCCATTTCGAACGTCAGCCCCTTGCTGTTCGCTCGCAGCGCGTAAAGCTCCGCGACGGTCTTCAATTCGACGACCAGGTCGACGGGCGCCAGGTGGAGCTCGAGTTTTCCGGAGTCGATCCGTGAAATGTCGAGCAGCGCGCTGATCAGCTCCAGCAAGTGCTCACCAGAGGAGCGGATGAGGTCGAGCTGATGAGACACCGAGGCGTCCGTCACCTTGCGCTGGATCAGCTCGGTGAGACCCAGGATGCCGTGCAACGGCGTCCGCAGCTCATGGCTCATCCCGCCGAGAAAGACCGTCTTCACGGAGCTCTGACGCTTCACCTCGCTGAGCGCCTCACTGAGCCGCTCGTGGGCAAGGTATTCCTGCGTCGCGCGTCGTTGGGAGGCCAGGCTCGTCACCGTTGTCTGGACCAGGACCAGCACGGTACCGCCAGCGGCGAACAGCCCCAAGGTGTCGCCGCGCCACAAGAGGGCGATTGCCATCGGCACCAGCATCGGAGCCACGTACGCCATCGTGGCCTTCACCTGGATCTGAAGCGCAAAGGTCGCGAGCATGGCGACGCTGCTGATGCAGGCGACGATGAGTGCCAACGTTTCACTGTGACCGCCGGCTCCCCAGATCCCTGCCAAGCCCCAGACCGCGCCGTCCACAATGAACGACGTCAAGACGAACGACTGCAGGGCTTCGAGCGGCGGGCTCCACCAACTCAATCGGTAGGCGTGAGCCACGAGGAAGCGCGGCAATGCGCTTCCCACCTTGAGCCCGAACCAGACATAGGCGGCAACGCCGAAAGTCGGCGCCAAGTACACCGCCAAGATCAGGGCGAAGACGGTCGAAATGACTGCGGCGGTGCTCGAGTGCCGAAGGATTCGGTCGAGCTGCGCCGTCCGTAGCCTTCTTTCTGCACCAGCATCAAGATTGGCAGCCGTCTGGGCGCCTGCGCGTCCGGCGGACATGGCTTTGGCGAGCTGATGTAGGCGGTTCACAGTATTTGGGAAGGCAGGTCCGAGCAGTCTATGGAGCTGAAGTCGCGCCACCCGGTCTAAAGTCACGAGCAACGCATATGCCTCCAGTCCGAAGCGGGGCGCAATTCTCGGAACAGTCGCTAGAGTTACTCGGCGGTAGCTCCCACTTTGGCGACGCTGTTCTCCCACGCGGCCGATCGCGCCGCCACTGGCTGCCGCAACAGTTACACATGCCCACCCTCTTCCTCGTTCAGCTGCTGTTCGCTGCGCTCGCGCTGGTGA
>Ga0209724_1003231_pt1 | contig 13442 bp, 10 predicted proteins | sample grotaG_FD_184143 | JGI IMG/M metagenome (GOLD analysis project Ga0209724, IMG submission 184143) | Glacier valley bacterial and archeal communities from Borup Fiord, Nunavut, Canada, to study Microbial Dark Matter (Phase II) -... | ecosystem: Environmental > Aquatic > Freshwater > Ice > Glacier ...
CGGGTATGCCAACCATGGCCTAGGAGGCCATCATGAGTACATACCTCACGATGACCTCTCGAATCGACGAATACCTCGCCATGCGTCGGCAGGTCGGGGTCGCGCTCGGAAGTGAGGGCGAGTTTTCGAAGCTCTTCGCGCGGTTCGCTGACCGGGCCGGCCACCACGGTGCCTTCTCGACGCAAACCGCAGTTCGTTGGGCTACAGCGCTCCGTACGCCAAACTCTCTGACCTCGGCTTACAGGATGTTGATCCTTCGTCGCTTCGCTGTGCACTGGCGAAATATGGAGCCAGAGACCGAGATACCGGTCCCACATATGTTCGGACGCATGAGCCGTCGCCTGACGCCACACATCTATACCAGCCAGGAGGTATGCGACCTCGTGGCGGCAGCTGACAACATCGGCCCGCCGGGTTGCCTTCGAGCAACGACGTCTGCAGCAATCTTCGGCCTTCTTGCGGCGACTGGGATGCGTGTATCAGAAGTGATCAATCTCAAGCGCGCCGATGTTCAGCTCGCCAGTGGTCTGCTGCACATACAACACGCGAAGTTCGGCAAGTCGCGATGGGTCCCGATTCACCCCAGCGTCGTGGAGGCGCTCGCTGTCTACACGCGGCGCCGGGACCTCGATCGCTCCAGCAGCGGCACTGACTCGTTCTTCGTGCTGGATCACGGCCGGGCCGTCACCTATGACTCGATCTCCCTGGTCTTTCGCCGCCTGCGCGCACAGCTTAAGTGGCAAGCACGTGGCGGCCACCCTGCGCCGCGGATCCACGACATTCGGCACACCTTCGTCTGTAGTCAGCTCGAGCGTTGGGCCAGGAGCGGATCTGTAGACAACAACATACTTGCGCTTTCGACATACGTGGGACACGTCAAGGTCAGCAAGACGTACTGGTACGCCACAGGCACCCCAGAGCTGCTCGCTATCGCTGCAAAGCGATTCGAACCAACTGGAGAGTGCGGATGAGCACGGCCAGTTTTCCTTCGCTCCTGCAGCAGTTCTTCACCCAGAGATTGATACAGCAGCTTAATGTGAGCTCTTGTACGGTAGCAGCCTACCGAGATGCCTTCCGCTTGCTCTTCAGCTTTGCCGAGACTCGGTTGAACAAGCGCCCGACTGAGCTCACCCTCGACGACCTCAATGTTCCGTTTGTCCTAGCGTTCCTCGACTACCTAGAGAAAGAACGCCACAACTGCGTACGTAGTCGCAACGCCCGGTTTGCGGCCATTCGATCTTTCATGAGCTTCGTTGGCACAAGGGAGCCCTCGGCGCTGGCATCGGCGCAATCGGTGCTCGCGATATCGATGAAAAGATTCGAGCGCCCGCTGGTCGGATTTCTGTCGCGACAACTTATAGAGGCTATTTTGGCCGCGCCTGATCCAGACACCTGGTCAGGACGACGGGACCGAGTGATGCTGGCGACGCTCTACAACACGGGTGCACGCGTATCGGAGGTGACAAGCATGCGTGTCCGGGATCTCCAGCTGCAGCCTAGTCCTGCGGTACACATTCATGGCAAAGGACGCAAGCAACGCGTGGTCCCACTGTGGCGCAGCACCGCCGCGGGACTGAAGAGCTGGTTGCATGAATCCCCTCGTGCGTCAGACGAACCACTTTTCCCTAACCGCGCCGGTGGTCAACTCACCCGGGTCGGGGTTAGCGAGCGGTTGAAGCTCGCAACCGCGACCGCGGCTCAGCAATATCCTGAATTGGCGAAGCAGCGGGTCTCACCGCACATCATCCGACACTCAACCGCGATGCATTTGCTACAAGCGGATGTAAGCATCACGGTCATTGCTCTTTGGTTGGGCCACGAGAGCCCGACGACTACTCACGGATACGTGGAGGCAGACCTAAAGATGAAGGAGCGGGCGCTGCAACGCCTTCAATCGCCGACGACCGCTCCCCTTCGATATCGGCCAAAAGACGACTTGCTCCGTTTTCTGCAAGACCTGTGAAGCGCCCGAGCTTCGTATTCCGGACCAAAAGCGCTAGCCATTCCGATTCAAACCCGCCACCGATTCCGACCGAGGTCCGCCACCGCGATGGTCCCCGGGGGCGGACACATGGGATCGGCTGGTACCAAGTCAAAGAGTCAAAGGACGCTTCAGGAGACCGTCAGGTAGATACCGGGAAGCGGCCGCTCAAGCGCCAAGATCGAAGGCCCGTAATCGACCCTGAGCTGGTCTTCGTTCTATTCGCTTCGAGCTCGCCAAGCGGACGGCCGAGCAGTCATCCTGTTCGTCATCCGCGCGCGTGCACGACCTATCCCCATCGATGGAGAGCGGCGCGCTGCCGTGCACGGCACTGCAGTGATGCCGCGTCTCCATCGCGGATCCGGACGTGCGCGTGTCGTGCTTCCGACACTGGCGACTTCCCTTGGGGAAGTTACTGCTGTCGGTTCGCATCGGTTTGGCCCACGCGTCGCGGTTGCGCAGTACCTGGCGGTTCGTTCCCTGCTGATTGACCGTTGTCCCATGCGGTTGGCCGAGTCGACCGCGGTGCAGATGACGCTGGCGTCGCTGAACTGGCTTCAGCATTGCGAGGCTTCAACAGGGCCGCATGTTGATCGCAGTCAATGGGTTCATGCCACGTCTTCGCGGCGCACGTAACGACGCTCGACGTAACGCTCGACCAGCGCCTGGAAGTCCTCGGCGATTCGATCGCCCGTCAAGGTCACGGTCTTTTCACCGTCTTCGTACACCGGTGCCACCGCGCGCTCGCCCGTGCCCGGCAGGCTAATTCCGATGTTGGCGCGCTTGCTTTCGCCAGGACCGTTCACGACGCAGCCCATGACGGCCACGGTCATTTCTTCGACGCCCGCATGGCGCTGCTTCCACTGCGGCATGCGTTGCCGAATATGCGACTCGATCTGCTGCGCGAGTATCTGGAAGAAGGTGCTCGTGGTTCGCCCGCAGCCCGGACACGCCACCACCATCGGCGTGAAAGCGCGCAGGCCCATCGTCTGCAGGATCTCTTGCGCCACGATCACCTCGCGCGTGCGGTCGGCGCCGGGCTCGGGTGTCAACGAGACCCGAATCGTGTCGCCAATGCCTTCTTGCAGCAGCACGGCCATCGCCGCAGTCGACGCCACGATGCCCTTGGAACCCATGCCTGCCTCGGTAAGGCCGAGGTGCAACGGGTAGTCGCAGCGCCTGGCGAGGTCTGCATAGATCGAGATCAGATCCTGCACCGCACTGACTTTGGCGCTGATCACGATACGGTCGTGCGGCAAGCCGACTTCCTCGGCGCGAGCCGCGCTTTCGAGGGCTGACAAGATGATGGCCTCGCGCTCGACCTGCGCTGTATCCCAGGGGTTCTGTCGCTGCGCATTTTCGTCCATCAGGCGTGTCAGCAATGGCTGGTCAAGGCTGCCCCAGTTCACACCGATCCGCACCGGTTTCTCATGGCGACAGGCGATCTCCACGAGGGCCGCAAAATGCAGGTCGCGTTTGCCGCCCTGACCGACGTTGCCCGGATTGATGCGCAGTCCTGCAAGGGCTTGGGCGCAAGCCGGTTCGTCTGCCAGCAGCCGGTGTCCATTGAAGTGGAAGTCGCCGACGAGGGGCACTCGCAAGCCCATGGCGTCCAGTCGCGCGCGGATGCGGGGGACGGCGGCCGCCGCTGCCTTGTCGTTCACCGTGAGGCGAACAATCTCGGAGCCGGCGCGCGCAAGCTCCGCCACCTGGCTGACGGTCCGACCAATGTCGCCAGTGTCCGTATTGGTCATCGATTGCACGACGATCGGGGCCCCGCCGCCGACGGTGACGGGCCCGACGCATACGGGAACGCTGCGCCGGCGAGGTTTTGGGGTTGGCATGGAGGTCATGGATTGCATTCCGGACAGTATTGGGGCGGTGCCGTTTGACGGTGGTCGCCGCGCGGTCTGTCCTCGCGGTGGGCGCAGGCGACGCAGCCGAATACTTCGAAGCGGGTCATGCCGGTCGGTTCATCGCACAGCTCGCACGGCAGCCCCTCGACAACCCCGGTGCGCCCCCATCCGGGAGTCACGCAAGCCGGACATGAGGTGGCCAGACGGCGCGCCAGCCGAAACGCCAGTTGCTGGATGACGGCCATGCGGGTGGGGTTGTGATGCGCCCGCATGTCGGTCTCGATCCAGGCCGTGGCGTCAGGTGATGAGCCAACCACGCGTTCAATCGCCGACTTCAGATGGTCGATCGAGACAATGCCCTTTTCGGCCGGCACACCCGGGGCGCCTGACTTCGGCCGGACGATCAGCGCATGCGAGGGAAAGCCAATGGACGGCAGCCACGCGGTGAGTTCGTCGACGCTGCGGGCTTCGCGATGGCCATAGTTGGTGCTCTCGGATACCAGGGTCTCGGTGACGACGAGGCCACGTTCGTCGTCGACGAAGGTCATCATCTCGATGTCTGCCGCGATGAAGGGCACGTTCGGATGAGGTCCGAAGCTGCCCTCGTTGGCGAGCGCCAGCGGAAGACCCGTCGCGGCAATACCCAGGCGTGCCTTGCGCAGGCAGACTTGCGCGGGTGTTCCCTGGCGCGCGACCTCACCGCAAAAGGTGCCCAGCGCGTCGGTGTCCAGATCGGGCGGCACGGCGAGTTCCAGCCCGAGCTCGAAACGCATGGGGAGTGCGATGGCTCGCTCCTTCGCGTGCCGGGTCGCGAGGCTGGCCTGCCGACCGTGATAGGGCTTCAGGGTCTGTTCCATCCGCCGGTATCTTCATCGACACATCCCGCAAACCGCCAGGCGAGAGTCTCACCGGCGAGGAACGGGACGATGTGCGCAGAGGCCGCAGGCAGCACGGCCGGGACCGGGTTCGGGGTCCGTTCCAGCACCACGCTTCCAGTGTTCAGAGGCAGGCCGTAGAAGCGGGCCCCGTGCGCTGAAGCGAAGGCCTCGAGTCGGTTGAGCGCGCCTTCTTCTTCGAATGTCTTGGCGTAGCTTTCGATCGCGAAGGGCGCGTTGAAGATGCCCGCGCAGCCGCAGGACGACTCCTTGTCGCCAACGGCGTGCGGGGCCGAGTCGGTACCCAGGAAGAACTTCGGCGAACCGCTCGTCGCGGCACGCCGCAAGGCGAGTCGATGGACCTCGCGTTTGGCCACCGGCAGGCAATACAGGTGAGGGCGGATCCCGCCCTGGAACATCGCGTTGCGGTTGAACGCCAGGTGATGCGGTGTGATGGTCGCAGCCAGGTTGGGGCCGCAAGACTCGACGAAATCCACTGCGTCGGCGGTCGTGATGTGCTCGAAGACGATCTTCAGCGCCGGAAACTCGGCCATGACCTTGGCCAAGATACTGTCGATGAAGACCGCCTCCCGATCGAAGATATCGACATGGGCATCGGTCACCTCGCCATGCAGCAACAGTGGCATCCCGATCCGCTGCATGGTCTCCAGGACCGGATAGATGTTCCGGACGTCGGTGACGCCATGAGCAGAGTTCGTCGTGGCGTGCGCGGGATAGAGCTTGCAGGCTGTGAATACTCCCGACGCAAAGCCGCGCTCGACCTCGCCCCGATCGATGTCGTCGGTGAGGTAGCAGGTCATCAAGGGTGTGAATGCCGCGCCCGGCTGCAGCGCCGCCAGAATCCTTGACCGGTAGGCTGCGGCTGCGGCTGCGGTCGTGATCGGCGGATCGAGGTTGGGCATGACGATGGCACGCGCGAACTGGTGCGCGGTGTACTCAACGACAGAAGCAAGCATCGATCCGTCACGCAGATGCACGTGCCAGTCATCGGGCCTTCGGATGATGAGACGGGTGCCCGTGCTGCTGTCCGGCGCGTTCTCATCCGTCAAAGCAGACTCAGAGATCGGCGTAGACATGGGTCTCCGCTGCAGCGCCGGGATGGGTCACGGCGCCGAAGCGGGCTGGCCCGACGTTCTGCGCATAACGCCAGATCGCGCCCGACTGGAAGCCGTGCTGGCGCGGCTTCCAGCGCGCCCGCCGCTCAGCCAGCGTGGCGTCGTCGAGCCGTATCGACAGGCGGCTCTGCGCAGCGTCGATCTCGATGATGTCGCCTTCTTCGATCAGGGCAATCGGTCCGCCGAGTGCCGCCTCCGGCCCGACATGGCCGATGCAAAGGCCGCGGGTGGCACCCGAGAAGCGGCCATCGGTGATCAGGGCCACCTGCTCGCCCATGCCCTGGCCGTAGATGGCCGACGTGGTGGCGAGCATCTCGCGCATGCCCGGGCCGCCCCGAGGCCCTTCGTAGCGGATGACCAGCACCTCGCCGGCCCGGTAATTCCCTGCCATCACGGCAGCGAAGGCATCCTCTTCGCAATCGAAGACCCGCGCCGGGCCGGTAAAGGCCAGTCGCTGCAGACCGGCGATCTTCACGACGGCGCCATCGGGGGCGAGGTTGCCGTGCACCTCGGTCAGGCCGCCTTGCTGCGACAGCGCGCGTGTGGTCGGAAAGACGACATCCTGCGCTTCAGGGATGCGCACCCCTTCGAGGTTCTGGGCCAGGCTGCGGCCGGTGACGGTCAGGCAGTCGCCATGCAGAAATCCACCGTCCAGCAATGATTTCAACACCACGGGAACACCGCCGATGTCGTAGACATCCTTGGCCAGGTAACGCCCGCCCGGCTTCAGGTCGGCAATCAGCGGCGTACGCTTGAACACCGCTGCCACATCGAACAGGTCGAAGGCAATCCCGGCCTCACTGGCCATGGCCGGCAGATGCAGCGCGGCATTGGTCGATCCGCCCGTCGCGGCCACCACGGCAGCGGCGTTCTCCAGCGCCTTGCGGGTGACGATGTCGCGTGGCCGCAGCTTGTTCTTCAGGAGTGCCATCACCGCGTGGCCTGCGGCTTCGGCGTAGCGGTCGCGCGACTCGTAGGGCGCTGGCGTGCCGGCCGACCCCGGCAGCGCCAGGCCGATCGCTTCGGAGACGTAGGCCATGCTGTTGGCCGTGTACTGGCCGCCGCAGGAACCCGCAGACGGGCAGGCGACGGTTTCCAGCTCGGCCAGCTCAGCGTCGGTCATGCGGCCGGCAGCGTGCGCGCCGACGGCCTCGAACACGTCGAGCACGGTCACGTCCTTGCCGCGGAAACGGCCTGGCAGGATCGAGCCGCCATACAGAAACACCGAGGGCACGTTCAGGCGCAGCATCGCCATCATCAGCCCGGGCAAGGTCTTGTCGCAGCCGGCCAGTCCGATCAGCGCGTCGTAGCAGTGACCGCGCATGCTGAGTTCGACCGAATCAGCGATGACCTCGCGGCTGACCAGCGAGGCCTTCATGCCCGCGTGGCCCATGGCGATGCCGTCGGTGACCGTGATGGTCGTGAATTCGCGCGGCGTCCCACCTGCAGCAGCAACGCCGCGCTTGGCCGCCTGCGCCTGCCGCGACAGCGTGATGTTGCAGGGTGCGGCCTCGTTCCAGGTGCTGACCACACCGACGAGGGGCTGCGCGATCTCGCGCGCCGACAGGCCCATGGCGTAGAGGAACGAGCGGTGCGGCGCGCGTTCGGGTCCGACCGTGACATGGCGGCTCGGCAGGTTCGACTTGTTCAGATGTGACATCGCGGTATTGCTCGCAGCTTCAATCGGACCCGAGCGCCTCTGGCGCCTGGCCCTGCGCCTGCCACACGCCGCCGGGGCGGTAGCGCGAGACCGTCGTGCCGGCAGGCTCGATGTGGAACATGAACAACCACTCGTTGTCGACGAGTTGCTTGACGACGGCATGCCTGCCGATGATGTCGTCGATCTCCGCTCGCGGCGCCTCGATGAACACCGACAGGCGCAGCGGCGTGTGCACGAAGCGCTGGCCATCGTGCAGCGACTGCATCGGCAGGCCGATGCGCAGGTCGCCGCCATTGCCCTCGAACACGCCGACGTTGCCGCCGACGACGTTGTGCAGCACCTTGTCGCCGCTGCCGTAGAGCTTGTTGTCCACGGTGGACGCGTAGTACTGCATGTTGATCCAGTTGGTGACCACCATCGGCGCGGTCATGATCAGTTCCAGCACCTTGAAGCCGGGATCGCGCTCCCACCGGTAGTCGTGCAGGAAGCTGCGGCCGGCCAGGTTCATGTGCCGGCTGCGGCTGCGCGGTGCGACGACGAAGGCGGCGCAGCCGGCCAGGCCCCACTCCGGCCGCACCTGCGCCCAGTCGCTGGTGCGCGCCAGGATCGACTCCTTCAGCGCGGCGGGCGCGTCGGCCTGGCTCGCCAGGCCCAGCAGAGGTGCGCGTTCGGCGCGCGCGCGCCGGCCGGTCTCGGCGAGCCAGCCACGCAGCTCGTCGAGATCCTTGCTGTGACTGGCGGGCAGCAAGTCGGTGTCGTACAGCAGCATTTCGTCGATGGTGGTGTTGTGCTGGCCGGCGACGAAGACGGTGGTGTCCGGCACGTCCAGCCCGCGCTGCTGCAGGCCCTTGCGCACCGCCGGGTCGTTCAGCAGGGCAGCGAGCGCGCGCGAGTTCACCTCGCCGGTCTGCCCGCCGCAGGCGCCGCAGTCCAGGCCGGCGGCATGCGGGTTGTTGGCGCTCGTGCTGCCGTGCCCGGCGAGCAGGATCACGCGCGCGTAGCCGGTGGACAAACCCATTGCGCCCAGCGCCGTGGCGCCCATGTTGACGCGCGCTTCCAAGTCCGGGCCGCCGCTGCTCGGCAGGCGCGGGCGCAGCGTCTGGCGCCGTCCTTCAGGCAGTCCGGTCAGCTCCACCGCAGCCGGGTTCCGGTCGCCGCCGAGACGGCTCTTGATCAGCTTTCCGGCATAGAGCAGGCCGCAGGCTTCCACGAACGAGAACGTGGAGCCTGCGCCGCCGCGGAACGTCTGCCACTGCTGGCGCATCAGCAGGTCCTTCTTGCGGCGGCTGGCCAGCGCTTCGCCGAGCGATGGCGTGTCGCACTCGTCGGTGACACACAGGCCCGGGTGGAGCAGGCCGGGCAGCTGCGGCCGCACCATCTCGCTGCCCAGCGGGCGGTACTCGATGAACAACGCGAAGAAGCCGGCGAAGCCCAGGGTCTGGACCTGGTTCGCACTGCTGGCCTCAAGCGCGCGGCGGTAGACCTCGGAGCGCACGTCGATGCAGAACACGGCCTGCACGGCGGGCGTCGTCTCCACGGCGCCGGGCTTCGGCGCCCCGGCCATCAATTGATTCGCCACCGGCTCCTGGTAGGCGCGCTCAAGCGCCACATGCCACAGCCAGTCGTTGCTCTGTGCGGCCTGCGCGCGGGCAACCGCCCCTTCGACGCCGCGCCAAGCCGACGCGAGCCCTGCGGCCACCCCCGCCTCGGGGTGGCCCGTGTGCAGCAGCCACTCCCAGGCCAGGCGGATGGCGAGCATGTGCACGACGTGGTCGTCGTCGCGCCCGGCCAGGCGTGCCTGCCAGCGCTGGTACGCGCACCAGGACGACCAGCCGTTGATGCTCATCAGCAGCGCGGTGAAGTAGGCCTCGCGCCCAGGCTCGGGGATGCGCAGCGCGGACGCCGCAGCATCGATGAGCGCGATCGGGTCCGAGGGCAGCTCGCGCAGCCGCTGGCTGAATCCGTGGTAGGCCATCAGCATCGACGGGCCGAAGTCATGCTCCGACTGCCGCCGCCAGCTCGCATACAGACCGCCGCTGTGGTCGGGCCCCCAGGCGGCCTGACCCTGGTCGAAGTAGGCGGCCGTGCTCTGGCTCACGTGATGCGTGACGTAGTCGCGCCACGCCATGTGGTGGCTGGTATCGCGGCGGGCGTCCACGAGGTCCGTCGCGAGCGGCAGGCGCCCCGGAAAGCTCGGGCTCGCTTTCAAGCTCGCCACCAGTTCCTCCACCGTGCTGCGGGCTTCGGTGGCCTCGATGGCCTGCGCCAGGTGCGCCCTGGTGAGGCGGCCCGCCTGCCATTGCTCGCGATACCAGCTTCTGGGCATCAGCATCGGGCTGCCCGCCAGCGCGGCAAGGTTGCCGGCGGCGACCGCGATCGGCCGCTCGAGGTGGCCCCAGTAGGGGTTGACCGCGATGAAGCGATCCAGTGGCCACGTGGGCGCGATGCGGGCGCAGGCGGCGTCGATCACGGGTCTGAGGGCGGCTTCTGTCGCACGGGTCGAAAGTTCGGTCACCGCGTTCATCACAGGGCTCCAGGCTCACGGGCTTCGGGCAGGATGGGTAGCGGCGCGTCGGGCTTGGCGGGCAGACGTGCGGGCCACACGCGGAAGGTCAGGCGGGTGAACAGCTCATCCAGGTACAGGCCGGCGAACAGCCACGGGTACAGCTTGCGTGCCAGCGCCCCCTGAGGCCGGGCGCGCACCGCTCCCTGCACGATGAACAGCACGGCGAAGCAGCCAATCACCCAGGCCACCAGGCCCATGTTCGCGGGGGTGGGAGCGCCGACCCAGTGCCTGAACACCAGGTGCAGGCCGAAGTAGGCCAGCGCGACGGCGAAAGCGCCTGCGATGCCGGCAAGCGACCACCAGCCTCCAGCACGCAGCATGGGCCCGGCGAGCAGCGGCGCCAGCGCCAGCGCGAGGATTGACGTCACCGCCCACAACGCAGGCGCGTCAGCCGGGCGGATGCCCCACGCGAGCGCCGCCGCGGCGACGATCCCAACCCCCACCCCAGCGCTCGCCAGCCAGGCGAAGCCGCTCAGCGGCGGCAGGGACGCCGTCATCTGCTGCAGCCGGTTCTGTTCCACGGCGGTGCCTGCGGTCAGGAAGGCATGCGCCTTGTACAGCGAGTGCGCCACGATATGCAGCAGCGCCAGGTCGTAGAGGCCGAGCCCGCATTGCATCAGCATGAAGCCCATCTGCGCGCAGGTGGACCAGGCCAGTGACACCTTGATGCTGATGCGCGTCATCATGGTTGCCGCCGCGACGACGGCGGTGATGCCACCCACCCCGACCAGCAGCGCCTGCGCGACGGGCACGTCGGCGACCAGCGTGCCGAGTCGGATCAAGAGGAAGCCGCCCAGGTTGACGATGCCGGCGTGCAGCAGCGCGGAGACCGGCGTCGGCGCCTCCATGACCTGGATGAGCCAGCCGTGCACCGGCAGCTGCGCACACTTCAAGCACGCGGCGAGCACGAACAGCACCGCCGCCGCCTGGAGCGCAGCGGGGTACTCGGCCAGCGCCCGGGCTGCGGCGATGGCCCGGTCGATCTCGAGCGTGCCGAACTGCGACCCGACGAGCACGATGGCACTCAGGATGCACACGTCCGCCACCCGGCTCGCGAGGAACTTCTTGTGCGCGGCAATGAGTGCTTGCGGCCGCTGATCGAAGAACGTGAGCAGGGAATGCAGCGCGAGGCTCGTGCCGATCCAGGCGAGCACGAGCACCAGCAGGTTGTTCGTCAGTACCAGCAGCGTCACAGCAGCCAGCGTCAGCATCAGGCTGCGGATGTAGCGCGGCTGGCCACGCTGCCCGCCGAGATACGGCTGCGAGTAGCCGACGATGACCCAGCCGATGAAGGCCACCAGCAGCAGCATGATGTTGGCCAGCGTGTCGCTGCGCAGGCCCAGACTCAGTGCGCCGGATTCGCCCAGCGAGAGCAACGTCGGCCCGTGGGTCAGGCCCGGCCCGCTGGCCAGCAGCCACACGACCGACAGCATGGCCGCGCCCAAAGCGAGCATCGAGCCCCGCCCGGCCCAACGCCAAGCGGCGTCCGCATTGCCCGTAGTCAGGCTTGGCGCGGCGGCCGCGAGCGCGTACAGCAGAGGAACCGCCCAAAGCAGCGCAGCGCGCAGGGCAGGCAGGTCGGCATGCATTGCTTCCATCATCGAACCCGGTTGGTGTCAACCAATACGACTATGCCGGGCAAGCTTCGTCCCGTAAATTACATTGTTGTGCGCATCACGTTCTTAAAAACATATCATTTGCGTGATGCCGACCCTGAACTACCACCACCTGCACTATTTCTGGGCCGTGGCCAAGGAAGGCAACCTCACGCGCGCCGCGCTCAGGCTGCATGTCTCGCAATCGGCGCTGTCGACGCAGATCAAGCAGCTCGAGGCGCAACTCGGCCAAGCGCTTTTCGACCGCGTCGGTCGCACGCTGTCGCTGACCGAGGCCGGCCACCTGGCGCTGGCGCATGCAGAAACCATCTTTGCCACCGGCAACGAACTGCTGGCGCTGCTGCGGGGCGACGGCCGTGCGCATCGCCAGGTGCTGCGCATCGGTGCCGTCGCCACGCTGTCGCGCAATTTTCAGGAGAACTTCGTCAAGCCGCTGCTGGGCCGCGACGACGTGTCGCTCACACTTCAGTCGGGCAGCCTGAGCGAGTTGCTGTCGCGGCTGCGCGTGCACACGATCGACCTGGTGCTGAGCAACCGGAGCGTACACGGCAGCAGCGAAGACCCGTGGCGCTGCCGGCGCATCGCGCGCCAGCCGGTCAGCCTGGTGGGCCAGCCGCGTGGCCGGCGCAAGGCCTTCCGCTTCCCCGACGAGCTGGCCGAAGTGCCGCTGCTGCTGCCCGGACGGGACAACGACATCCGTGCCGCCTTCGACCTGATGTGCGAGCAATGCGGCCTGCGCTACCGGCTGCGCGCGGAGGTCGACGACATGGCCATGCTGCGCCTGCTGGCGCGCGACTCCGACAGCGTGGCATTGCTGCCCACGGTGGTGGTGCAGGACGAACTGCGCAGCGGGCAATTGGCAGAGTACTGTGTCGTGCCCGACCTGCACGAAGACTTCTATGCGATCTCGGTGCAGCGGCACTTCTCGTCGCCCCTGCTCAAGACGCTGCTCAAGCAGTCCGAGGCCGATGTGCTGGGATCGCTTTCCGGCTGATTCGGCAGGCCAGGCAGCATTGCGAGATGGGAGCGTGCCTGGGCCGCTCCGCCGTACTTTGCCAGTTGCCCTGCTGCAGTAAAGCCGTCGCCACCAGGCGACCGCAATTGGCCGGGTGGAGCCATAGGGAACCGCGACGCGACAGCCTGGTACGCGACACATTGCTGACATTGATCGCGCCCGACTCGATGAGAACAGCATCGGCGAAGGCACGCATCCTGGCCGGAGAATATGAAAACTAGAGGCCTTGCATGGCCAAGGGAAAGCGTTTGCCGACGATCCTGGAGTTCATTCGGCCGGAAGCATCCCCGGCGGAATGATGCGACCACCCTGTTGTTATAGAAGCTCGCACTCGACAATACGGCCGCGCGTTTAAGCATCAATACATCTCGTTGCCCGGGGTCAACGGGGACAACTTGTTCGCGCTCTCGGTGGGTTTCGATAACGGGGAGCCGTGCATAACCGCCGTTATGCAAAGCTTGTCATAACGGCGGCTTCTGGGAGTTCTACGACTTGAGCAATGGCGGCTGCTACCTATCGCCGCACTGCGCTGCGTTCGCCCTCAGTGCGCCCAACGGGTTCGAGGCGACCGTGAGTGCTGACGTGGCCGGCCTGATCGCGAGCCTATACACGTTCAGCCACTTGGCGTTCAAGTTCGAGACGGTTGAGGTCTTCGCGGACCGGTTTCACCAGCTGCGCGAGTTTGCGATCGAGCACGTCGAGTCACAAGCCATCCTGGCCGCCATCGACTGACCGCA
>Ga0209724_1003232_pt1 | contig 13440 bp, 13 predicted proteins | sample grotaG_FD_184143 | JGI IMG/M metagenome (GOLD analysis project Ga0209724, IMG submission 184143) | Glacier valley bacterial and archeal communities from Borup Fiord, Nunavut, Canada, to study Microbial Dark Matter (Phase II) -... | ecosystem: Environmental > Aquatic > Freshwater > Ice > Glacier ...
GCTCCGGAAGGAAACGATTGGGTAAAACCCATAACCGTGGATCATGGTTAGTTCCATATAAGTCTAATAATACTAAGGCTCTTTTTTTAAATCGGTAATTATGCCAAAGAAAATCATTGCGTACCCGCGCTCCTAAAAAGGGACCGAAGGGGTACAAGCGCCGCACTTCCTGCACAAACATGGTAGTATAGAGGCTATCTTTTGACTGCAATCTTTTTAAACATTTTGGATGCTCCTTAAGAGCTAAGGCTCCAAAGATAATATACGTAGCAATTGCGACAATCGGTCTTATCATATTAATCAGCTCAACGGCTGCAACCTGGGTATCAAGAAGAATTCCATTTAAATCACGGTGCCATGTTATATCATACAATGCAGAACCCAAAGGGGCATCGAGTTTGTTGGAACGGATTTCCTCAATTATCTTCTTAATCCATTGTTCAGCTCTTTTTCTGGCACATTTTCCTTCCCAATACCTCATACCCACACCACCAAATGCATCCACCATTGCTCCAAAATCTCTGGCCCGTTGTTTTACCTCATATCTGTTGATTGGCACACCAGTCCATTTACATGCAGCCAGGCAGAGGAGAAGCTGAGTTTCATCAAAGAGTGAAATCTGTTCTTTCTTTTCCCACTGTTTACTACTTTGATGCCATTGTTTTTTGGTAAGCTGAATCAGATTATCTATACGGGAGGGTGTCATCATAGACAAAAATAGCTTTTTGCGATGCAGATGGGCGGAACCATCTAAGGTCTGCACACCCTTTTTCCCGAATAATGTCTTTTGAATTCTTTTCGGCATTGCTCCTTTTCTGGTAAAATGCGAATTATCATAAAACACTTTTGCGGCTTCTGCTCCACTCATGCAGATAACTTTTTGACCAAGTAGCCGGGTATGGAAAATGTCATTTTCATATTTTAGACACCTGTTTGGAATAAATTGATAGCCTTCCAATAACAGTTTCAGGGTGTTATCCACGCATTTATCACCAGGTATTTTTTTCCTTGATTTCATAGATTATCGCTCCTATTAGATTGAATTTTGTTTTATAACTATTATTTGCATACATTTGAAAAATTTATTCATAATTTGTCCTCCAAGTTCTGAGAATGAGTGATTACATTTATTTCCTGAACGCAAACATTAGTATGAAAGCAGTTTAAAGATTGCTGTCAAAGGATTATCAACTATAAGTTATCTTTATCTTTATCCGATATATGTGATAGATCCTTGTAAAATAATGGGAAGATGTATATAATGAGAGACAAGCGATGAAGTATACAGGAATGCACACACGAATGATTAAGGCAGAGAAGGGAAGTTAAAAGTGAAATGAGTGAGGTGTTTACATTTGGAGTTAAAGCAGAACAGAATACCACAATGATTAATATCACGAAAGAAGTACAGAATATTGTAAGGGACAGCGGTATAAAACAGGGGATTTGCATCGTCTTTATCCCTCATACGACCGCGGCAATAACTATAAATGAAAATGCAGATTCTAATGTGATGCGTGATTTTTTAATGGAAATAAATAAAATTATTCCGATGTCGGATGGATACCATCATATTAAAAATTCTGCCGCACATGTAAAATCTAGTCTCATGGGTTTTTCAGAAACGATTATAATTGAAGACGGCAGGTTATTACTCGGAACTTGGCAGGGAGTATATTTTATGGAATTTGATGGACCAAGAATACGTAAGGTTCAGGTAAAGATTATGGAGGGTTAAGTGTAATCCTCTAGTTTTTCAAGTCTTATTCTGCAATAATAGGATGTTGAAAGGTAATTTTTTCTTGTGGCATTTTAAATTATAGGATATAATGAACAAGATTAAATGATTAGAAAATCTTGTCGGTATTCGTAGGAGATTATAGAAATGACATTGGCAGTAAAATATATAGTTGAAGTAACAGAAAACAGCAAATTGTCGGAGGATATCTATAGTATGTGGTTAAAAGCAGCTACTATTGCTAAATCTGCTAGCCCTGGGCAATTTATTTCGCTTTATTTAAAGGATAAAAGTAGCCTGCTCCCCAGACCAATCAGTATCTGTGAAGTTGACCCTAAGTTTGGGCGAATTCGCCTCGTTTACCGTATTGCAGGTAAGGGAACCAAGGAATTTTCTCTCCTTAAGGCGAAGGACACCTTGGAGGTGATGGGTCCTCTTGGCAACGGTTTTGCTTTAGAGGGAAAGAAAGCACTTCTTATTGGCGGAGGCATCGGAATTCCGCCTATGCTTGAGCTTGCAAAGCAGTTATCCTGTGACAAACAGATTGTACTGGGATATCGTGATGTTACCTTTATGGAAGCAGAATTTGAGGCCTATGGAAAGGTTTATCTTTCTACGGAGGATGGTAGTAAGGGAACGAAGGGAAATGTTATAGATGCAATCACCGCCAATCACCTGGAAGCGGATATCATCTTTGCCTGTGGTCCTACCCCGATGCTTAAGGGAATAAAGGCATATGCGGTGGAACATGGGATAAAGGCTCAATTATCCTTAGAAGAGCGGATGGCGTGTGGAATTGGAGCCTGCCTGGGCTGTATCTGCAAGTCAAAAGAAATCGATCATCATAGCAATGTTAAAAATAAACGTATTTGCAAGGATGGCCCGGTGTTTTATGCGGATGAGGTGGACCTATGAATACAAGAGTGAAATTGGCCGGAATTACCTTTCAAAATCCAGTAACCACTGCCTCTGGCACCTTCGGCTCCGGTATGGAATATTGTGAGTATGTTGATTTGGGAAGGCTTGGTGCGGTGACCACAAAAGGCGTATCGAATATCCCATGGTCAGGAAATCCTACACCAAGAATTGCAGAAACCTATGGAGGGATGCTAAACGCAATTGGACTTCAAAATCCGGGGGTTGATGTATTTATTCAAAGGGATATTCCATTTTTACGACAATTCAACACGAAAATAATAGTGAACGTAGTAGGTAAAACAACGCAGGATTATTGTGAAGTTGTGGAGCGACTGGCGGATTTTGATGTGGATTTACTGGAAATCAACATCTCCTGCCCAAACGTAAAGGAGGGCGGGATTGCCTTTGGACAAGATCCCAAGTGTGTTGAAGCAATCACTTCGGAGTTAAAGAAGCGGGCAAAACAACCAATCATCATGAAGCTTAGCCCTAATGTAACAGATATTGCAGAGATGGCAAGGGCGGCCGAAGCAGGAGGGGCAGATGTTATTTCTCTGATTAATACCCTAACCGGAATGAAAATAGATATTAATAAACGAACATTTTTACTGGGCAATAAAACAGGTGGTTTGTCCGGTCCTGCAATCAAGCCAATCGCAGTGCGCATGGTTTATCAAGTAGCAAATGCAGTGAAACTTCCAATTATCGGTATGGGTGGCATCATAAATGCAGAGGATGCCCTTGAGTTTATTATGGCAGGAGCCAGTATGGTAGCGGTAGGTACGGCAAATTTTATTAATCCAACAGCCACGATTCAGGTACTTGAGGGCCTCGAAGCTTATATGAGAAAATGTGGTATTGAGGATATCAATGAGTTAATCGGATGTGTGATATAAGATGAATTGGTAATGAATAAAAATTGAAAAATATTGATGAAAAGATAGGACAATCTGTGGTACAATAAATTATGGTAGGAGGAATATCATGGAACAGTATAAAAAGGAATTTATAGAATTTATGGTAGATTGTGGTGTATTGAGATTCGGTGACTTCACTACCAAAAGCGGCAGGAAAACACCTTTTTTTGTCAATACAGGCTTTTACCGCACAGGAGCACAACTCCGAAAGCTGGGAGAGTACTACGCGAAAGCAATTAATGACAGGTATGGCTTGGAATTTGATGTGCTCTTCGGACCGGCGTATAAAGGAATTCCTCTTTGCGTTGCAGCTACGATGGCAATCAGTGAGTACTATCAAAAGGATATTAAATACTGCTCCAATCGAAAAGAAATTAAGGATCATGGAGATACCGGTATTCTTCTGGGATCACCACTGAACGATGGAGACAGAGTCATCATTATTGAAGATGTTACAACTGCCGGGACTTCGATTGGCGAAACAATGCCAATTCTAAAGGCACAAGGTAATATTAAGGTTCTTGGCTTAGTGGTATCTGTTGATCGAATGGAACGAGGAAAGGGCAGTAAAAGTGCACTAGCCGAGATAGAAGAAATCTATGGTATAGAAACGGCCGCTATTGTCACAATAAAGGAAATTGTAGAACATCTGTATAACAAACCATATAAAGGGAAAATTGTTATAGATGATACGCTAAAAATAGCGATTGACGCGTATTATCAGCAGTACGGCGTGAATGAATAAATATATTCTATAGGAGGGAACGTAGATGATGGAGAAAATTTATAAAACAATGAAGTCAGTCGGAGTTTGGAATCTTGTTATGGGTATATTGTTAATCGTTGCAGGAGTTCTTGCTGGTGTGTTCATGATACTAAACGGAACAAGACTTCTTAAGAAAAAATCCGACCTATTATTTTAATGAACATAAAACAAAAAGCAAGAGAATTAAAAAATAAAATTGCAGCATTATTTTTAGCACTAAGAAAAAAGGAGACACCTCTTTATGCCAAAATAGCAATAGCAGTTACAGTTGGCTATGCATTATCCCCAATTGATTTAATTCCAGATTTTATACCGATTTTGGGTTATTTGGATGACTTGATTATCTTGCCGGTTTTCATTGCTCTTTGTGTTAAGTTGATTCCGAAGGAAATTATGCTACTCTGTGAGGAAGAAGCGAAGGGTATGTGGAGGGAAGGTAAACCAAAAAAGTGGTATTTTGGCCTCCCAATTATATGCTTATGGATTGTTATCCTAAGTATAATCGTTATACAAATTATCCGGTAACAGTAAAAAATAATCCAATCAAAATTTGCATGTACTCCACTTTACTGCCTTAATTAGGCTGTTAAAGGGGAGTACACTTTTTTTGGCCAAAATTCATACTTTGTACGTACATCCTTCACAAGTTAAACATCAAAAGTTCACTAAATTATTTTAGAATATATTGGTAAATAGGTAAACATGTCCTGAAAAAAACGTGACAAAGGAGACTGTAAATGCGAAAATTCAATGCCATATTATTAGCCGTGATAATTATCTTGTCAACCGGAATGCTGCCATTAGTAACAAAACAGGTATTTGCTGAAACTGACAAGGCAAAACAAGTAATTAATGCACTGGGAATTATGAATACGGATCAAGGAGATAACAGCGAGGGGACAGCCAGGGTTACCAGAGACAGGTTTGCTCAGATGCTAGTAAATCTGTCTCTACAAAAGGGAATTGTATCAAAGGAGAGTAATGTATCTCTTTTCAAGGATGTATCAAAAAAATATTGGGCTGCCGGTTATATACAGACAGCGATTACTAGGGGATGGATGTCCGGTTATCTGAATGGTTCCTTCAAACCGAATAAAGGTATCACATTGCAGGAAGCTGTGAAAGCAGTAGCCCAGTTACTGGGATATACGAGCAGTGATTTTTCAGGAAATTTGATTGGTGGCCAGACGGCATTATACGTCTCAAAGAACTTGAATAAAAATATTGACAGATCCAAGACATCTTATCTTTCTGTAAATGATTGTATCAATCTTTTATACAACACGTTAAACGCAACTGCGAAAGACGGAAGAGTATATGCAGAAACGTTGGGTTACATTTTGAATTCTAACGGAGAGTTGGATTATATGTCATTAATCAATGTGGGAATCGAGGGGCCGGTTATTGTAGACGATAACTGGAAATTAGACATACCATTTTCTACTGATGCCGCAATTTACTACAAAAACGGAACGAGGAGTAGCTATTATAGAATTAATGATTATGATGTTTTATACTACTCAGACAGTCTAAAAACAATCTGGGCATATGATGAAAAAGTAACCGGTACATTAGAGTCTGTTAATCCGAATCAATTGTCACCTCAGTCGATAACAGTTTCCGGTAAGGATTACACCTTACAAACCAGTGAAATGTCCATCGAATTTTCCACTCTGGGAAATGTAAAGGAAGGAGATATCATTACATTGCTACTCGGTAAAGACAGAAATGTAGTAGGGGTGTTAGATATTGATGAATATAATACAACAATCACCGGAGTTGTGTTAGAAATAGGAGAACATATCAGTGACGATAGCGAAGGGTTTATCTATACGAAATATATTATCTTTGTTGATGCTGCAGGAAATGAATACCAACAGGATTATGATGAAGCAAAAATGTATTTAACAGAAGGCAATCTTGTCCGTGTCTCATATGAAGATGGAAAAGCTTCCATCAGTAAATATGAATTACAAGCTAAAACCTTTGGAAATAATACTTTTAGTTCAGACGGCAGCAGGTTAGGAGATGTAAGTTTAGCTTCCAATGTTAAAATATTGGACATTATGAATAAACAATACAAAGACGTTTATCCGGCAAGACTTGCTGGGGTTATTGTAAGCGCTTCTGTTATTTATTATGAACTGGATGACAACGGTGAGATTGCTCAGCTTATACTAAATAATGTTACCGGCGATTTGTATCAATATGGTATATTTACCGGGTTTAATGTACAGGGAGATAAAGCAGCTTATGGATATGTAATTGATGGAGTAAAAGGAAGCTTAACTAGTAATTCGCTAAGCAATTTTGATATTAATATAGGACCGAAGGGGTTTGTATTTGATGAAAAAGAATTAACAGGAACATTTGGATTATCAGAGGAAAACGTTATATCCCTTGGCAAAACATCTGTTCAGGTAAAGGATGCAAAATATCCGTTAGCAGAAGAATACGATGTATATTATTTAAAAAATGGAGAGTATATCATGACAACCATTGACAAAGTATCCGACTTATCAAAATATGAATTGATAGCTTATTATGACGGAGCGGTCTCTCTTGGTGGTAGAGTTCGAATCATTGTAGCAAAAAGTAAAGCGTAGAGCGAGGTAGAAACAATGAAGAATTTTAAAAAAATTCAATGGAAGAAATTAATAAAGTGGGTTGTGATTTTATTAGTTATTATAATAATTGGGAATTTTGCAGTACGTCAATTTTTTGCTAACCGAATAACTCCAAGTATTACAGAGGCTGCAGTTACTACAGCAAAGGTTGAAACCAGAGATATCAAGACCGTACTATCCTCCTCCGGAACAATAGCACCGAAAAATACTTATGCGGTGAAAACTCTTGTTGAGGGTGAAATCATAGCTGCTGATTTTGAAGAAGGAGACATAGTCACAGAAGGACAGGTCCTTTACCAAATTTCCACAGATGACCTGGACAACAAGATTGAAACGGCAACAACCTCAGTTACAAGAGCTGAGGAGGATTATAGTAAAGCAAGAGAAAATTATGATGAGGCAGAGGCAAATTACCAGGAGGCTAAAACAACATACGACGAGGCATCCGAAGAATATGGCAATCTAAATATCGAATCTACAGAAACCGGGATTGTGAAGACCCTATTTGTGAAAGAGGGAGATAAGCTTCAAAGCGGCAGCCAGATTGCCGAAGTTTACGATAATAGTTCTATGCTTTTGATAATTCCATTTAATGCTGCGGAAGTAGATCAAACCATGGTTGGAAAACATACTGAGGTAATCATGTCAGATAGCTTTGAAGCATTGGAGGGAAAGGTTACAAAGGTAAGCAATATAGAAGAGGTGTTAAGCGGGAATCGACTGGTAAGGTCAGTTACCATCCGTGTTTCAAATCCAGGAGGTTTAACAACTGAAAGCGTAGCTACGGCGGCAATCGGTGATATCTACAGTAATGGGGAAGGAAAATTTAGTGTTTCGACGGAAAAGGTAATTACGTCAGAAACCACAGGAAAGATCAGCACACTTAAGATAGAAGAGGGCAGTAAAATTACCACAGGGGACATTATTATTGTATTGGACCCAAAATCAATAGAAGATCAATTAGCCTCTTACAAAAAAGACATGGAAAATGCAGAGGATTCTGTTGAAAATGCAAAGGAAAGTACAGAAAAAGCACAGGAGGCAATTGAGGATTCGCAGAGTTCACTACAGGAGCTTAATGATTCTAGAGCGGACTATAGTGTTACGGCACCAATCTCCGGTCAGATTATTAGTAAGACTTCCTTGACAGGGGATACCATTAACTTTAATTCCGCGCTATGTACTATTTATGATTTATCCACCGTTAAGTTTGATATGTATATCGACGAATTAGACGTCTTGAATGTTAAAGTGAACCAAGAGGTTAATATCACGGCAGATGCACTAGAAAATGTTGTGTTTCAGGGTATGGTTACTAATATTAGCTTGGAAAGTACCGCCAACCAAGGAGTAACTCAGTATCCGGTCACAGTACGAATCGATGATACAGGTGATCTTTTGCCAGGTATGAACGTTACTGGCGAAATTATTCTTGAAAAAGCGGAAGGTGTACTGGCAATTCCAAGTGATGCCTTAATGAGGGGCGATATGGTTTATGTTGCTGATTCTACAATTACGGAAGCAGTGGGAGAGGTATTGGCAGGCTTTCGGGCGGTTCAGGTAGAAACAGGCATTACAGATGGTGATTATATAGAGGTTATCAGTGGATTAACTGGGAAAGAAGAGGTATATGTTGTTCGTGCTTCGGGTACGGAGGATATGATGAATCTTATGCCTGGAGGAGGAAATTTTGACTTTGCTGTACCTGGTGGGGTAGGAAGTACAGGAGGTTCTGGAGGTAGCCAAAGAATAATTAGAGATGGTGCAAGTATGACTAGGCCAAACGATTAATTAAGAGGAGATGCTCATAAATATGATGAAACAAAAACTTGAAAAAGAGGAAGCACCACTTATTAATCTGATTGATATATATAAAATATATCATATGGGTAATACAGAAGTCCGCGCCAATGATGGTATTAGCTTACAGATACAGGCGGGCGAATTTGTTGCCATCGTTGGTAAGTCGGGTAGTGGTAAATCAACAATTATGAACATTATCGGAGCCCTAGATGTTCCGACACAAGGTCAGTATATTTTAAATGGCCAGGATGTTAGTAAGATGAAAGGGGATGCCCTTGCAACAGTTCGCAATAAAATGATAGGCTTTATATTTCAACAATATAATCTTTTGTCAAAGCAAAATTTATTAGAGAATGTTGAACTGCCATTACTATATGCCGGTATAGGTAAGAAGCAGAGAAAACAGCTTGCAATGGAGGTGCTAAAGAAGGTTGGTATTGAGGATAAGTGGAAAAACTACCCCAATCAACTATCAGGCGGACAGCAGCAAAGAGGCGCTATTGCCAGAGCTTTAGCTGGAAATCCTTCCATAATTCTCGCTGATGAACCGACAGGAGCGTTGGATTCAAAAACCAGTCGTGAGTTATTGGATTTTTTAAAGCGATTGAATGAGGAAGGAAATACGATTATCCTAATCACACATGATCATAGTGTTGCCGCCGAAGCAAATCGTATTGTTATGTTATATGATGGTAAAATTACGTTCGACGGACCAACGGGGGATTATAGGAAGCAGGAAATAGTATGAGAATAAGTCAAGCATTTAAATTAGCGTGGAAAAGTATTTTAGGCAGCAAAATGCGTTCCTTTCTTACAATGCTGGGAATGATTATCGGTGTTGCGTCGGTTATTACTTTACTGGGTCTGATTCAGGGTGTAACGAATTATCTGATTTCTACTTTTTCAGAGCTAGGTACCAACATGATCACGGTATCTGTTACCAGTACGGATACTAGAAAAACGAATGTAGATGATATGTATCAATTTGCAGAGGATAACAGCTACATTTTCCAAGGAGTAACACCTAATGTAAGTTCAAGATATACTGTAAAAAACGGAAGTAATTCCTTGACTAGTACCGTAGTCGGAGTGGGAGAAGATTATTTGGATATTAATAATCTATCCTTGAATAGCGGACGATTTATTCAATATGCTGATATTAAAAATCGCTATAACGCCTGTGTAATCGGTACCTATATCGTTGATGAATTATTTGAGGGCATTGCTAGAATAGGGGATTCCATAAAAATCGATGGTCAAGTTTATACTATCGTAGGGTTTCAGGAGGAACAGGCTGATTCGGAAGCAAATTCTACAGATGACCGAATCTACATACCATATTCAAATGCAGTGAGACTTGCAGGCTCCTCTGATATTTCAAACTATACTTTTGCTACCACAGATACCATATATGTGGAACAGGGAGAAGAGTTACTGGACAATTATCTTTATAGTATTATGAAAAATGAGGACCTTTACACGATTACCAGCATGACACAGCTTTTAGATACAATCAATACTATGACAGGTATGCTAGCTTCTGTTTTGGGAGGTATAGCCGGAATATCCTTGTTGGTGGCTGGTATTGGTATTATGAACATTATGCTGGTATCTGTGGTGGAAAGAACGAAGGAAATCGGAATACGTAAATCTCTGGGAGCTAAAAAGCGGGATATCATGTGGCAATTTGTCATAGAAGCTGCAACAATTAGCACAATTGGAGGGATCATTGGAATCCTAATTGGGAGTATAGCAACAAGTGCCTTAGGAAATGCATTCGGTATTGAAGCAGCACCTACCCTGAATTCTATTCTTTTAGCATTTGGAGTATCTGCGGGTATTGGAATCGGATTTGGGTATATGCCGGCGAATAAAGCAGCGAAGCTTAACCCGATTGACGCCTTAAGAAGTGAGTAAACAAAGACATGCGGTAATCTCCAGTCTTTTGTTAATAAAATGTTGGATGATTAGTAAAATCAAACGGAAATAAATAGAATGAAAGTTTTAATTGTAGGGAAAAGGAGACTGTGTTGATAGAGAACAGTCTCCTTTTCCTTGCTGAACCTTAAAATCAAAAAAGCATGGATTTTTTATTATAAAAACAGTATAATGTTTGAAGTGTAAATGATAGAGCTTAGCATTCCAATCGAAGGAGAATACATGAAGAAACAAGATTTTTACTATGACTTACCGCAAGAATTAATAGCGCAGGATCCATTAGTGGATCGTTCTAGTTCAAGATTGCTGGTTTTAGACAAAAATACCGGGGATGTAGAACATAAGATATTTAAGCAGATCACACAGTACCTTAAAAAAGGAGACTGTCTGGTAATTAACAACACGAAGGTAATCCCTGCAAGGTTAATAGGTGAAAAAATCAGAGAGCAAAACAGCCTGCCAGAAGAGAATGAGATTCATGGTGCTAAGATAGAATTATTACTATTAAAGCGAAGAGAAAATGACATCTGGGAAACCTTGGTAAAGCCTGGGAAGAAAGCAAAACCTGGCACGAAAATCAGCTTCGGTGAGGGACTTTTAATCGGTGAAATTATAGATATAATTGAGGATGGAAACCGACTGGTTAAATTTAACTACCAGGGAATTTTTGAGGAAATACTGGACCGCTTGGGAGAAATGCCTCTTCCACCCTATATTACTCACGAACTTGTTGATAAGAACCGATACCAGACAATTTATGCAAAATATGAGGGCTCGGCAGCGGCACCAACGGCCGGTCTGCATTTTACGAAGGAACTACTTGCAGAGATTAGAGATATGGGAGTTGAAATCGCAAATGTGACATTGCATGTGGGACTTGGAACCTTTCGCCCAGTCAAGGTGGAAAATATTTTAGAGCATCACATGCACTCTGAATTTTATCAAATATTTAAAGAAGAAGCGGATAAAATCAATGAAACAAAAAAAACCGGTGGGAGAGTAATCTGTGTTGGTACGACCAGCTGCAGAACAGTTGAGTCAGCTGCGGATGAATATGGAATGTTACAGGCAGGAAGCGGCGATACTTCTATTTTCATATATCCGGGGTATCATTTTAAAGTTTTGGACGCTCTGATTACCAATTTTCACCTTCCGGAATCTACATTAATGATGTTAGTGTCTGCATTGGCAGGAAGAGAGAATATTATGGCTGCATATCAGCAGGCTGTCGAGGAGCGTTATCGGTTTTTTAGTTTCGGGGATGCAATGTTAATACAGTAATATACTAAGTATAAGAGGATGGAATCTCATGATTGCTTTTTTACTAATGATAGAAGATGAAGGAAAAAGAGATAAACTTGAAGATTTGTATATTACATACCGCAGAGAACTGTTCTATGTAGCATATAATATTCTTCATGATTATCAGGACGCGGAAGATGCCATTCAGAATGCCTTTTTAAGAATTTCCAAATATTTAGATAAAATTGGAGAAATAAGGTGCAAGAAAACCAGAGGTTATTTGGTTATTATAGTAAGAAACCTATCCTTTGACCGGTTCAATGAAAAGAAGAAGGCAGTCCCGGTAGATTTCTTGGACGAAACAGCAGAAGAAATCGATAGCGAAGTATCCATAGAAAATCATGTACTTAACTTAGAGCGAGGCAAAGAATTGGCTGAGGCGTTATCTAAGTTGAATTCAAATTATGCGGATCTACTCACGTTAAAGTATTATTATGAATACAGCACACCGGAAATTGCTGATTTACTAAATTTGTCCTACGAGGTTGTCAGTGTAAGACTAACTCGTTCGAAAGTAGCCTTAAGAAAAATTTTATCTGAAGGAGGGGTAAAATATGAATGAAAGCTTAAACGCTGATAAAGAATATAAAGCCCAGCTAGAAGAAAACTTTCTTAAGCATATCGGGTATGAACATGTAGAAAATCTTTGCACTGAACTTGATTCGCAAAAAGAGTTCTGGAAGGATATCGAGGTCCCGGAAAGTCTAGATCAATGGTTTAATGACTTTCATAAAAAGGAAGGGAAAAGAAGAAGCAAGCGCAACAAGAATGCATCGGTGATAAGATTTATGAAGAGGGCAGCAGTTGTGATTCTATTTATTATTGGGATAAATTATTTTCTGATTACAACAGTTGAGGCTTACCGAATTCAATTTTTCAAAGCGGTTGTTTCTATACAAGAGAGATTTACACAGATTGATTATGAGTCTAATAATCCTGGAAATGTACCTGATTTATCGGATGCCTGGAGTGGTAGGTATTATTTTTCTTATCTTCCGAAAGGTTATACGTTAACGGAAAACGATATCAATGAGTACATGGCAGAATTGAAATATACGGATGAGGATGGCAATCTGATAGTTTTACAGCAATATTTTGAGAAGTCTTCCTCAATTATGAATTCCGAGGGGGGAATAGTAACAAATATTATTATTAATAATGAAAAAGCAATTCTTGTGGAAAAAGGCAGTAATTTAAAAATAGTTAGTTGGTTGCAATATGACAGAGCCTTTTATCTTCTAGCATACAATACTGAATTATCAGAGATTGTGAAAATGGCAGAAAGTATAAAAATTAAGAAATAATGGTCAATTGACAAGGTAAGTTCTTGTTTGTCAAAGTAAACATCTAGATAGTGATTGAAATATTAGAAACATATATAAATTGCAAAAAACATCCTGTATATATAGATGCTTTTTTGTACTGTAAGGT
>Ga0209724_1003233_pt1 | contig 13440 bp, 15 predicted proteins | sample grotaG_FD_184143 | JGI IMG/M metagenome (GOLD analysis project Ga0209724, IMG submission 184143) | Glacier valley bacterial and archeal communities from Borup Fiord, Nunavut, Canada, to study Microbial Dark Matter (Phase II) -... | ecosystem: Environmental > Aquatic > Freshwater > Ice > Glacier ...
ACGGACGGGTCGATCGTCTACCCCACGAGGATGGCGACAGGTCAGCGTCCTCCCAACTTGCTCCGCCAGACCACGCGCCATGAGGTCGCCGTAGCCTCTGTGTCGGCTCGATACATGGCGGCTGGATACGAGTGGTCCCGCGATCGACAGCCGCAAGGGTTCATGGACCATCAAGCCGACGGGGTAGCCATCAGAGGCGGGGTCACCGAGCTCGTCGAGGTTGAGCTCACGCCGAAATCCTGGCAACGGTACAAGCACATCTTCGTCTGTTTCTCGCGTCGCATGGGGGCCGGTGAAATCGGCCGTATCAGCTACTTCGGCACGCCCGGCGTTGATCGCGTGATCAACCGTGAGTCAAAGCGATGGATGATGCCCGCGGAGCGGGCCGAGTTGACCACTACGATCTCGTTCGATTCTCGAGGGCGATGGGTCGGCGCGAATCACCCCGCGCACCAAGATTCCTATGCCGAGTGACCAAGCCTCCATCTTCGTCATGGCGTGGCCGTTGGAGGTCGCTCGTAGAGGGCGAGCAACGGCAGTATCGTTCTGCTACGGGTGAGCGCATTGAGCGATTCCTTGACCGGGCGGCCGAGCCGAGCGTCATTGGCGGTAGGGACTTGCGGGTCTTTTGGAATGGTGTCCCCCACATCGAAGACCAAGACAACCCCGATGACAAAGACTGGGCCGCAAGCGAACCGGATCCTAAGGCCCCTTGATGCCGCCGGTCGTAGTGGTTGAGGTCGAGGGGTTACATCATTTGGGTCACTAAGGGTGTTTTGCACACGGCGGTTTGGGCCGACCCAGCTGAAGTCTTGCCCGAGTCAGTGATTGCAATGATGGAGGCGCTAAGTTCCGAGCGGCGCAACGCGCTTTCCGAGGCTCTCGGCGACGATCTGGTTAAAGAGAGCGAACGGATCGACGCGTTTGCCGAGCTCGCGGACGACTCCGTCGAATCGAAGTTCGCCCATACCTGGATGCCTCCACAAGCGCTCGCCCATGTGGTCCGTGAGAATTCAGAGAGTCTCAAGCGCGAGGTTGCTTTGACCGACATACGCCGGCTGCTCGACGCCTATTTGACCCTCGACGATTATTTGGACGATGCCCCCGAAGCGGACTGACGATGTCTTGCACGGGCGAGAGCTGACTGCCAGAACTACCGAGAGGAGAACGGTTGGGTCCGACGATTTACTTCGAGGTGTTCGGCGGGTTCGTTGCATTGCTTGGGTTGAGTATCGCAATTTTTCGACGGTCGGTTACTCGGTTCCTGCAGATTTATTATGGGCTGAAGCGGAGCGCTTGGGGTGACTGGATAGCATCGAGAATTTCTGTGTGGTCGACGATGGTCTTGGCAGCCGAACTTTTCGCCTTTGGGTGCCTCATGATGTTCATGGCCGTTCGGGTCAGCATGCTCGCCGGGTGATCCTTCGGCGCGACCGCAACTCGCGCCCTATATTTGTCGCGCGTGGCAATGCAACTTTCCGAGACGCCGTCCTCATGGCGGACAGGCTAATCTCGTCGCGTGGCTGTGTGGACTGAAACTGATCGTGGGCCCGACCGCGCTTACTTCGGCGGAAGCTTTGTGACCAAATTTCGACCCAAGGTCGTGCTCGAGCAAGCTGTGACCGCGTTGGACCAGCTTGGTTATCGCGTGTCGCGGCTTGACGCTGCCGGTTGGACAACCGCAGGCGATCTCCATCACGGCGTGAGTAGCGCGCTCGAGTTCTCCGCCTATTACGGCAGAAAGTTTGACGCGTTGAATGATTGCCTTTCCGATGTCGCTGCCCAATCCTACGGATGGAGCCCTGAGGACACGGGTCTGATTCTCGTAATCGACAACATTGACAAGTTCTGGGCTGCCGAGTGTGAAGCGGCATTCGTTCTGCTGGATGTCTTCAGTCTCAACGCGCAGTACGCGGCCCTCTTCGGCAAGCGACTAGCTTGTCTTGTGAGGTCGGACGACGCGTGGTTTGAACCGATGCCGATCGGTGCGAGGAGCGCCCGATGGAACAGAGCTGAATGGCTTAACAGCAATCGCACCGGCGATCTTTAGAGAGACCGGGTTACTGCTCACTCCCACCCGGTTGCTGCGGTGATCGCTAGATAGAGTTGCGCTGTCATGGCCGTGATGGCCGTGATAGCACAGATGGCGTTTGGTGTGATGCTCCTAACCTCCGGCATGCTGTTGATCGTATTTCGACGCTCGAATGCCAAACGCCCGCCGTGGTACCGGCGTCGGTTTCCGGAACGCTATCTGCTCGCGGAGGCAGCGGCCGGGGGTATTTTGTGCCTTTGCATAGGGTGCGGATTCTTCGTACTGGGGATCTTCATGGTCAGCTGACCGAACACGCGACTACCTTCCCGCTCGATGTCGGCGGACGCGTCACCCGCTCAAATTCGTCGGGCCTCGACGGTTATGCGGACTAATCGCTGCTCGAGGACTTCTCCGCCGTAAGTCGTTGGCCCGTCCTAGCCTGAATAGACAACCGTGTCTACCATGCGTGGGGAGTAGCTATGGGAACCATCTCGTCGTACGAAACATCGGGCGGAAAGCGCTACCGGGTTCGTTATCGAAAACCCGACCGCCATCAAACCGACAAACGCGGCTTCAGAACCAAGCGCGAAGCGGAGGACTTTCTCGCGTCTGTCGAGGTCTCAAAGCTCCGGGGGGAGTGGGTGGACCCGACCAGGTCTCGGATCACGGTGAAGGAGTGGGCGGAGGCTTGGTACGAGGCACAGCTCCAGTTGAAGGCCACGACCCTCTCGGGATATCGGCACTCGCTCGATAAGCATGTGCTGCCGCGATGGGGCCTCATGCGTTTGGTCGACATCGGTCACTCCGACGTTCAAGCATGGGTTTCGAAGCTGTCGAAGAACCTCGCGCCGTCAACCGTCCGACAGATCTACTTGGTGCTCTCAGGGTTGCTCAAGTACGCCGTGCGTGACGGTCGGCTCAATCGGAACGTTGCGGAAGGTGTTCAGCTTCCGCGGGTGGTCAAGGGCAGACGCGGGTACCTGACTCACGACCAAGTGCGGGTGCTCGCGCGCGGGTGCGGCGAGTATGGGGACGTCGTCCTCTTCCTCGCCTATACCGGTCTGCGGTGGGGTGAGATGGCGGCACTGCGCATCGGCCGCCTCGATATGCTGCGTCGCCGCATCGATGTTGCCGAGGGCGTCACGATGCCGCGCGGCCAACTTGTTTGGAGTACCCCGAAGAGTCACAGCAGCAGGTCGGTTCCATTCCCCGAGTTCCTTGCGGAACCGTTGGCTCGGCGCTGTGCAGGTCGCAAGCGGGACGAGCTCGTGTTCGTCGGGCCAGATGGTGGAGTACTCCGCAGCGGGAATTTTCGACGGCGGCAGTTCGCTTCGGCCGTGGCAGAAGCCCAAGCCGAGGATGCTGACTTCCCCGACATCGCTCCACACGACCTTCGACACACCGCGGCAAGCCTCGCGGGGTCTGCCGGTGCAAACGTGAAGTCGGTGCAACGGATGCTCGGCCACGCGAGCGCCGCAATGACACTCGACGTCTACGCCGACCTCTTTGATGATGACTTGGACGCCGTTGCGACGGCTTTGAACGCCAGCGCGACTGCCGGAAGTGTGGGCAAAGTGTGGGCAGAGCCCCCACTCTCAGGTTCGCGGAGCCGCCAGAAATGAAGAAAACCCCCGGAATCCCGGGGGTTTCAGTGGTGGCTCCGACCGGCGTCGATCCGGTGACCTTTCGATTTTCAGTCGAACGCTCTACCAACTGAGCTACAGAGCCAACAGGCGCGGCCGCTCTTGCGAGAAGCCGTTCCTTGCGACCCTGACCGGACTTGAACCGGCGACCTCCGCCGTGACAGGGCGGCGCGCTAACCAACTGCGCTACAGGGCCTAGCTATTGTGATCTGTTCAGACATTCCTGCCTGTGTTTTGTGACCCCAACGGGATTCGAACCCGTGTTAACGCCGTGAAAGGGCGCCGTCCTAGGCCACTAAACGATGGGGCCGCGAGATTCCAGAATCTCTTAGCTACCGAGGGTTAAGCATAGGGTGGCACCGGGGAATTGCCAAACGCGGTCACGGGAGCGATTTGGCCGAGCCCGGCGTGCGCTCGCGGCATCCGCGTCGAGGCAAGGTAGCTTCAAGCCGAAGTTGAAGCTTGCGTCGTGAGTGGCGCGAGCGCGGTACTGGGCAAAACGGCGGGGTGTTGTTATTGTGGTCAGTGTTAACAGTGTTATTCAGTGTGACTCGCCGAGATGGATAATACGATTCGGGGAGCAATGGTGAGCACGCGCAACAACCGGGGGAATTCGGCGGTACGCGGACTGCGATCGAGCAGATCCCGCCTGGTCGCCATCGCTGCCGTGCTCGCGATCCTCGCATCTGGTGCGATCGTCGCTTCGACCGAGGCGGCATGGGCCCAGGACTACCCCTCGTGGGCGGATGTCGCAAACGCGCGCAACAACGAAGCCGCAACGAAGTCGGCAATTGCCCAGATTCAAGGGCTGCTCGCGGGCCTCAAAGCCGAGGCCGAACGCACTCAGGCCGACTCGCAGGCCAAGGGCAACATCTGGGCCGAGGCCGACACCAAGTTCCAAGAGGCCGCGTCGCGAGCCCAAACCCTTCAAGATCAGGCAGATGCCGCCAACGTGCTCGCGACCGCGTCAGAGCAGCGCGCGGGCCAAATGGCCGCGCAGCTCATGCGCAGCGGCGGCGGAGACATCACCGCGACTCTGTTCGCCAACACGGGCAACGCAGACAACCTGCTCTATGGGCTCGGTATGTCGAGCAAGATTTCGGAGCAGGCGAACGCGATCTATGAGCGCGCTCTGCAAGACAAGAACACCGCGCAAGCACTGACCGACTCCGCCGACGTCGCCAAGGCGCAACTCAAGACTCTCAAAGACGCCGCAGAGAAGGCTTTCGCAGAAGCCCAGACTGCGGCGACGGCCGCTTCTGATGCGCTCGCCGCTCAGCAGAACCACGAAGCCGAGCTTCAATCACAGCTCGTCGTGCTCCAGGCAAACCGTGAAGCGACCGAAGCCGACTTCCTCGCCGGGGTCAAGGCACGTACCGGATCGGGGGCATCCCTCGACGCGGGGGAAATCAGTGACAGCGGTTGGGCCAAACCGGCGTCGGGCTACATCACCGACGGCTTCGGATGGCGCGTTGCCCCAACGGAGGGCGCCTCAACCTTCCACCGTGGTACCGATATCGGTGCGAGTTGTGGCCAGAACATGTACGCGGCATCGAGCGGCACGGTCGAATACGCCGGATGGAACGGCAGCTACGGAAACTTCATCCTGATCGATCACGGCAACGGCGTGGAGACCGCGTACGGGCACATCGCGAGCGGTGAAACGCACGTGACCACGGGCGAGGCGGTTGTGGTCGGCGAGGACATTGCTCAGGTTGGCACGACGGGGACCTCGACCGGTTGCCACCTGCACTTCGAGGTCCGGCTGGGCGGCGTAGCCGTCAACGCCGTGCCATTCATGTCGGGTCAGGGCATCCAACTTGGTTGACCCTCGTCGCCGTGAGCGTTCGGAGCGGTAATGCCTCGGCATCACCGCCCCGGTGGGGCGCTCGCTTTCGTCGTCGCTGGCAGCGTACTGATTACGCTCGGAGTGGCTGCACCCGCGTCGGCGGAGAACTATCCCACGTGGGACCAGGTGCTCGCCGCACAACAGGACGAAGCGAAAACGCAGGCTGAGATCTCCACGATTGAGGGTGCGCTGGCCAAACTCCAATCGGATGCCGACACCCTCGGACGCGAGGCGCAGCGCAAGGGCGAGCAGTACAACGCCGCACGGGAAGATCTCGCAGCGGCAACCATCACCGCAACTGACCTGAAGGCGCAACGGGCGAATGCTCAGCGCAGGGCGGCGGATTCGAGCCGGCGGGCTGGTCAGCTGATGGCGCAACTGGCGCACACGGGAGGGGGCAGCGTGACACTCGGTCTGCTCTTGAGGGCCGACCCGAAGAACCTCCTCGAATCCCTCGGGACCGTGAGCAAGCTCAGTGAGCAGGCCACCGCGATTTACCGGCAAGCCGCTCAAGACACGAATCAGGCCAAGGCCATGGGCGATCAGGCGAACATTGCCGAGGGCAAACGCGCCGAGCTCGCAGTGGCGGCCAAGAAGGCTCGAGACGTCGCACAGTCTGCGGCGGATGCCGCACTCACGAAGGTCGCGGACCAACGGGCCGCCGCCGACACGATGTACGCGCAACTCGCCACTCTCAAGGGCACGACCGTTGCCGTGGAAGCCGGCTACGAGGCGGGCCTCACGGCAGCGAAGGAGCAGGCAGCCCAGCCGCCGCCACCCCCGACGCCTCCCGTGTCACCCAATCCACCCCCGGCGGCTCCCAATTCGTCCGCGGTGGCGACCGCCATCGCGTTCGCCTCCGCGCAGCTCGGCAAGCCATACCAATTCGCCGGATCGGGGCCAGATAGCTGGGACTGCTCGGGACTCACCAAGGCTGCATACGCGGCAGCCGGTGTCTACATCGGAGCGCATTTTGTGTCGAGCCAGTACTACACGATGGCCGGTGCCGGCAGACTCGTGCCGCTTGCGGAGATGGTTCCGGGCGACCTGATTTTCTACGCCGACGGAGGTTATCCGGGCAGTTTTTACCACGTGGCAATGTACGTCGGCGGCGACCAAATGATTGAAGCGCCGCGCGAGGGCATTCCCGTGCGCATCGTCAACGTGCGCTACTACGACGCGTTGCCCTACGCGGGCCGTCCGACACCCTAGCTGTCAACCTGCGGTTGGCCCTTGCGCGTCGTGAGGGTATAAGAACCCCCTATGTCTGCGCCGTTGTCACGACGGGCGCGATCGCGCTCGTCACGTTGCTCAGTGGATGTACGCCCGCGCCGAGTCCCAGTCTGGACCATCACGGCTCAGGCTGCTGCCCCCAACGGATCGCTGCTCGACCTCACGATGGTCGTCTACTACCCGGTGACGCCGGACTCGGCCGAAGGCGGGGCCATCGCTGCCTACCTCGCCTTTGCCGGCAACACGAGCTCCGTCGCCGACCCCGCGTTCATCGCGAGCCACGGCGCCGTGTACCAGCCCATCGCGGTGGACGCCGTGCCAGCGGGTGGACGGGCCTGGCCCGCCGACCAGGGTGTGACCCCGCGCTTCGGCACGGGCCTCGCGGAGACGACCGTCGGTCTGCCTCTGTCGCGCCTGGAGTTCAACCGCCACAGCTTCACGGCACCCGGCGACGGCTGGGCGATCGCCGCGATCTACAACGAGAACGGATCACCCACGTCGCCCGAGCACTGGGCTGACCGACTCGGCTCGTATGGTTTCGAACAATTGACGGTCAACTCGGCCGTCACGGGGTGCTCGATCGTGAAGACGCCACTCGCGCTCAGTTCGGCAGCCTTCGTAAACTGGCTGGATGCCTCGTGCACCGTGGATCAGGGCGACTGAGCGGGGGCTAGTGCCCTTCGGCCTTGAGCTTCTCGATGCCGGCGAGCACGATGGTTTCGGCTTCGGCCGCGTTGCCCCAGCCGTCAACTTTGACCCATTTGCCGGGTTCTAGGTCTTTGTAGTGCTCGAAGAAGTGCTGGATCTCCTTCTTCGTGTACTCCGGAATGTCATCGATGTCTTGAATGTGCGCCCAGCGCGGGTCTTTGGCTTGGACGCAGATGATCTTCGCATCGCTCCCACCGTCGTCGGTCATGTTGAACACCGCGACCGGGCGCACCGAGATGCCGACACCGGGGAAAGTGGGGGCGTCGAGCAGAACTAGGGCATCGACGGGATCGCCGTCAAGACCGAGAGTGTTCTCGAAGAATCCGTAGTCGGTCGGGTAAGCGAAGGTCGTGAAGAGGTACCGATCGAGGAACACCCGCCCGGTCTCGTGGTCGACCTCATACTTGTTCCGGCTCCCCTTTGGGATCTCGACGATGATGTCGTAGGCGGCCATGCGATGCTCCTCATGAGATATCCCGGACACAGAACCGGGTTGCTGCAATAACGTTATCGGATGCCACCTGTCCGCCCGAGACTGACCGCGGCCATCGCCGACGTGCGGCGAGCGGTGCGTACGAGCCTCGTTGGGAGGCAGTGGCTCGAAGGCCGTGCTGCCTCGCAAAGCCCGCTCGTGCTCGTGGCTCTCTCGGGTGGCCCAGATTCCCTCGCGCTTGCCGCGGCCGTCGCGTTCGAGGCCCCGCGAGCGGGCATTCGCGCAGGAGCGGTCATCGTCGACCACGGGCTTCAACCCGGCTCTGCGGATGTCGCGGCGCGCGCGGCGCAGCAAGCCGACGCGCTCGGCCTCAGCCCCGTCCTCGTGCGCACGGTGACCGTCGGCGGCGACGGCGGACCGGAGGCCGCCGCGCGGGCCGCGCGTTACGCCGCGCTCGCCGAGGCGGCGGCCGAGCTGTCGGCTGCCGCAGTACTCCTCGGACACACCCTCGACGACCAGGCCGAGACGGTGCTGCTGGGGCTCGCGCGCGGCAGTGGCGCCGCGAGCCTCCAGGGGATGGCCGTGGAGTCGGGGTTGTACGTGCGACCGCTGCTGGGCATCCGGCGCTCGGTCACCGTGCAGGCGTGTGCCGATGCTGCCCTCGAGCCGTGGCACGATCCGCACAACGCCGACCCGCGGTTCAGTCGAGTACGTGTTCGCTTGACCGTGCTTCCCGCGCTCGAGGCCGAGTTGGGTCCCGGCATCGCCGAAGCGCTCGCGCGCACCGCAGAGCAATTGCGGGAGGACTCCGAAGCCCTCGATCGGTTCGCCGAAGAACTCGCTGAAGATCTTGCCGAGCACTCCGAGGCCGGCTTAGCCTTGCCGGTCGCTGCGCTCGCAGCCAACCCTGCGGCTTTGCGTCAGCGTCTGATCCGGCTCGCCGTGGCGAGCGAGTTCGATGTCGCACTCAGTCGCGCACAGACCCTCGCGGTGGCGCAGCTCGTGACCGATTGGCACGGACAGGCCGCACTCGACCTGCCCGGCATTAAAGTGGAGCGACGGGCCGGGCTGGTGCGGTTCAGCGCCCAAAGTCGACAACAGGAATAGGAACCATGGAACTCGCCGACGTAGCCGACGACATCACGGAGGTCATTCTCACGGAGGGCCAGATCCACGACAAGATCGCTGAGCTGGCTCGCCGCATCGAACACGACTATGCGGGCGAACGCCCGCTTCTCGTCGGTGTACTCAAGGGTGCAGTCATGGTGATGGCCGATGTCGCCCGCGAGCTCAAGATGCATGTCGACATCGACTTCATGGCCGTGTCCTCGTATGGCGCGAGCACCGAGTCGAGCGGAGTTGTCAGGATCCTCAAAGACCTCGACGCCGACCTCGCGGGTCGCCACGTGATCATCGTGGAAGACATCATCGACTCAGGCCTCACCCTCGCGTGGTTGCGGTCGAATCTCGAGAGCCGGGGTCCGGCGTCGCTCGAGATCGTTGCGCTCCTTCGTAAGCCGGATGCCGCGAAGGTTCAGGTCGACGTCAAGTACTTCGGTTACGACATCCCGAACGCGTTCGTGGTGGGGTACGGCCTGGACTACGCGGAGCGCTACCGCAACCTGCGCGGTGTCGCGGTTCTTGCTCCGCACGTGTACGCATAGGCGATCGCTGACGTCGCGGGACGGGTAGAGGCCAACACCGGGTACGCGCAAGGCGAACATCCAGTCGGTATCCAGCAGTAGACCGGTAGCCTTTCACTACATTTCCTGAGCAGGAGGGTGACGGGTTTTCACACCCGGAACATCATGGATTTCAAGCGCATACTTCGCGGACCGGTCATTTACATTGTCTTGGCGATCGCTGCCGTCTGGATCGGGGCAACCCTTCTTACCGGCACTGGCTTCAAGGCGGTGACGACGCAAGAGGGTTTGTCGCTGCTCAAGGGCACGACCGTCGACTCGGCGAAGATTGTCGACGGCGAACAGCGCGTCGACCTCACACTGACTGTCGCCGATGGCACTAACGGCAAGCAAGTGCAGTTCTACTACGTCGCTCCTCGCGGCCAAGAGATTGTCGATGCGATCAACGCGTCCAAGGTCAAGAACTTCGACGACCAGGTTCCGCAGACCAACTTCTTTACGAGCCTGATCGGCATCCTGCTTCCGTTCCTCATCATCGGCGTGATCTTCTACTTCCTTCTTAGCCGCATGCAGGGCGGCGGCAACCGCGTTATGCAGTTCGGCAAGTCCAAGGCCAAGCTCGTCGGCAAAGAGGCTCCGAAGGTTACGTTCGCGGATGTCGCGGGAGCCGACGAAGCAATCGAAGAGCTCGAAGAGATCAAAGACTTCCTCAAGGAGCCAGCCAAGTTTCTCGCCGTCGGCGCCCGAATCCCCAAGGGCGTGCTGCTGTACGGCCCTCCCGGCACAGGCAAGACTCTGCTCGCGCGCGCGACCGCGGGTGAGGCGGGCGTGCCGTTCTACACGATCTCGGGTTCGGACTTCGTCGAGATGTTCGTTGGCGTCGGCGCGAGCCGCGTTCGTGACCTCTTCGACCAGGCCAAGCAAAACTCGCCCGCAATCATCTTCATCGACGAGATCGATGCGGTCGGACGTCACCGGGGTGCGGGTATCGGTGGTGGAAATGACGAGCGCGAACAAACGCTCAACCAGTTGCTCGTCGAGATGGACGGCTTCGACGTCAAGACCAACGTGATCCTCATCGCCGCGACCAACCGTCCGGACGTGCTCGACCCGGCGCTGCTTCGGCCGGGTCGCTTCGACCGGCAGATCGGCGTTGACTCGCCCGACTTGCTCGGTCGCAAGCAGATTCTGCAGGTGCACGCCAAGGGAAAGCCCATGGCCGACGGCGTCGATCTCGAAGTGCTTGCCCGCAAGACGCCTGGGTTTACGGGTGCAGACCTGGCGAACGTCCTCAATGAGGCGGCGCTGCTCACGGCGCGCTCGAATGCTCAGTTGATCGATAATCGGGCGCTCGACGAAGCGGTTGACCGAGTCATGGCCGGGCCGCAGCGGCGCACGCGTCTCATGAACGACAAAGAGAAGCTCATCACCGCCTACCACGAGGGCGGCCACGCCCTCGCGGCCGCGAGCATGCGCAACACCGACCCCGTGACGAAGGTGACGATCCTGCCGCGCGGTCGCGCACTGGGGTACACGATGGTGCTCCCCCTCGAGGACAAGTACTCCGTGACACGCAACGAGCTCCTCGATCAACTCGCCTACGCGATGGGAGGCCGGGTTGCCGAGGAGATCGTGTTCCACGACCCGACCACCGGGGCATCCAATGACATCGAGAAGGCGACAGCGATCGCCCGCAAGATGGTCACCGAGTACGGGATGAGCGCGAAAGTCGGCTCGGTCAAGCTCGGCCTGACGGCCGGTGAGCCCTTCCTCGGCCGCGACATGGGTGCGAGCCGGGACTACTCCGACACGATTGCGGAGACGATCGACGACGAGGTACGCGCACTCATCGAGCAGGCTCACGACGAGGCGTGGCAGGTGCTCAACACCAACCGCGACACGCTCGACAAGCTCGCAACCGAGCTGCTCGAAAAGGAGACCCTCGATCACGTGCAGCTCGCGAAGATCTTCGAGGGTATCCAGAAGCTACCCGCGCGCCCGCTGTGGTTATCGAGCGGCACCCGGCCGCTGTCGGACCGTCCGCCTGTGAGGGTGCCATCAAAGCTTCCCGTTGATTCCGGTCTCGTTGATGGCGCAGTAGCGACCGACGCCCCGCCGCGTCGTCGCGCACCGCGCCCGCGCAAGACTCCCGGCATCGCAACCGCCTAGCGCTCGAATGGTCATGGAGCCCCGGAGTGTGCTCCGGCACGCCGGGGCGGGCCCGCTCGTGCTCGGAATCCTCAATGTGACCCCGGACTCGTTCAGCGACGGCGGCGAGTTCAGTTCGCTCGACCGCGCGGTCGCGCGAGGACTGGAGTTGCGTGAACTGGGCGCCGACATCGTGGACGTCGGCGGCGAGTCGACACGGCCGGGCGCGATACCTGTTGCCGCCGACGAGGAGGCGCGCCGCGTCATCCCCGTTATCAGGGAACTAACCGACGCCGGAGTCGTGACGAGCATCGACACGATGAACGCGAGCACAGCGCTCGCTGCCACCGAAGCGGGCGCCACGATCGTCAATGACGTGTCGGGCGGGCTTGCTGACCCGACGATGTACAGCGTCGTTGCGGACCTGAACCTGCAGTACATCGCAATGCATTGGCGCGGACCGAGCGCGTCTATGGACGATGCAGCGCGCTACGGTGATGTCGTGGTTGACGTGCGCAGCGAGCTCAAGGTGAGGCTCGCCGAGATGGTGGTTGCGGGGATCGACCCAGACAACATCGTGCTCGATCCCGGGCTCGGGTTCGCGAAGACGGCCGAACACAACTGGCAGCTGCTCGCGCGGCTAGATGAGCTAGCTAGCCTCGGGCATCCCATTGTTGTGGGGGCGTCGCGAAAGCGGTTCCTTGCCCCGTTTGCACCAGATGGGTCACCGCCGGCCGAGCGAGACACCGCGACTGCGATTGTCAGCGCTCTTTCCGCCCAGGCCGGGGTGTGGGGCGTCCGAGTTCACGATGTGGCGGGAACCCGAAAGGCCCTCGCCATCGCTGACGCGTGGCGGCGTGGCCGGAAGGTGCCCCTGTGAGCGTGGCACGAGAGGCCGCACCGGTTGATTCGGTCATCGCAATCGGCAGTAACTTGGGCGATCGTGAGCGGGTTATCCGGGATGCCGTGCGCGATATCGGTGCACTCGACGCCGTAGTAGTGACCGCGGCGTCCGGTCTTGTCGAGACCCCCGCGCTGAAGACCGATGGGGTAGACGAGACTTCTCCCACGTACCTCAACGCGGTGATCATCGTGCGTACAACGCTGAGCGCACGCGAGTTGCTGATCGCGCTCAACCGGATTGAACGCTCGCACGGGCGCACCCGAGACGTCCGGTGGGGAGATCGCACGCTTGATCTCGACATCGTCACCTTTGGCGATTCCCAGATTGACGAACCAGACCTCGTCGTGCCTCACCCCCGCGCGTGGCAACGCGCCTTCGTGTTGGCCCCGTGGCTAGAGATCGACGATAACGCCGCGATCCCCGGCCGCGGAGCGGTGTCGACTCTGCTCGCAAGCACGGGCGAGAGCCCGGCGCGCTTCGTGAGGGAGGCCCTCGCGTGACCCGCACCAAACCGCTTCATCTGGCCTTGCTCGCGATCTTGGGTGCTGGTGTCATGTGGCTCACCCAATCCGCCCTTGCATCCGCGGGGCAACCGATCGTGATCCCGCCGATTACCCTCGCAGTCGCGCTCGTGCTGATCGGGCTCATCATCGTTGTCATGGCGCTTCCCGTGCGACGAGTCTCACGGGGCGTGCCGAATGCGCGAATCGATCCGTTCTATGCGACCCGAGTGCTCATGCTCGCGAAGGCGTCGAGCCTCAGCGGTGCACTCTTGGGCGGCGGGGCGCTGGGAATCGTCGGATACCTCGTGAGCCGCTCGGTGCAGCCGGCGACGACCTCTGTCGCC
>Ga0209724_1003236_pt1 | contig 13428 bp, 8 predicted proteins | sample grotaG_FD_184143 | JGI IMG/M metagenome (GOLD analysis project Ga0209724, IMG submission 184143) | Glacier valley bacterial and archeal communities from Borup Fiord, Nunavut, Canada, to study Microbial Dark Matter (Phase II) -... | ecosystem: Environmental > Aquatic > Freshwater > Ice > Glacier ...
GTTGTTGCGGCCGCCCGCGATCCCACTGTCAGCCAGGTTTTTGAGCCACTCCAGGCGGAGCGAGCCATTGGTATCTGCTTGCAAGGAATGACGTACCGTGGCGACGAGCGTGTTGTCTTTGTTAACGCTCCAGGAGCCGATCAACTCAGCGCGGCCAATGTAGTCACTGATATCGGGGTTGTCGTCATCGCCATCGTGTTCTGGCAGGCGTTGCCAGAGCCGTCCCTGCAACTGGAACTGACTCCCTTTTTCCAGGCCTGCCATCAGCACCAGCCGGTTCCAGCTGCGTGAGAGAGGCAGCGTCTGGCCATTGGATTGATGCACCAGGCTGAGACCGCTGTAACGCAAACGCCAACCCCCGGGCAATTCAGCCTCGGTGGGGTAGATGTAGGTGATTTCCGGCTCGTGGTCGGTGCTGCGAAACGGACGCGAGAGATCGCCGTTGAACAGTTGCCAATAGGACTGTTGGGTGTAGCCAAACCACAGCGAGTCGCGCCGTAAGGATTGCCGGCCGTCGAGCAGTCCGGTGAGCAGTCCCTGGGCGATTTTGGTGCGCACCGACACCTGGATGCGGGTTTCGCTGGGGCTGTAGGCCTGAGCGCTGGTTGCCGTGTGATCGGTGGCAGGTGAAGCGGGCTGCATGTTGACACTGTCGGAGCCAATCCAGGACAGACTGATGGGCCGGAAGCCCCGGATACCGAAGGTGCCGCAGTCGCTGCCGGCTTCCAGTTCCCAGAAGCGGGACAACTCTGAAAATCCGGGGTTCTTGCAGTCATGCGCGGCGGGCGCCTCCATGGTGATCGTCACGGGGGCGGGGGACGCCTGTGATCCAGCAGCGGGAGGCACGGGGGTGGGTGCAAGCACCACCGGTGCGCTGGCGTTGAGCAAGGAGAGACTGGAGGCCGCGGTCGAAGCGGGACTCACTAACGCGTTGCCCGGCTGTTGCGTGGCCCAGCGGTCAAAACAGCTGAGACGCGCGTCGCGGTCATCGCTCAGACTGGCGCACTGTTGCCATGTGGTCTCGCGGGCCTGCGGGCTGTGGTCGCTCACCTGCGCCTGCACGTTGCCCGACCACAGCGGCGCCGCCAGGGCTATTGCCAGCCCGGTAGCTTGCGCAAGATGAACGGGTACGAAGCGGCGCTGCTGGCCGGATTGTCTAAAGTGTTGTTCCATATTCCTCTGATCTCTTTGCCGCAAGAATGCTCCACCACCGTGCCCAGCCAGGTGGCCGAAATGCGTTGCCCGTCCAGCGATTCTTCCAGTGTAAATTCGCCGCCATCGACATCACCGGCAAGCTGCGCTTTCACGCCATCGCGGTTGACGGCGCCACTGACGCTGCCCGCCAGCTCGGGGTGTTTCTCAAACAACAGGGTCGCGCCCTGTGGCCCGCCCTCAAACTCGGCGCGCCACAAACCGTAGAGGTGCAGCGGGCTGATCTCCGCCGTCAGCGGGCAACTGGCCGGCGCTGAGGTATTTAGATGATTTTGAGCGCTAGCCCCCGTTGAACCTGCGCAAGTAGCTATAAATAATATAGCAATTAAAGTCTTCACAAAGATATCCTCAGGCCGGACGCGCCAGGGCCGCCGCCGCGTCCTCGGCTTTTTTGGCAAACTCGGCCCGCAGTGCCTTGAGCTTGGCGCGCGGGTCTTCGCGGGTGGTGGTCTGGTCCAGCCCCATCTCGGCGATGAAGCGGCTGGGCAGGGCCGAAATCATTTCGCGCCCCTTTTTGCGCTTGCGCGTCCAGCTCACGGCCAGGCTGCGCTGGGCGCGCGTGATGCCCACGTACATCAGGCGGCGCTCTTCCTGCAGATGCTTCGCCATGTCTTCATTGGCCGACTCATGTTCCCGCTCGGAACCGCCGAGCGCGGCGGCGCCGCTGGCGGCACTCTCTTTCAGCTTGAACGGCAGCATGCCCTCGGTGGCGCCCACCAGCATGACGTGCGGCCACTCCAGCCCTTTGGAGGCGTGCAGGGTCGACAGTGTCACCACGTCCAGGTCTTTCTCGCGCTCGCTGATGGTGGAGAGCAGCGACACGGTTTGCGCCACTTCGAGCAGCGATTTGAGCTCGTTCGAGGTGGAGACACCGGCCGCATCGTCCAGCTGGCCGCCGCAGCGGGCCGACATCCAGTCGCAAAAATCGAGCACATTGGTCCAGCGGGCGGCGGCCACTTTTTCGCTGTCTTCGCCGTCGTACAGGTGTTTCTCGTAGCCGATTTCCTTGAGCCACTCCAGCAGGAAGGCCCGCGCATCTTCCGCGCCCATCGTGCGGCGGGCGCGAAACTCCAGGTCGTTCACGTAGCGGCCGAATTCGTGCAGGCTGCCGACGGCCTTGGTGCTGAGCAGGCTGCCCAGCGACGATGCAAACAAGGCCTCAAACAGGCTCACTTTGTATTGTTTGGAAAACACGCCGAGCTGCGCCAGCGTCTGGTGGCCGATGCCGCGTTTCGGCGTCGTCACCGCGCGCAAAAAAGCCGGGTCGTCGTTGTTATTGATCCAGAGCCGGAACCAGCCGCACAAATCCTTGATCTCGGCGCGGTCGAAAAAGCTGGTGCCACCGGAAACCTTGTACGGAATCTGCGCCTTGCGCAGCGCTTTCTCGAAGGTCTTGGCCTGGTGGTTGGCACGGTACAGCACGGCAAAGTGGCGGAATTCCTGAAACTGCGGCCCACCGTGGGTCAGGCCGCCGGCGCGCAGGCTCTGGATGCGCGCCACGGTGCGCTCGGCCTCGTGTTCTTCGCTGTCGGCGTCGACCACCCGTACCGGCTCGCCTTCGCCCAGATCGCTCCACAGGTTTTTCGGGAACAGCTTGGGGTTGGGCCCAATCACGTTGTTGGCGGCGCGCAGGATGGCGGAAGTCGACCGGTAGTTTTGCTCCAGCTTGATGACTTTCAGCGTCGGGAAATCGATTGGCAGCTTTTTCAAGTTGTCCAGCGTGGCACCGCGCCAGCCGTAAATCGACTGGTCATCGTCGCCCACCGCGGTAAAGCGCGCGCCGGCCGCCGGGTTGCCGCCGACCAGCAGTTTGAGCACCTCGTATTGCGTGGCATTGGTGTCCTGGTACTCGTCCACCAGCACATGGCCCATTTGCTGTTGCCACTTCTGCCGGACTTCCTCATGATCGCGCAGCAGCTTGAGCGGCAGGGTGATCAGATCGTCAAAATCGACGCTCTGGTAGGCGCTGAGGCGCTCTTCGTAGTGGCCCATGACGCGGGCGATGATGCGTTCGTTGTCATCCTGGGCGATCGCTGCCGCGCCCTCGGCATTCAGCCCCTGGCCTTTCCAGCCGCTGATGACCCATTGCCAGGAGCGGGCCGTGGCCATGTCGACCGAGCCACCGGCGTCTTTCAGGATGCTGGTGATGTCGTCAGTGTCCAGAATCGAAAAATTCGGTTTCAGGCCCAGCACCTCACCGTCCTGGCGCAGCATGCGCACGCCCAGCGCGTGAAAAGTGCAGATCACCACGTCCTTGGCGGCGCGGCCAATCAGGCCTTTGGCCCGTTCGCGCATTTCGGCGGCGGCCTTGTTGGTAAAGGTGATCGCCGCAATCCGTTTCGGGTCCAGCCCGGCCTGGATCAGGCGGCCGATTTTGTGCGTGATCACCCGAGTCTTGCCCGAGCCGGCGCCCGCCACCACCAGGCAGGGGCCGTGCATAAAGTTGACGGCTTCTTGTTGGGCCAGGTTCAGGCCATTCGAGGGGGAGGAGGACATGCAGATTTTTTGGGCGAAGCCGGGAATCATACAGAGGCAGGCCCGGCCGCACCGACTGCTGGGACAATACCGGTCGTGCTGCAAATTCTCTTCATTACTTTTCCCTTCTTCGCCCTGGTGCTGTGCGGTTACCTGGCGGCCCGCCGGCGCCTGCTGTCGCTCGATGCGATTCCCGGCCTGAACAGCTTTGTGCTGTTTTTTGCCCTGCCGTGCATGTTGTACCGCTTTGGCTCGACCACGCCCCTGGCCCAGTTGCTGGATGGCGGCGTTTTTTTCACCTGGCTGCTGTGCGCCCTCCTCATGGTCGGCTTCACGGTGGTGGTCAGCTTGAATCAGCGCATTCGCTGGAATGACGCCTCCTTTGGCGCCCTGGTGGCGGCCTTCCCCAATACTGGTTTCATGGGCGTGCCGCTGCTGGTCGCCTTGCTCGGCGCGCAGGCGGCCGGCCCCATCATCGTGACCATCATGGTGGACATGGTGATCACCACCTCGCTGTGCATCGCGCTGTCCCGGCTGGACGGGGCGGATGAACACGGTTTTGCCCATGCGGCGGAAAATGCGCTCAAGGGCATGTTGTTCAACCCGATGCCCTGGTCCATCCTGCTGGGCGCGGTGGCTTCGGCCGTCAGCCTGACGCTGCCGAAACCGGTGACGCAAACGATTGGCCTGCTGGCCGATGCCGCGTCGCCGGTGGCGCTGTTCACCATCGGCGCCGTGCTGGCGCGCTCGCAGATGCTGGCGGCGGCGCACCACCATGCCCCGATTCCGCTGCGCGACTACCTGCCGGTGGCGGCCATCAAACTGCTGCTGCATCCGCTGCTGGTGCTGCTGCTGGGGTCGGCGGCGGTCGCGTTGGGCCTGCCGTTGAACCCATTTGCGCTCACCGTCATGGTGCTGGTGGCGGCGCTGCCGAGTGCCAGCAATGTGTCTTTGCTGGCGGAGCGTTTTGGTGCAGACAATGGGCGCATTGCCCGCATCATTCTGGTGTCGACAGCGGCGGCGTTCTTTACCTTCTCGCTGGCGGTGACGCTGCTGACCTGATACGCTGGACGTGCGCACCAATGAAAATGCCCGCACCAGATTCCTCCGGTGCGGGCATTGAATCCAGAAACTGAGGCGACTTAATCGTTATCGCGTCCCTTGTTTTTCTTTTCTTTTTTCTCTTTGTCATGGCCCTTGCCGTTACCGTAATTGTCTCGGTCATCATGGTGGTCGCGGCGATCGCCCCAGTCCCCATGATCACCTCGACCAGCCCGGTAAGCGGGCACATACTCATTGCGGTACCAGTTGTCCTGCACAAAATAGACCGGCTGGCCGCAGGCGTTGTACTTGTGGCAGTTCTTGTCCCAATGTTTTTCATGCCCTGGTGGCACGCGCAAATAGATAGGCTGACGCGCATAACCCATGGGCGCTTGCTGAATGATCACCGGCTGGGCGTAGATCACCTGCGGTTGTGGCACATTGCCGATGTCGATGCGACCATAAAAGCCGGGTTGACCGATGTTGACCGAGACCCCAACGTCGGCGGCCAAGGCTGAGCCCACTAACGTCGCCAAGGCTGCGCCGAGTAAAAAATGTTTCATATAAGTTGACTCCGATGTGAACGGTTATCGCTCAAAACGCGGGCACTGTCGTGAACGGCAGTGTGTCCCCGAAAAGACTGTTTGTCGCCCGAAGGCGTTGAGTCAGGGCTTGATTTTAGCGTCGCGCCTTGACTTCCGTCGTTATGAAAATTTGTAACGGCATGCTCTTTTTTTTGCAGCGCTGTACGCACGTTTCCTGAGCGCGGCAGCTTAAATAGCCAAGGGATCGACATCCACCGCCCAGCGAATCAGGCCCCGTGCTGCGGGTTGTTGCCGGGTACTGTGCAGCACCGTCTGCCAGGCGCTCAAAAAGCGCTGCAGCGCGGCCCGTGACGGGCTTTCAATCAGCATCTGGGCGCGTTCCACATTGGCCACGCGCTGCATGCTCATCGGCACCGCCGGGTAGAGGGTGATATGTTGCAGGAGGCGGTCGGCCTCCGTCATCCCGGCCACGGCGGCACTGGCGGCTGTCAAAAATCCCTGCGCCACCTCCTGCGTGCGCGCCTCGGCCCGCACCAAGGCCTGAAAACTGAATGGCGGCATGGCGGCCTGCTCGCGCTCGGTCAGCTGATCCGCGGCAAAGGCCGGGTAGTCGTGCCGTTTCAGGGCCTCAAACAGCGGGTGCGCCGGATGAAAGGTCTGAACCCACATCTCGCTTTGGCCGCTGATATCGGCATCGCGCCCGGCCCGGCCGGCCGCCTGCATCAGCAAGCTGAACAGCCGTTCGGGTGCCCGGAAATCGCTGGAAAACAGCGCGTTATCGGGGTTGACCGCCGCCACCAGCGTGATGCGGCGAAAGTCGTGGCCCTTGGCAATCATCTGGGTGCCGACCAGCACATCGATTTCGCCTGAATGCACCCGCGCCAGTTGCGATTCCAGCTCGCCTTTGAGTTTGGTGGTGTCGGCGTCGATGCGGGCAATGCGCACCGGCTCGCCCTCGGGCCATTGCGCGGACACCGAGTTGGGGCGGCGCACGCTGGCCAGCAGTTCGGCCAGATGCTCTTCAAGACGCTCGGTACCGCGGCCCATCGGCGCGATGTCCGGGTTGCCGCAGGCCGGGCAGGCACGCGGCACCCGTTCGGTGTAGCCGCAATGGTGGCAGCGCAGCGTGCGGTCGATTTTGTGAAACACGCGAAAGGCGCTGCAGTGCGGGCACTCGCTTTTCCAGTCGCAGTCGGCGCAGTGCAGCACCGGCGAGTAGCCGCGCCGGTTCAAGAACACCATGCTCTGTTCGCCGCGCGCGATACGTTGTTCGATGGCCGTGAGCAGGGGCGGCGAAAACACGCATTTTTTCGGCTGGTGATTCATGTCGACCCGGCGCACCAGCGGCAGGGCGGCGTTGGCGCCAATGCGGCTCGGCATTTCCAGCCGCACATAGCGGCCCCCTTCACTCGCCGGGCGGCTGTGGTACCAGCTCTCCAGCGACGGCGTGGCCGAGCCCAGCAGCACCTTGGCGCCTTCCAGTCGCCCGCGGTAAATGGCCAGATCGCGCGCCGAGTAGCGGGCGCCTTCTTGCTGTTTGTAGCTGGGGTCGTGTTCTTCGTCGACGATGATCAGCTTGACATTGGGCAGCGAGGCAAACACCGCCATGCGCGTGCCAAGCACGATGCGCGCCACGCCGCTGTGCGCAGCGAGCCAGCTCTTCAGACGCTGCGCCGGCGTCATGCCGCTGTGCAGCGAGACCACCGCGTTCTCGCCATAGAGCGGGCCAAAGCGGGCCATGAAACGGGCTTCCAGTTGCGGCGTCAGGTTGATCTCCGGCACCATCACCATGGCTTGGGCGCTGGGGTCGCTGGCGAGCAACTGCTGCACGGTGTGCAAATAGACTTCGGTCTTGCCGCTGCCGGTGGCGCCAAACAGCAGAAACGGCCCGGCTTCAAGATCAAATCGGGCGATAGCCGCCGTCTGCTCTGCGGTGAGTGCTACGGAATTAATAGTGATCGGACTGCCGGGTACGGCGGTGTCGGCGCCCTTGGCGTGTTTTTTGAGGCGGCGCGCCAGTTGCAGGGTGTTCAGGTCGCGCAACTGGGGCGGCAAGGCCGCCAGCGCCACCTCGCCCAAGGAGCGCTGGTAATAGCGGGCGGCAAACGTGACCAGCTGCCGCCAGGCGGGTGTGAGCGGCGCAATGCCGTCCAGGCTGCCGGCGATGGGGCGCAGTTTGTCCGGATCCAATGAGTTGGCGCCGGCGTCCGTCGGGCTGTCCCACACCACACCCAGCAGTTCACGCTGGCCCAGCGGAACGCGGACCAGGCTGCCCACGGGGAGGGTTTGCGTACTCAAATACGTCAAAGGCCCGGCCACCTGGCTGTGGACGGGAGTGTGAACCAGCACCGGCAGCCAGTGGGTCACTGGTGTACCTTTGTGCTGCGCACTGCGGTGCGAGCTTGCTTGGGGACGGTCCGGCGCGGCGCTCATGCCGGCGCCTGAATGTCTGGGCTTGAGGCCGTAACTTGATGTGAACTTACGAAAGTTCGCTTAAGTCTTTGATTCATAAACGATTTCACCGGCATCCAAGATTTCTGTGGATAACTTTGTTGATAGATTGTCTGGAAGCGCTTCAAACCCTTACAAATCAAGGGTTTCATTAAATTGCCCACAAAAATGGCAAATTTAAAAATCGTTATAGATCAATGACTTACGAGCGCTATTGGTTTTATAGCAGTTGACCGCCGGAGAAAGAAGTCTGACAGGGTAGTTTGCAGTTTTTGTGCATAAGTCAGACTTCCCTGGCTGAATTTTGGCCAAAACAGTGCTAAGGATTTTGTAACCAAACAATTACACGCGCAGTTTGCGTGATTGCGCATGCACTGCTTGCACCAACACCGCCACGTTGTCGGGCGGGGTGTGCTGGTTGATGCCGTGGCCCAGGTTGAAAATATGCGTCGGACCGGTGCCGGCCCCGCTGTGCGGCGTGCCAAAACTGTTCAGCACCTTGGCCACTTCGGCCTCAATTTGCGCCGGATTGGCAAACAGCACGTTCGGGTCGATATTGCCTTGCAGCGCTTTGCTGTGTCCGACCAGGGCGCGTGCCTTGGCCAGATTGACGGTCCAGTCCAGCCCCAGCACGTCGCAGTTCAACTGGCCCATTTCTTCCAGCCACGGCCCGCCGCCCTTGGTGAACACGATGCTCGGGATGCGCACGCCGTTGTGCTCTTTTTTGACCTGCGCCAGCACGCGGGCGGTGTAGGCCAGGCTGAATTCCTGAAACGCGCCGTCGGCCAGCACGCCGCCCCAGCTGTCAAAAATCATCACCGCTTGCGCGCCGGCTTCAATCTGCGCGTTGAGGTATTGCGCCACCGAGTCGGCGTTGATCTGCAGCATTTTGTGCATCAGGTCGGGACGGCTGTACAGCATGGTTTTGACGGCGCGGTAATCGTCCGAGCCGGCGCCTTCCACCATGTAGCAGGCCAGCGTCCACGGGCTGCCGGAGAAACCAATCAGCGGCACCCGGCCATTGAGGGCTTTGCGGATCGAGGTGACGGCGTCAAACACGTAGCGCAGCTTGTCCATGTCGGGCACGGCCAGCTTGGCCACCGCGGCTTCATCGCGCACGGCATGGGCAAATTTCGGGCCTTCGCCCAGGGCAAAACTCAGGCCCAGGCCCATGGCGTCCGGGATAGTGAGGATGTCGCTGAACAAAATGGCGGCATCCAGCGGGAAGCGCTCCAGCGGTTGCAGCGTCACTTCGGTGGCGTAGTCGGTGTTGGTGGCCAGCCCCATAAAGCTGCCGGCTTTGGCGCGGGTGGCGCGGTACTCGGGCAGATAGCGCCCGGCCTGGCGCATCAGCCAGACCGGCGTGTAGTCGGTGGCTTGGCGCAGGCAGGCGCGGATGAAGGTGTCGTTTTGCAGGGGCGCGTAGGGGCTGGTTGGGACGGATGTGTTCATGCGCCAATTGTCGCCGCAAGCCCATCCGGGGCGGCGCGCACTGCCTGAAGACGAAAAATTGCGTCAATCGACCCGGTTGGCGCGTGTGCTTGTGTCTACCTTGGCGCAACCTTCAGCAGCCACATCACATGAACAAACGAGTCCTGCTCCGTCGCATGAAGGGATTCCAGCAAGGTGCCCTGGTAGCTGCTGTTGTGGTCGGACTTGCGGGCGAAAGACTGGAACAGTTGCATCACGCCGTCTTCGTTCAGCCCCTGGCGTTGCGCCGCCATGCCGACCAGCAGCACCTGCAGGATCGCCAGGTTGAACACCATCTCGCGGTACAAATCCAGATAGGAGCTGCGGGTAAAGGGGAATAAACGGGTCATCACCTGGTTCACCAGGTAGTTCTCGAAGATGTGGCCCCGCTGCTGGAAAAAAGGCTGGTAAAACGCGTGGTAGCTGTCGGCGTACTGGCGCACGACGTCGCCCCCGGGGCTGGCCTGCAGCCCTTCGGCGGCCGACTGCAGGCAGTCGCGAAAGCGGGACGAGGCCCTGGCCGTCAATGAGCTGGCAATCAGGGCGGTGATGAGTTCCAGCTTGCGCGGCATATTGGGCGGAATCTGTGCAAACTGGGCTTCCAGCCGGTCCGGTTGCGCCAGCATGTCAACGAACGCCCCCAGCGTGGGCCGCAATTCAGCGGCGTGGGCGAACTGCGGGGTTGTGGTGATGCGGTTCGCCTCATCCAGCAAAAAGCCCAGTGTCATCACGCGGGTGCCCAGACTGAGGGTGCGACATTGCAGGATGGCGATGATGACGGCACGCAAGTCATTGAGCGCCGCGATTTGCGTCGGTTCGCCGTCATTTTCCAGGGGAAATCGGTAAGCGGTGTGGGACCGATCGTCAACCCCCGGCGTGGCCTCGATCATGCCAAATTGCATCGGCTCCGGGTTCAGCAGAATCAGCCGCGCCGCTTCGGGGCAGGAGATGCCGAGGGCGTTTTCGCGTTGGGCGCCAAATTGATTGAGGTAGCGCGGGTACAGGCTGCATGTGACACTGAGCGCCTGCGCGCCCAGCTGGCTTTGAATGGCACACAACTTGTCTTCCTGCTGAAAATGGCAGCCGCCATCGGGCTTCATTTTCAGCAAGGCGAAGTTGTTGGCGCTGTCGGAGCTGGCCAAGGTGTTCTTGTGAAGCGCTTGTTGAAAGAGCGGCGCCAACACCTCATTGGTGCTGGCCTGATACCGGTGGTACGTGGTCTGATCAATGCTGACGGACCAGCCGCTGCAGCAGGTGTCCTCGCACCGGGCGCCAATGCACTGAAATTTGGCGTAATAGTCTGGAACGCTGATGGTGGGCATCGTGCCTCCGTTGAGTTAAAGGCTGGCGGCGTGCTCCACCAGCAGGCACTTGTTCTGCACCACGCGCAGGCCGGCGGCTTGCGCTGCGCTGGCCGCCGCGGCGTTTTCAATGCCGAGTTGCAGCCACAGCGCCTGGGCACCGATGGCGATCGCCTCCTGCGCCACCGGCGGCACATCGGCACTGTTGCGAAACACATTGACCAGCTCGATCTTCTCGTGCTGCGCGGCCTCCAGCAGCGTCGCATACACCTTTTCGCCCAGGATCGGCTCGCCGCTGGCGGCCGCCACCGGATTGACCGGGATGATGCGCCAGCCGTGCGCCTGCATGTAGCGCGCCACGTCAAAACTGTCGCGGTGCGGCTTGGGCGACAGGCCGACCACGGCGACGGTGCGGCAGGTGGTCAGGATGTGACGGATGTTGTCGGATTGGGTCATGGCGTCATGATAAGGCGCCACGACCTTTCAAGGCAGTCCCTAAGGGCTATCAACGAGCCTCGCCTTGAGCGTTACAAGCTGGCCAGTGCCGCACGCACTTCGGCCACGCTCAAGATCTCGGACAGCACCACCGGGGCGCGGCCGGTCTTGTAGATTACATAGACTGGCACGCCGTTGCGCCCGAGCTGGCTCAAGGCGGCGGTGATGGCCGGGTCGCGGCGCGTCCAGTCGGCCCGCAGCAGGGTGACCTTTTTGGCGTCCAGGTCGGCCAGCACCGCCGGGTTGACCAGTGTCGTTTTCTTGTTGTACTGGCAGGTCACGCACCAGGCGGCGGTGAAGTCGACAAACACGGGCACCCCGGTGGCCAGCACGCTGTCAACCCGGCCCGGCGCCCAAGGCTGCCAGCGGTCGGTGCTGGCGGCGGTCGTCGTGGTGTCGATAGTTTTCAAGACGTTTTGGCCGATAGCCCCCGTCAACAAAGCGAGGATGGCTATTGAAATAATAGCAATTACCGCCCGGCCCCGGCCTCGCACGGTCAAGGACCAGATCACCAAACTCAGGGCCACCAGCAGCGCCAGTAGCGCGCTCGCGCCGTCAATGCCGGTTTGCTGGCCCAGCACCCACACCAGCCAGACGACGGTGGCAAACATCGGAAACGCCATGGCGCGGCGAAAGGTGTCCATCCACAGACCCGGCCGCGGCAGCAGCTTGGCCACCGCCGGGATCAGGCTGGCGGCCAGGTAGGGCAGGGCCATGCCAACGCCAATGGCGGCAAAAATCAGCAAGGCCTGCAGCGCGGGCAAACCGAGCGCCAGCCCGAGCGAAGCGCCCATGAACGGCGCCGTGCAGGGCGAGGCAATGGCAACGGCCAGCACGCCGGATAAAAATGCATTGACCGCCGGATTCTTGGCCTGGTGCGCGGCAACGCGGCTGGGCAGGAACTTGCCAAATTCAAACAGGCCGGCCAGGTTCAACCCCAGGATCGTGAACAACACCGCCAGCGCGGCCACCACGCCGGGCGCCTGTAGCTGAAAGCCCCAGCCCAGCTGTTCGCCGGCGCTGCGCAAGCCCAGCATCAGCGCCCCCAGTGCCACGAAGGACGTCACCACGCCGACGGTGTAGGCCAGGCCGCTGATGCGGTGGCCGCGCCGGTCGTTGGCGTGTTGGGTGAAGCTCATCACCTTGATCGCCAGCACCGGGAACACGCAGGGCATCAGGTTCAGGATGAGGCCGCCCAGCAGGGCGCCCAGCACAGCCGCCCACAAACCGAGTGATACCGCCGGACTGGCTGGCGGGGCGCTCGGGCCGACATTAGCCTGAAGCGCAGCGGCCAGCTCCGGCGACACGCCCGCCATCGCTGCCACGCTGGGCCAACTGCTGATGACCTTGGCTTGGGCCCGATAGCCTTGCCGCTGGCCGTTGACCTCCGCCACCAAGACGACCGGCATCACGTTCGGACTTTGGCTGCGCTGCGCGGACAAGGGCACGTTCGCCGTCCACAGCGCGCCCTGCCAGCGTTGCGTCCACGGGCCGGCGGTCTCGATCACCTCCGACGTTTCCGGGAAGAACTCCAGTGTTTTGCCTTGCAGCGCCGACGGCAGCCCGGCCACCGAGACCTGCAGACGCTTGCCTTCAATCCGCACCCGGCTGTCGCCGTTCACCGTTTGCGGCTGCGCTTGCTGGCTGGCCTCAAAGGCGGCGCCGTTCAGCGCGGTGGAACCGCGCACCGGCAAGCGCAGGGTAAATTCGCCTTCCTCGGGAATGCATTCCCGGCGGCACACCAGCCAGTTGGCCTTCAGTTTGATTTCGATATCGCTGCCCAGCAGCGACGGTTTGAAGTCCGGCGTGATGGTGAGCGGCACCGGCAGCAGCACCGTGCCGTCGTAGCCGTAATTGGCCAGGTCGCCAATCGGAATCTTTTTCGGCACCGGCCAGGCAATGTCGCCGGCCATCACCCCCGGCGGCAGCGTCCACTGCAGCGCGGTGGGCAGACCCGAGTCGCCCGAGTTCTTCCAGTAGGTGTGCCACTCCGGCTGGTGCGCGAGCTGCAGGCCGACCCATACGGTTTTACCAGGATCGGCCCCGTCCGGCGCGTGGGCCATCAGCTCGGCCCGCACTTGGCTCGTGGTGACCACTGATTTTGAGGTATTTTGAGCGCTAGCCCCCGTCGATACTGCGCAAGTAGCTATTAAAAACGTAGCGGTTAACCAGCGCTGGGTGTATTTTGAAAATGTCATTGCAATATGGGAGTGGCGCCCGGGGGCAAAGTTCCAGTTTGATCGCCGGGGTCAGTCCTCATCGGGCAGCAAGGACGCCTGACTCGGCTCCTTGGTAAATACCGCGGGCAGCTTCTTGGGCGCCTTGATGCGCATCTGCTTGTTCACGTTCATGCGGCCAAACACCACCTCGATGTCGGCCACGGTCACGCCAAACTGCGGCGCCAGAAAACGCAGCATGTGGTCGGTCGCCTTGCCCGA
>Ga0209724_1003238_pt1 | contig 13418 bp, 17 predicted proteins | sample grotaG_FD_184143 | JGI IMG/M metagenome (GOLD analysis project Ga0209724, IMG submission 184143) | Glacier valley bacterial and archeal communities from Borup Fiord, Nunavut, Canada, to study Microbial Dark Matter (Phase II) -... | ecosystem: Environmental > Aquatic > Freshwater > Ice > Glacier ...
GCTTGTTTGAACACCAGTTGATCCAGTGGCGCGATGCTTTTTGCGCCGCTGGGCAGCCCGCTGCGGCCAGCGCTGCCGAGCAGCGCCTGGCCAACATGGCGCTGCGTGAGCTGCAGGGCCGGCACGATCAGTTGCAGCGCGAGATGCGTCGCAAAGACCGTGCGCTGGCTGAGGCTGCGGCCTTGCTGGTCCTTCAAAAAAAGTTCCAGGCCTTGGTTTTGCAGCAATCGGAGGGCGAGGACAAATTAGCACCCTCGCACAACGTACAACCCTGCTGCAGTTGATCGACCAAGCGTGCGCCGCCGGTGCCCGGCTGCACAAGGCCTGCGCGATCATCGGGCTGGCTGCGCGCACCGCGCAGCGCTGGGTGGAGCCGGGCAGGCTTGAAGCCAAGACTGGCGCGCTGCACATCGGTGACAGGCGCACCCCTGAGCAGCGTCTTCACAACTGCCCGAGCAACAAACTCAGTGAGGCCGAACGCCAGGCGGCGCTGGCCGTGCTCAACAGCCAAGAGTACAAAGACTTGGCCCCCAGCCAGATCGTGCCCCGCCTGGCCGACCAGGGCCACTACGTGGCCAGCGAATCAACCCTGTACCGACTGCTACGCCAAGCCGGGCAACTGGCCCACCGTCGCCTTGAGCGCTCACCTCAAAAGCGCAGCAAACCCCGCGCCTTGGTGGCCACACGGCCCGACCAGATCTACTGCTGGGACATCACCTACTTGCCCACCCAGGTGCGCGGCCTGTTCTTCTACCTGTACTTGTTCGTGGACCTCTTCAGCCGCAAGGTGGTGGGCTGGCAGGTCTTTGATTGCGAGAGCGCGGAAAAGGCCGCAGCGCTGCTAGAGGACATCTGCCGGCGTCAGCACATCAGCGCCAACCAGATTACGGTTCACTCCGACAACGGCGGCCCCATGAAGGGCGAAACGATGCTGGCGACCATGCAGCGCTTGGGCGTGTCGCACAGCCGCAGCCGCCCGGCGGTGAGCAACGACAACCCGTACTCAGAGTCGCTGTTCAAGACCCTGAAGTACCGGCCGCAGTTCCCGCTCAAGCCGTTTGCTGACCTGCTGCAAGCAAGGCGTTGGGTGACCGAGCTGGTGCATTGGCACAACGAGGCGCACAGACACAGCGCCATCAGCTTCGTAACCCCGGCGCAGCGCCATGCGCAGGCCGATGAAGCACTACTGCAAGCACGCGCCGCAGTCTATGAACAGGCCCGCAAAAAATACCCCCAACGTTGGTCAATCCGAACCCGCGACTGGGCCTTCATCGACGCGGTTCACCTCAACCCCGACAGCAATCAAACCAAGGAGTCCGCAGCCGATAGAAAAACGGCTTGATTTGCCAAACTCATGCGCCAACTAGCTTGACAGCTTCCGCTACATCGCCACCGGCGAGGGCTGGCTGTACCTGGCCGCGGTGATCGACCTGTTCAGCCGCCAGGTGGTGGGCTGGAGCATGCAGCCGCACATGCAAACGAGCCTGGTGACGGACGCGCTGCGCATGGCCTGGTTCAGGCGTCATCCGGCGCCGGGTTTGATCTTCCACTCGGACCGCGGCAGCCAATACTGCAGCCACGCGTTCCAGGACGCGCTGAGCAGCTACGGCATGCGCTCGTCGATGAGTCGCAAAGGCAACCGCTGGGACAATGCGCCGACAGAGAGCCTGTGGGGCAGCTTGAAAGTGGGCCGGCTGTATGGCAAGAAGTTCGCCACCCAACGCCAAGCGATGGATGAGGTGATCGACTGGTTGACGTTCTACAACCATCGCAGACTTCACTCCACGCTGGGCTACATCAGCCCAATGAGGTTCGAAGCAAACTGGCACGCGGGCCAGTCAAAGAAAGCCGCGTAACCGAGTGGTTATGGACTACGTCGAACGAGGGCAAGGTCACACAGTCTGGAAGTAGGCTCGGGACTGTCGATACAAGGGACGCGGCAACGAACGGGCGCTCATCGCGCCAGCTAGCAGCCTGCAAGCGGGCTGTCGCAAACGGCCGGACTTGGCCGTTATGGACTACGTCGAACGAGGGCAAGGTCACACAGTCTGGAAGTAGGCTCGGGACTGTCGATACAAGGGACGCGGCAACGAACGGGCGCTCATCGCGCCAACTAGCAGCCTGCAAGCGGGCTGTCGCAAACGGCCGGACTTGGCCGTTATGCAAGTCTTGCCATAAAGGCTAATTGCGGCTCTTTGCGAACGGCAGGTCTCGAGGACGCAACAGCAAGACGAATCGACTCGAAGCCTCAGTGTTGACAGTTGGCTCTTGGGCGGATCCATCGCATTGCCTTCCACTGCGCATCGCCGATCCCGGTGTCCGCCGCGAGCGGCCCGGCGCCGAGGCTCGGCTCGCTGACGCTTTCACACTGCTGTCACTGGCTGAATCCCACACTGCGTCATTTTAACTCGCGTTCAATATAATAGATATTATACTGTTCCACGAACTTCTTGGAGGCGTGGATGAAGACATTGGTCGCGAGCGACAAGGCGACGATTGCTCGATTGGCGGAGCGGCTTAAGCGAGCAGGCAGCCATGCGGAGTACCGACGCATTCAATGCGTGCTGATCCGGGTGACACTGGGCAGTTCGGCGGCGCAGATTGCGGAGTTGCTGGGCTGGTCCACCGCGACGGTGCACGTCCTGCACTCGCGCTGGGCCAAGGAGGGTGACGCCATCTTCGATCTGCGCGCACGCGGGGGCAGGCACAACCAGCACCTCAGTCCCGAGCAGGAACTGCAACTCCTGGCGCCGTTCGTCGAGCGTGCGGAGGCGGGCGGGATGCTGAGCGTGGCCGAGATCCAGCAGGTCTACCGAGAGCAACTGGGCAAGCAGGTCGCCCCGTCCACGGTCTACCGAATGCTGGATCGTCACGGCTGGCGCAAAGTGGTGCCGCGCCCCAGGCACCCCAAGGCGGACGTCGCGGCACAGGCAGCCTTTAAAAAAACTGCGCCGCACGGTACGCCAAGAGGTCGCGCGCCAGGCTGAGCGCGGCCGCTCGGTGCGCCTGATGTTCCAGGACGAGGGCCGCTTCGGCCTGCTGGGCACACCTCGGCGCTGCTGGGCAACCCGCGGCACTCGGCCCGCGGTCGGTGCGCGGCTGGAGCGCAAGTACCTCTACGCCTTCAGCGCCGTCAGCCCGCACGACGGCGCGCTCGACAGCCTCGTGCTGCCCTGGGTCAGCGCCTAGACGATGTCGCTGTTCCTCAGCGAGGTGGCGCAACGCCACGCCGACGAGTTCATCGTGATGGTCATGGATCAAGCCGGTTGGCACATCGCCGGTGATCTGGCCGTGCCGCAGAACATGCGCGTGGTGCTCTTGCCTGCGTACAGCCCGGAGCTGAACCCCGCAGAACACCTTTGGGAGGCGCTGCGTGATGACTGCTTCGCCAACACCGTGTTCGCCAACCTCGACGCGGTCGAGACCGCACTCACCAACGGCCTCGTCGCCCTCGAAGCCGATCCGGCTCGAACTCGATCAATGACAGGGTTCAAACGGATAATTTCTATATCGTTGAACGCAAGTTAGTATGAGACATGCCGTCGAATGCACGCCACACCACGACTTCAGCGCCTCAGCCACACGACCACACGGAGAACTCATGCTCGCAAAGCCAGCCGTTCGAACCCTTCTTGCGCAAACAATTGCGCTCCTGCTCGCAACCGCGACCGGAATCGGCGCGGCCCACGCCGACGGTCGCGACGACGAGGATGACGGCGACAGCTACTCCATCGGCCTGTGGGGCGACATGCCCTAAAGCGACGTGCAGGCGCAGACGGGCGTGCCGAACCTGATCGCTGACATGAACTCGCAGAGGCTCAAGTTCACCGTTTTCGACGGCGACTGGAAGGCGGGCAACGGCATCGTCGGCTCGGCGACCCCGACGACCTGCAGCAACGAGCTGTATGCGCAGTCTCTGGCCTGCCTCAACACTTTGAATGCGCCAGCGATGTTCACGCCCGGGGACAACGACTGGACTGATTGCGACCGACCAAAAAATGGCGGCTACAACTCGCTCGAGCGGCTGGAATATGAACGGGCGCTGTTCTTTTCCACACCCTATTCCCTCGGTATGAAGCGGCTGAAGCAGGACGTGCAGAGCGGCGCGCCGTATTACCTTGGCGTTGGCGGCAACTCGGTCCCTTGCGTCGAGAACCGACGTTGGATGGTGGGCAAGGTCGTCTACGTGACGCTGAATGTCCAGGGCTCGTGCAACAACCTGTGCGACACGGCCCCGGACCCAGCCGAATTCGCGGCGCGTAACGCCGCCAACATCGCCTGGATGCGGGAAGCCTTTGCCTACGCCAAGCAGCGCAAGGCGGCGGCACTGATGATCATCTCGCAAGCCGACCCCGGCTTCAGCAAGTTCGAGTTCGACGCTCCGCCGCGCGACCCGATCATGCTGGCGCAAACCGACGGCAAGCCTGACGGATTCCAGGAATTCCTGCTCGCGGTGCGCGATGCGGTGATCGATTTCCGCCGGCCGGTGGCCTATGTGCACGGCGACTAGCACTACTTCCGCATCGACAAACCGATGCTTAACGGGCTGGGCCAGCGGCTCGAGAACTTCACCCGCGTCGAAACCTTCGGCGACAACGCAGGCAGCGGCAACAACGACGTGAACTGGGTCAAGATGACAGTGGACCCGCGCAGCCGGGAGGTCTTCTCGTACACGACGGTGATCGTCCCGGCAAACCGGGTGGAAATGCCTGCGCCCTGAGCTAGCGGCGCGGCACGCGCCATCGGGCGCATGCCGCGCCGCCGGCCCACGATTCGCCTGCCAACGGCCCGGTGAGGCATCGCGATTCAACCAATCAGCTGCGGATCGTTACTGGTTCACCCAACTGCTTGCCGGGCGCGCTGCACAACTCGTCCTAATGCCGACACTTTTGCGGTCGTACACCTGCATACAGCTGCATATGGATTCCCTCGCGATCGAGTTCCGCGACGCCGTCCTGGCAGCGTATCGCGCCGAGTCCAATGCGCCGATTGTTGACGGGGTGGACATCACAGCCGATGATCGCCGCGAGGGCGCGCACCCGGGCGCGTACGTCCAGGTCCACCGGCAGCAATGGTGGCGTCGGGTAGCGTTCTTCCAGCCACTCGATGATGGCCGGCGACTGGATCAACACACGGCCGTCGTCGACCAGCGCGGGCACAAGGCCCTGCGGGTTGAGCGCCTTGTACGCTGCACCGAGGTGCTGCTCGGTGCGCAGGTCGATCGGCACGTACTCGTAGTCGAGACCCTTGAGGTTCAGGGCGAAGCGCAGGCGGTGCGAGGTGCCGCTGCGAAAAAAGTTGTAGAGCTTCGTGGGCATTGCGCTTTCGGAGGTGTCATTCGAGCGATTCTTCGTGCCGGCGGCCCATTCATTTGCCGACCTGCACGCGATGCGCGTGAATCGCCTCCAAGATCGGCGCGTCACCGAATCGGAACAGATCGAGTTGCGATGTCGACGACGCCTTCACCACGAACGGCGCCCACGAGGGCACGACGAACATGTCGCCACGAGCCACGTCCCACTGCTTGTCACCCACGATCACGACGCCGGTCCCGTCGAAGACCTGGTAAACGGATGATCCGGTCTCGCGCCGCGTCAGCGTCTCGGCGCCCGCGCGAACGCGGTGCATCTCGGTTCGCATCGTCGGCAACACGTCGCCGCCGTTGGTCGGGTTCGTGAAGCGGACTGCCGCATGGCCAGGGCTGAGCGTGCAGGCCTCGCCTTCGGCCTCGAGTTCGAGCTGCTCGGTCAGCGCGTGGTCGGTATCAACCCAGCGATAGGCGAGCAGCGGCGTGGCCGGCAGTGAGCGCGTCTCCGACACCGGGCGCAGCCCCGGATGGCCCCACAGGCGCTCGGATCGCGAGCGGTCCGGCGTCGTCATCTCGCGACCGCTGATGCGTTCACGCCCGACCTCGAAGAACTGGCTCTCGGTGTAGTACGAGAACGGAATGTCCAGGCCGTCGATCCAGGCCATCGGCTCGGTGGCGGCGTTGTGGTGCGCGTGCCAGTTCCAACCGGCCTGCGGCAGGAAGTCGCCGCGCGACATGCGCACCGCGTCGCCATTGACGACTGTCCAAACGCCTTCGCCTTCGACGACGAAGCGGAACGCGTGCTGCGTGTGGCGATGCTCGGGCGCGTTCTCGCCGGGCATCAGGTACTGGATCGCGGCCCAGAGGGTCGGCGTCGCGTAGGGCTTGCCGCCGAGCGCCGGGTTGGCGAGCGCGATCGCGCGCCGTTCGCCGCCGCGCCCGACCGGCACGATCTGGCCGGCCTGTGCTGCGAGTTCTTTCAGGCGCTCCCAGCGCCACAGGTGCGCGGCCGCCTTCGACTTCGGATGCAGCGGCATCAGGTCGCCGATCTCGGTCCACAGCGGGACGAGCAGTTCCCGCTCGAAGCCGCGATAGAGCTCCTCCAGTTCGGGGGACGGATCGGGTTGTCCGGGCGCGGCGACGGCCTTCAGCCGCACCGGCGAGGGAGTGACATCGACGGTCATGGCCGCGCTCCTTTCCATCTTGGTTTACTCGGCGGCGCCGATGTCGAGCGTGATCGTGCCGACATCGTCGATCCGGCCTTCGATCCGGTCCCCCGACACCACCGGGCCGACGCCTTCGGGCGTGCCGGTGAAGATCAGATCACCGGGCTGCAGGTGATAGAACTTCGAGAGGTCAGCGATGAGTTCCGGGATGTTCCAGATCAGCTTCGACAGATCCGACGACTGCTTCTGAGTGCCATTGACGCTGAGGCCGATCGATCCCCTCTCGACGATGGTGCCGGCCATCGGAACGATCTCGGAGACCACCGACGATTGCTCGACATCTTTGCCAAGGTCCCATGGCCGACCCTTCTCGCGGGCGATCAGTTGCAGGTCGCGGCGGGTCATGTCGAGACCGCAGGCATAGCCGTAGATCAGCTCGGACGCCTTGTCTTCGCTGACTCGAAAGCCCGCCTTACCGATGGCCAGCACGAGTTCCATCTCGAACTGGAAGTCCTTCGTGCCGGGCGGGTACGCGACAGTGGCGCCGGATTGGACCAGCGTCGACGGCGCCTTCGTGAAGTAGAAGGGCACCTCGACCGACTTGTCGACCGGCCGGCCCATCTCGACGGCATGCGCGTGGTAGTTGCGGCCGACGAAGAACAGGCGGTGGATCGGAAGGCGCTCGCTGCGGCCGCGCACCGGCAACGAGAGGACGGGTGAGGGGTTCCACAGATAGGTGGTCGAGGTCATGTTGGGCTCCGTTAAAAAGGGACTTTTAAAACTCAGGCGTGACGCACCGTTGACGTGCGGTTCGAAGCATCGGGAAGCTCGGCGGACGCGTCCTGGTGATGCGACGACGCCGAGCGGCGGTGATCGATCAGCAGCACAGCGATCATTCCGAGCACCGCCGGGATGGCGATCGCGATGAAGTTCTGCTGCAGCGGCAACTTCATGCCGACGAGGATGCCGATGACGATGGGCGCCAGGATCGCGCCGGTGCGGCCGATGCCGAGCGCCAGGCCGAGGCCGGTCGAGCGGATTGCCATCGGATAGAACTGGCCGGTGTAGGCGTTGGCGACGATCTGGGTTCCGATGGTCGAAGCGCCCGCTAGACCGACGACGAAGAACAGCGCCGCCGTCGGCATCGGCTGCCCGAGCAAGGTGATCGAGACGGCCGCCAGTGCATACATCGCCGCGAGCACGTACTTGATGTGGAACTTGTCGGCCAACCACCCGCCACCCACCGCGCCGATCACCGCGCCGACATTCAGCACCAGCACGAAGGTGAGGGCGGAGCCGAGGCTGTAGCCCGCGCCTGCCATCAGCTTCGTCAGCCAGGAGCTGAGCGCGTACACCATGAACAGGCACATGAAGAAGGCCAGCCAGAACATCACGGTGCTGAAGCCACGACCTTCGCTGAAGAGATGCTTGATCGGTGCGCCTTCTGCCTTGTCTTCGGCCGGCACCGTGAGCCGGTCGCTCGCTTCCGGCCGGTAGCTCGGCTCGAGCTTGGCGGCGATCACCTTCAGCTCGTGATGCCGGCCCTTGGCGAGCAGGAACGGCATCGACTCAGGCATCGATTTGAGGATGAATGGGATCAGCAGCACCGGCAGCCCGGCCGCGAAGAACACCGAAGGCCAGCCATAGGTTTCGATCAGCCCCTTGCCGAGAATCGCCGCGACGATGCCGCCGACCGCGTAGCCGCTGAACATCAGCGTGACCAGCGTTGCGCGGATCTTCTTAGGCGCGTATTCGGTCATGTGTGCCACCACGTTGGGCATCACGCCACCGATGCCGAGGCCGGCCAGGAATCGCACCACGCTGAAGGTCACCGGGTCGCGCATCAGGCCCGCCGCCGCAGTGAAGATGCTGAACAGCGCGATGCAGATCGCGATCGCCTTGCGGCGGCCGATCCGGTCGGCCAGCGTGCCGAGGAAAATGGCGCCGAAGACCATGCCGAAGAGCGCCGAGCTGACCATGAAGCCGGCCCGCGTCGGGTCGACACCGAGGTCCTTCATGATCGACGGCAGCGCGATGCCGACGACCGCGAGGTCGTAGCCGTCGAAGATGATGATCAGCGCGCACCAGAACAGCACGAGCCCGTGAAAACCGTTGAAGCGTGCCTCGTCGGCGAGCTTGTGGACGTCGATTTGACGCATGGTGTTTGTCTCCTGGTGTTGTTGGTTTGGCGAGCGCTGTCAGAGCTTCGCCATCGGCACTTGCGTGTCGGCGAGTCGAACCGGTTCGACCACCTTGCGCTGCTCGATCAGGCGGCGCGCAAAGCGCAGGTCGCGCGCCGAATTCGGCCCGACCGCGGCGCTGACGACGTCGCCGTCGAGGTAGAAGAGGATGAAGCTGTCGGAGCCTGGCGCGCGGCGCTCGACCACGCGGTGCGATGCCGTCGGCATGCCGTAGATCTGCAGGTTGCTGTCGTACTGATCCGACCAGAACCATGGCAGCGGCTGGTGGTCGACGGCAAGACCAAGCGCCGATCGTGCCGCGGCGATGCCTTGCTCCTGGGCGTTCTGCCATGACTCCAATCGCATGCGGCGGCCCGCCCATGCGCAGTGCCAAGAGGCCACGTCGCCGGCGGCGAAGATGTCGGGCTCCGACGTGCGGCACTGCGCGTCGACGACGACGCCGCCATCGCAGGCCAGGCCCGCGTCGCGCGCCAGCTCGTCGTTGGGGATCAGGCCGATGCCGACCACGACGGTGTCGCAGCCGAGTTCGCGGCCGTCGCTCAACATCACCGCGAGCGTGCCATCCGCGGCGCGCGATACCTTCTCGACACCGGCGCCCAACACCACCTCGGTGCCATGCGTCGCGTGAAGCCTGGACAGGTACTCCGATATCTCTGGCGGAACGGTCCGCTCGCACAGGCGCTTCATCGCCTCGACGACCGTGACCGACATGCCCTTCTTGCGCGCCGTCGCGGCCACTTCTAGACCGATCCAGCCGCCGCCGACGACGACGAGCCGATTGCCGGCGATGAGCGCCTTCGCGAGGGTGTGCGCATCGTCGAGGTTGCGCAGGGTAAGCACGCCCGTCAGATCGGCGCCCGGGACTTGCAGCGGCCGCGCGCGGCCGCCGTTGCAAAGGATCAGTTTGTCGTACGCGATCGGCTCGCCTGCTGACAACCGCAGGTGCTTAATCCCACGGTCGATCGCCGTGACACGAACGCCCGGCCGCCAGTCGAGCGCCAGCTGGTCAAAGGCGCTGCGCTTGATCAGGAAGGTGCTCTCGGCCGAGGCGTCGCCCGACAGCACTGCTTTCGACAGCGGCGGACGCTCGTACGGGATGTGCAACTCGTCGCCGATCAACACGATGGTGCCTGCGTGGCCTTCCTTGCGAAGCGTCTGCGCGGCCCAGCCGCCGGCTTGTCCGGTTCCGACGATGACGATGGTGTCCGTGGTCATGATGTGGCTCTCGGTCTCAGACGGGTGTGACGAACCCAAGCCTCGGGCGCGAACGCCAGGCGATGCATGCGTCAGCGCACGCTCGGTGGAGTGGCTTGCGGCTCAGCCGATCGCGAGAAACACGCGTCCGCCTTCGATCTTCACGGGATAGCTTCGAATCGCTTCTGTCACCGGTGCGCAAGTCGGCTGGCCGGTGCGCACATCGAACTTGCCCTGGTGCAACGGGCACTCGATCTCGTGACCCTCGAGAAAGCCGTCGCACAAGCGCGCGTGACCATGCGTGCACAGGTTGTCGGTGGCGAAAATCTCGCCGCCCGTGCTGTAGAGCGCCAGGTCGCGCCCGGCGACGATCATTCCCACCACATCGTCTTCGGGCACGTCAGCCACTGCGGCCGCGTCTGTCCATTCGGTAGTGCTCATGACTTGTCTCAGATGGGGTAAATGATGGAGTTGGGGATCATTTCGCTGTCGTAGACGACCTGCCTCGATGCGAACTTCAGGCCATCCGGCGTGCGCACGACCACGTCGACGTAGCGGCCGACGCTGAACACCGACGAGAGCTCGGAAAGCTTGGTGCGAAAGACCGCGTAGTTGGCCTCGCACTCGAAGCGGTCGCCTTCGGCCTTGCGCACGACCGGTACGCCGCAAACGTTGCGCTGGTAGTACGGGTCATGGAACAGCGTCTCGCGGATGCCGTAGACGCGGTCCTTCAACATGCCCTTGCTCTCGAACGACAAGGTCGCGAGCGGAAAACCCCGCTCGAAGTTCTCGCGCGGCTGCAGGCGGTAGCTGCACTCCTCGGTGAAGAATTCCGGCCACAGTTCCCAGTCGCCGGAGCTCACGGCGCTGGCGTAGTTGGCGTACAGCTGGGTCAGCTCGAAGTAGTCTTGTGCGTTCATGGGGGCGTTCACGATCAGGCCTCCATCTGCTTGCGCCAGTATTCGTACATGCCGCGGATCAGCGTCTCGGTGACCATGTGATCCGTGTCGCCGACCTCGCGGCCGCCGAGCTCGGCAAGCGTGCGGTGGAATGGCTTCTGCTCGAAGCCCTTTTGCGAGAGTTCGATGACCTCCCCGTCGTCGGCCGATACGAAACCCGCCGGACCGAACAGGTTGGCTTGCCGCAGACGGCGCTGCGTCATCTCCTCCGTGTCGTCCTCGAAGCCGAAGTGCGTCCACACGAAGTCGAAGGCGCCCGGGCCGCTCGGCTGGATGTGGCGCGTCGAGACGCTATTGACCTGCTGCTGGAAGATCACGCTCGGGAACAGCGTCATCATCACGGCGGTCGGGCCACCCCACCAATCTTCGGGAACGATGTCGAGGAAGCGCGGGTCGTTGAGCTGCATGCTCTCCTTGAAGCTCGACACCTGCGTCACCTGGTCGGCCTTGCCGCTCGCGCCGCGGGTGGAGATCATGGCGGCGTGGCGATGGTGATCGTCCATCTTCAGCTCCGACTTGTTGTCGGCGCGCCAGAGCCCGAAAGTCACGAACCAGGTGTGCAGCAGGCCCGGGTGATACGGGTCCTTGATGTTCTCCTGCATGAGCTTCCAGTTGCCCGGGATGCGCTGGCGGTTGTAGCCGAGGATCGTGAGCTTGCGGCCGTTGAAGAGGCGGTCGAAGTAGCCGAGGATCGCGGGCCCCATGAAGTCTTCGAGCGACTCGACATCGGGATCGAAGGAAGCGAACACGACGCCGCCGCGCGTCGCGACCTTCAGCTTGTTGAGGCCATGATCGGCCGACTTGAAGTCGGCCGGCATGCCGCCGTTGACCTTGCCGTCCTGCTTGACGCCGCGGCGGAACGGAACCCCTTGCAGGTCGCCTTGCAGCGTGTAGTTCCACTGGTGATACGGGCAGGTGAAGCCGGCATCTTTTCGGTTGCCGTGGCGCTCGCGGCAGAACTGCATGCCGCGGTGCGCGCAGACGTTCTCGACGACGTTGATGCAGCCGTCGTTGTCGCGCACCATGATGACCGAGCGCTCGCCAACCACGGTGCGGGTGAAGTCGCCCGGGTTCGGAATTTCGGCCTCAAGGCCCACGTAGCACCAGTGCTTGCGGTAGAAAAGCCGCTCGAGTTCCTTGCGATGTTGGTCGGCCTCGGTGTAGGCCATGAAAGGGACACGGCTCGTGCCGTCGGTTTCCCAATGGATCTTCTGTGGGAAGACCGTGGAGGCGGTGTCCATGTTTGTCTCCTGTCTGTAAGAGGTTCAGCTCGATGAGGCGACTGCTGAAAAGAATCATCCCGGTTTGATCCCCATAAGCCAATAGAATCCGATGAATACATCGCATAGATTTGGTGAATAGTTATCGCATGGACCTCAAAGACATCGATCTCAACCTGCTGGTGGTCTTCAACCAGCTGCTCATCGAGCGCAGCGTGTCCAGAGTCGCCAACAACCTGGGGCTGTCGCAACCTGCGGCCAGTAACGCGCTGGCGCGTCTGCGCAAGTTGACGGGCGACACCTTGTTCCTGCGCACGACCAAGGGCATGGAGCCGACACCCTTCGCGCAGCAACTGGCGGAACCGATTGCCTATGCGCTCGGACTGATTCACGGTGCTGTCAATCAGCGCGCCTCGTTCGACCCCGCGACAGCCAAGCGCGCATTTACGGTCGGCATGACCGACATCGGCGAGATCTACTTCCTGCCGAAGCTGATGGAAGAAATGGCACGGGACGCGCCCGATGTCACGATGAGCACCGTGCGCAACAGCTCGGTCAACCTGCGCGACGAGATGGAGGCCGGCCACATCGATCTGGCGATCGGGCTGTTGCCCCAGCTCAAGGCGGGCTTCTTCCAGCGCCGCCTGTTCAGGCAGCGCTACGTCTGCATGTTCCGCGAGGGCCACGGGCTCGACAGGCGCAGGCTGTCGTTGTCCGAGTTCTCATCGGCACAGCACGTCGTCGTGGTCTCGGAGGGAACGGGGCACGGCAAGGCAGACGAACTGTTAGAGCGTGGCGGCGTCGCGCGCCACGTCGTGCTCACCGTCCCGCACTTCGTCGCTGTCGGTCACATCCTGCAGCACAGCGACATGGTGGCGACGGTGCCCGAACGGCTGGCGCAGGCGCTCGTCGGCCCGTTCGGCTTGGCCTACGTCAAGCATCCGGCGCCGCTGCCGGAGATCGCCATCAACATGTTCTGGCACGCGAAGTACCACAAGGACCCCGCGAACGAGTGGCTGCGGAGTACCGTGTTCCGTCTGCACGCCGATCAATCGGCTTCCGGCATCAGTTCGGTGGGATCACACTGAGCTTCGGGTGCAGGTCTTGGAGCAAGGCGCCGCGCGAACGGCCAAGGTATGAAGAGCTTGGTGATTTGAGGCGCAACCACCCAGGTCATCAGCACGACGACCGCGAGCGTGAGCAACGCGGTGCGCGACAGCAGCGTCCACGATCCGAGCAGGTCGCCTGTCTGCCAGAAGCGGAAGCTGTCAAGCTAGTTGGCGCATGAGTTTGGCAAATCAAGCCGTTTTTCTATCGGCTGCGGACTCCTTGGTTTGATTGCTGTCGGGGTTGAGGTGAACCGCGTCGAT
>Ga0209724_1003240_pt1 | contig 13413 bp, 9 predicted proteins | sample grotaG_FD_184143 | JGI IMG/M metagenome (GOLD analysis project Ga0209724, IMG submission 184143) | Glacier valley bacterial and archeal communities from Borup Fiord, Nunavut, Canada, to study Microbial Dark Matter (Phase II) -... | ecosystem: Environmental > Aquatic > Freshwater > Ice > Glacier ...
ATGAGTGCGCTGTACCTCAATAGGATGCACTCTTTTTTTTTATCATCTCTTTTGCAAGTGAATGGTGTTTTCCAGAACTCGGTATTTGGTCAGTAAAAACATTTATAAGTTTAATTAAATCAATTATATGAATGGTAAAAACCAGCCTTGATCAGCATTTGTTGAACAAATACAGTTGGCGGAATTGGCGGAACCTTCGTATTTACTCCTTATTTCTGGAAAGTGTACAAATTTATCCCCCTTTTAGTATACATTGGAAGATCAATTTCAAAATATAGAACCCAATATTGTATCCAAAAAATTAAGAACTTAAAGTATTTGGCAGAAACAAAATAAATACATTATTTTAAACTTTACAAATTTTAACTAATTTTATAAATCGACCTTGACACTCTTTAAATGTCCAACATCTATTAAACCGAACTATGACTAAGAATAAATTTGGGATTTTAATCGCCCTGGCATTACTGCTTTTGATTTTGAGCTGCCAGAAAAAAGCCGTCAATGTTATCCAATTTGTGAATCCTTTAATAGGTACTGGTAAATCAATTGGGCCGGATATAAGCAAACACAACCAGGGAATTGAAGCCTGGGGACAAGTTACGCCGGCGGTTTCGACTCCATTTGGGATGACACAGTGGACCCCTCAAACCCGCGACACTGAAAATAAGTGTGTGGCTCCTTATTATTACGGAGGAAAGAAAATACAGGGATTTAGAGGCTCTCATTGGTTGGGAGGCTCGTGCACTAAAGATTATGGCAGTTTTACTATTATGCCAATGACCGGTTATCTGCGAACTTTTGCAACCGAGCGCGCTTCATCATTTTTGCACGAAAGTGAAATTTCAACTCCGGCTTATTATTCGTGTATACTAGAAGATTACATCACATTTGTTGAAATGACAGGAACAGCGCGTGCTGGATTTTTCAGATTTTCATATTTAAAAAAAGATCAGGCAATTATATTGATTACTCCAAATAGCGATGAAGGGCAGGGGTATATTAAAGTAGATCCTGAGAAACAGGAAATTTATGGTTATAATCCCGTACAACAGGTAAATAAGGAATCGGGGCAGCCGACTGGTTTAAGCGGTTATTTTGTTGTCAGATTCAATAAGCCTTTGGATAATTATGGTTGCTATTTCCAGATGGAGGATTTAAAAAAACAGACTGAGATTTCGGGGAAGCCAGAAATTGGAGCTTATGCCAAATTTAATATTAATGATAACGATGCTATTTTGGCTAAAGTTGGAACTTCATTTACCAGTATTGAAGCAGCCCGCGCTAATATGGAGGCAGAAATACCTCATTGGGATTTTGAAAAAACAAAAGCGGAGACAGAAAAATTATGGAACTCAACTCTCTCGGTAATTCAATTAAAAGGAGGAAAAACAGAAGATTATACCAAGTTCTACACAGCCTTGTACCATGCCATGCTTTTCCCTCGCACCTTCAGTGATGTGGATGGTTCGTATCCTGATTTTGATGGCAACAAAATCATCAGGAAAATTGAGAAGGGACATGTATATTATGACGATTTTTTGTTGCGGGGTACTCATCCTGCCCAGCTTCCATTGGTAAGCCTGATTGCTCCGGATAAGTATGAAGATATGATGAAATCGCTCGTATTAAAAGCTGAGCAGGGCGGATGGTTGCCTAATTTACCATTGCATAACAACTATAACACTGCCATGACGGGCGACGATGCCAATATTGCCCTCGCTGATGCCTACCTGAAAGGATTTGATATAAATATTGACAGGGCTTACCCTTACTTGCTGAAAAATGCTCTTGAAATAGCTGAGGGTGAAGATTATAAAAATGGTAAAGGACGACGTGGAATGAAGTCTTATCTTGAAAATGGTAATATTCCGGTCGAAGACAGTATTAATGAAATGGTCCACAAAAACCAGCACATTTCTCCTAAGTTAGAATATGCAATGACCGATTTTGTACTTTCGCAGGTGGCTGAAAAATATGGAAAGACAGAAGATGCAGTGATATTGGCTAAACGAGCAAAAAACTATCTTACCGAAGCTACTCCAATGGAGCACCTTCTAATGGCTTCGCAGGATATTCCCGGATTATCTGACATGATAGGCGACAAAAAACAGGTTCGTGCAAAGCTGGATGAACTATTTGATACCGACCAATACTGGCATTCAAATGAATCATGGCATACGATTCCTTATTTATATAATTATCTAGGAGATCCGGTTGAAACGCAAAGAAAAGTCAAAAATATTATGACCAACGAATATACCAATTATGATGGAGGTATTCCCGGAAATGACGACTCAGGGCAAACTTCGGCATGGTACGTATTCTCTGCAATGGGGTTTTATCCGGTGTCACCCGGGAGTGCCACCTATCAGGTATCGTCACCCATCTTTAATGAAGTTAAATTAAATCTAAATTCCTCATATTATCCCGGAAGAAAATTTGAAATTATTATTAACAATCCAGATACCTTCAGTACATTTAACAAAGTTGAATTGAACGATAAAAATATTCAGTTTATACTGAAGCAGGAAGACATCAAGTCGGGTGTAAACCTTAAATTTTCGAATTCTAAAAAATAGCTACGTTAAGAGAGTGTAAAAAAATAATTAAGCGTTAAAATGATGCCCAAAGCAACACATATTTGTTTTTCTGAAGCATTTTACTTCTTTTATATTCATTAAATTCAACTATTTTAGTTGAAAAGAGAAATAAACAGCATCATTTTCCTAAATGTTAAAGCATTTGTATTTGTGATATACTACAGTTAATGAGGATGATATATGTCTTTTAAGATTACTACTTCAATAAAAAGAAGATCAAAATAAAATAATTTATAAAAATATAACTTTAAACATATTTTAACACTAATTAATTTGTTATAATTGTTTTCCTTTAATGATATAAATTTAATATTACAAAACTTAAATTAACACAACGTTAACACAACGTTAACACAAAAAAAAAGATTGGGAAATTAGTTACAACAAATGGTCAAACTTTTAACATTTTTATACGAACCCATGAAATTAGTCTATTATTTCAAAAAATCCATCTCATTTCGGCAATTATTTCATTGTAATCATAGTTTGCATTTTATTTATGAAACTACGAATTTATTTTGTATCAATACTTTAAAATTAATTATTAATATACCTTGCCAATGCAATTCACTTTTAATTAAGAATTTTAAAAGTCAGGTAATCAACATTCTTTAACAAAATTATCTTAATCAAGTACTTAACACTAATTTAACATTAAAATCTATGAAAAAAAGTAAAGTAAAAGGGTTGTGGCGAATGACAGCCTTGCTGTTATTTTCCTGCTTTTTAACCCTTACCTCGTTTGCGCAACAAAAAACGCTGTTGGGAACTATTAATGGTGAAGATGGTGTTCCTATCCCCGGAGTGACTGTGGTTGTCATAGGAACAACAATAGGAACGGTTACTGATATGGATGGTAAATTTACGTTTTTAGCCCCGGCTGATGCTAAAGTTATTAGTATTGCTTATGTAGGGATGAAAACTCAGGAATTAACAATTGGAAACCAATCCAGTTTTAACGTTACAATGATTTCTGAATCTACTGGTGTTGATGAAGTTGTAGTAATAGGCTACGGTACTCGTAAAAAAGAGGAGATCACAGGATCTATTTCAACTGTTTCTGATAAACAGATGAAAATTTCGACTGCTCCAAGTATTGTTAGCCGTATGCAGGGCCAGGTATCGGGTATAACTGTAACTTCGGGAAATACTCCGGGTGCTGATGCAGTCATTCGTATCCATGGTATTGGTACGATTAACAATGCTGATCCATTGTATGTTATTGATGGTGTGCCTGTAGGGCCAGGTAATAACATTAACCCCAACGATGTGGAGTCAATCTCTGTTTTAAAAGATGCTTCATCTGCTGCTATTTACGGTAGCCGGGGCGCTAATGGTGTAGTTATTATTACAACTAAACATGGACGCGCGAATCAGGAACCAAGTATAACCTTATCAATGCGGACAGGTACTTCTCAAGCTACTAACCAGTACGACATGTTGAATACTGAGCAATACGGTCAGGCCGTGTGGTTAAGGGCTAAAAATCTGGGCAATGTACCCAGTTCTAAACAATATGGTAGTGGCCCGACTCCTGTAATTCCTGATTATTCTTTGCCTGCAGGAGCGATGGAAGGCGCTGCTGCTGCTGACCCTGCGCTTTACAATTATCCTGATTACCAGATTTTTAAAGCCAATAAACAAGGTACCGATTGGTTTAATGAAATTTATCGTACAGGTATTATCCAGGAATACGATCTTTCTATATCCGGTGGTGGAGCTAAATCAACCTACTCCTTATCCGGAAATTATCTTGACGAACAAGGTATACTGATCCATACAGGTTTTAAAAGATACAATGTTCGTGTCAATGCTGACACCAAATTTGGTAACTGGCTGAAAGTTGGTGAATCAATATCGGCAAGTTATAACCATACAAATGGCGACTTTTCTAACAATGGTGAAGGTTCGGCTGTTTCTATGGCTTACCGTATGCAACCTATTGTTCCGGTATATGACATCAAGGGTAATTTCGCAGGAACAAAAGCTCCGGATACTGGAAATGCGGTCAACCCTGTTGCTCAGCTGTATCATGCAAAAGACAATGATGGGAAAAGATTCCGTGTACTCGGCAATATTTTCGGCGAAGTGACCCTCTTGAAAGGGTTAACGGCTAAATCCTTGTTTGGTTATAATTTTGACCAATGGAATGCCAAAAATTATAATTTACCAACTTTCGAAAACGCTGAGGCTAACGGTACTGCCGGACTGAATATTGAGTCAAACTATTCAATTTTATGGAACTGGTCAAATACCATTAATTACAATTTGAACATTAACAACATTCATACGTTCAATGTTGTATTGGGGACGGAGGCTGTTAAGAGCAGTTACCAGTGGTTGACTGCCGGCCGTAGTCAGTACTTTTTACTAGCACCTGAGTATATGCAACTTGCATCTGGAGAGCTTAATAAAATCAACGACGGAAACGGTTCATCATGGGCTTTATTCTCTCAGTTTGGCCGTTTCAATTACGACCTGATGGGGAAATATTTTCTGGAAGGTACAGTGCGTCGTGATGGTTCTTCCAGATTTGGTACTGCCAATCGCTATGGAATATTCCCTGCTGCTTCTGCTGCCTGGGAAATTAGTAAAGAAGGTTTTATGGCAGGTACAAGCAGTTGGTTAGAAATGCTTAAAGTGAGAGCAGGTTGGGGTAGGACTGGTAACGACCAAATTGGTGAATATAACCAGTACCGTACATTTGGAACCAATGGTTATACTGCTGCTTATAATTTAAATGGAACCACAGGTTCCGCTATCGCAGGATTTGAGCCATCAAGAAGGGGTAATCCCGATGTAGCTTGGGAGACTACCGAAACTTTCAATGCGGGTATCAATGCAAGTATGCTGGACAAAAAACTCACTTTCGCCGTTGACGCATGGCAAAGAAATACCTCTGATATGCTTTATCAATTAAGTATACCTCAGGTAATGGGTGTAGCAACTGCTCCTTTTGTAAACATTGGTGAGATGAAAAATACCGGTATTGACATCGAACTTGGATTCCGCAATACCTTAGCAGCCGGCAAATTTACTTACGCTGTGAATGCTACCTGGTCAAAATACAAGAACGAAATAGTATCACTCTCCAACAATTTAAAGGAAGTGGTCGGCTATTCAGAACGTCAGGTGGAATATACCCGTGCAACCTCAGGTTTAGCTTATCCGATGTTTTATGGTTTGATTTCGGATGGTATTATACAGACTGATGCAGAAGCTGCCGCTGCACCTCAATTTGGCACTTATACCACTGTAGGCCACTTCAAATACAGAGATTTAAATGGGGATAATCTCATTACATTAGACAAAGACCGTACCTTTATTGGTGACCCTCATCCTGATTTTACCGGAGGTTTAAACATTGATCTTGGATATGCCAACTTCGATTTGAATATGTTCTTTTATGGAAGTTATGGTAATGAATTGATCAACTATGTTAGCCGCTGGATCGACTATGGCCAGTTCTATGGAGGATTAAGCCAGGATGCTCTCTACAATTCATGGACTCCAACCAATACTTCTGCAAGATTGCCTATGCTCGATGGAGCAGCTCGTTCACAGGAAGCTTCCACAGCCTTTATCGAAGACGGATCTTACCTGAGACTAAAGACGATGAGATTGGGTTATACTATACCGCAAAATGTTCTTAATAGTATAAACATGAAAAGCTTGCGTTTTTACGTACAGGCAACTAACTTATTCACTCTTACCAATTACAGGGGTCTCGATCCTGAGGTAAATACTTTGAGCAATACATCTGGTGAAGGTAATAGGATGGGAGTTGACAAAGGAGCATGGCCAACACCTCGTCAAATTACATTGGGTTTGACCATCGGACTATAATATTATAGTATTAATTTAAAACAAAAGATGAAATGAAAAAACTAATAATGATAGTGGCTACCTGTTTTTTAATGGCCGTATCTTTTTCTTGCGCTGATTCATTTTTAGATAAATCGCCGCTAGGTGCTGCCCCTGATAGTGCATTTTACAATGAAAAAGGTGCGAATGCTTTGTTGACCGGAGCTTATAGTATGGTTAAAGGGTCTGCTTTATGGACCGTCAGCTGGGGTGCATCTATCACTAACTGGACCTATGGATCTGTTGCATCTGACGATGCGGCCAAAGGTTCATATATTGGCGACCAGATTCCACTCAATGAAATCGAACGTTGGGAAGTTTCAACTACCAATGGTTACCCTGCTGATAAATGGGTGTTAAATATTGGAATGGGTGTTAACCGTTGTAATAATTTACTGAATGTAATTGCCAAAATTCCTGAACTTACTGAAGCTACGGCTACTCAATTAAAAGCTGAAGCACGTTTTCTAAGGGGTTTGTATTATTTTGAATCATGGTTGGTTTTTGGCGATAAAATCCCGCTTATCACTGAGGATAAGATTGAAGTTGCCAGTACAATTTCAAATGATAATGCACCTGGTGCAGTTTTGAAATTTATCACCGATGACCTTGCATTTGCCGCCGCTAACCTTCCTGAAAAGCAGACACAGCCAGGTCGCGCAACAAAGTATGCGGCTATGGCCCTTGCCGCCCGTGCATACATGCAGGTATTGGATTATGCAAGTGCAAAACCTCTGCTGGATAACATCATCAACAGTGGTAAATTTTCACTCGTAGCTAATTTCTTTGACAACTACCGCATTGCGAAAAATAACAATGTGGAATCAATTTTTGAAATCCAGAGGAATGTCAATGACATCCCCGAATCGTTGAATGGTGAAATGGGAATCGGCTTAAACGCACCTTATGCACCTGAATTGAGTATGTGCTGCGGTTTCCACCAGCCAACACAGAATCTGGCAAATGCTTTCAAAGTTGATGCAAACGGTTTACCATTGTTTGACACCTTCAATAATACAGATTTAAAGAATGACCAGGGAATTCCATCTGATGATGTTTTTGATAAAGATGGAAAATTGGTAACATCTGGATTATTTGTACCTGCAACTGATCTTCTTGATCCACGTATTGACTTTACTATGGGTCGCAGGGGACTTCCTTACATGGATTGGGGTATCAATCGTGGCCAAGACTGGATTCGCGACCAATCATGGGGTGGCCCTTATGTAACTGTTGAGAAAACCTTATACTACAAAGCTGAACGCGGTAGTTTGTCGACTACAACTGGCTGGCAGACAGGTATCAACGCTAACAATTTTCGTTACCTCCGTTACACACATATCCTGTTGTGGAGAGCTGAAATCGCTGCTTTTGATGGCGATCTGAACATGGCTCGCGACTTAGTCAATCAAGTCCGTGTAAGAGCTGATAACGAAAAAGTGATGGGAAAAGTTAGCATTTTCAAACTGCCTGTTAGCATCAATAAGGGTGATGACTGGAAAAAATTTGTAGACTTTACTCAACCTGCCGCCAATTATTTAGTTAAGCCTTATATAGCTTTTGTTGATAAGAACTATGCTATGAAAGCAGTTCAATGGGAAATACGTCTTGAATTTGCTACTGAAGGCATGCGTTTTTTCGACCTCAGACGTTGGGATAAACTTCCTGAAGGTATGCGAGTGGATATGAAAGCAACATTGGAAGCTTTTGCCGCCGCTGATTTAAGAATCAGACCTCTTGTAATGAAAGGAGCCTCGTTTGACGAAAAGGACAAATATCAACCTATTCCACAAACTCAGATGGATTTGCAACCTGGTGTATTAGTACAAAATCCAGGTTATGGTGGTTCTAACTAATTAAATCTAATCTAATTAATTTATATTAGCGGCTGCTTCATTTAGTTATGGAGCAGCCGTTTTTTTTTATATATTTAGTCCGAAAATATCTATTCAATATTTTATGGCACTCAATTATATCTGGATTTCCTTCTTTGTAATAGCTTTCTTTATTGGCCTGGTAAAGCTCATCTTCTTTGGGGATATGAATATTTTTTCAGAAATGATGAACTCTACTTTCGAGATGGCGAAGACAGGGTTCGAAATATCATTGGGACTTACCGGAGTGCTGACACTTTGGATGGGAATTATGAAAATAGGGGAGAAGGGTGGAGTTGTCCGGATTTTCTCCAAATTGGTGGGTCCATTTTTCAATAAGCTATTTCCTTCACTTGGCAAGGATCATCCAGCTTATGGATCAATTATGATGAATTTTGCAGCCAACATGCTTAACCTCGACAATGCTGCCACTCCAATGGGTTTAAAAGCCATGAAGGAAATGCAGGAGACCAATCAATCAACCGATACTGCTTCTGATGCCCAGATCATGTTTATGGTTCTGAATGCTTCTGGATTAACCATTATTCCAATCAGCATCATGGTTTACCGTGCCCAGCTAGGCGCTGTCAATCCGTCGGATGTTTTTATTCCGATTTTACTGGCTACTTTTTTTTCAACCATCGCAGGTTTACTGGCCGTTGCCTGGCATCAGAAAATCAATCTTCTTGATAAAACAATACTGACTTACCTAGGCGGGTTGACTGCTTTTATTGTTGCAATTATCTGGTATTTCTCCGGTCTTGATAAAGATCAGATTCAAATCATTTCGAGCGTGGCAAGCAACCTGATCATTTTTTTAATCATCATCAGCTTTATTGTTCTAGCCTTTCGTAAAAAGGTGAATGTTTATGATGCCTTTATTGAAGGTGCGAAAGATGGTTTTAACACCGCAATAATGATTATTCCTTACCTGATTGGCATTTTGGTAGCCATTGGAGTTTTCCGCACATCAGGAGCCATGGAATGGTTGATTTCAGGAATTAGCTGGGGGGTTCAACAATTGGGCATCAATACCGATTTTATTCCCGCTTTGCCTACTGCCCTGATGAAACCTTTAAGCGGAAGCGGTGCTCGCGGAATGATGGTGGATACCATGAAAATATATGGAGCAGATTCGTTTGCAGGACGTGTTGCTTGTACAATTCAAGGATCCGCTGATACCACTTTCTATATTCTGGCTGTGTATTTTGGATCTATTGGAATAAAAAATACCCGATATGCGCTAGCTTGCGGATTAATTGCTGATTTTGCCGGAGTCGTTGCCGCTATTTTAATGGCCTATTTGTTCTTTCATTAAATCAGGGTTCAAGTGGGCGGTTAAGTGTCTCTATTTTACAAAACTGGATAAAGTTTCCGCACGTTCCGCACGCCTTGTATTTTAATCTTCTCAGTTTAATTCAGTATGTGATATAAAGAGAAAGAGTAAAAAGAGAGGCTTGCGGAACATGCGGAACGTGCGGAAGTCGTGGTCAACCAGGTAGATGGGGCTCTGGACATTGCACTTTGGATACCCATCCTGTATTTCCGACGAAATGCCAAATGCCAAATGCCATAATGCCAAGCCGACAATTGTAGATATTGTCAGTTTGTCAGTTTGGCATTTGGCATTTGGCATTTGATCGGAAATGTAATAGCAGCCTCTAATGATTAAATTCCTTTCATAAAGCATTCGCTGTGAATTATCATTTAATCGAACTCACATCATTAAACATTCAAAGCACTTCACTTCGCAACCCAGACCTGGAACCTGAAATTTGAAACTTTTAACTTCTTCTTAGTTCATTGCATCATAAACCATTACCTTTTCCCATAGATGCTGGCAATCTTCAATAAATTTAAGATGGATGGGATGAGTCTGATAAGTATTCTGGTTTTCTTCGCTCTTGAAAAAAGCAATATAAGAATAGGTAAATGAGTCATCAACTACTTCGCGGGGCGATTCTACCGGTGTTCCGATATGATAGGATTGTACAAGCGGAACTTTCACCAATGCCTTTAATCCAATTTCGAATTCCTGTCTCGCTTCTATATTTTTTGGATCTTTCAACCAAAAAAACACATGATGAACCAATTCCTTTTTCCTGGGAATTTCATTCGCATACACTTTATTTGCCACTGCAACCAAACTTGTTGCTGCCATTGCAGCTGACACTCTCACCATAAAACTACGTCTGTCTTCCATCACTAAAATGTTTTTACAACTTGCCTAAGTTGAACAAGCCGGGTTAATAATCCTTCCAATAAATCAATTTGCAACATGTTGGCACCGTCAGATTTGGCATTGGCCGGATCGGGGTGTGTCTCGATGAAGATCCCATCAACTCCTACTGCAATACCTGCCCGGGCAATGGTTTCAATCAATTGAGGCTGTCCGCCGGTGACACCTCCCGGCTGGTTGGGCTGCTGCAATGAGTGGGTAATATCCAGAATTACCGGGCAGTTGTTTTTCTGCATCTCAGGAATTGCACGGTAGTCGACAATCAAATCCTGGTAACCGAAAGAGGATCCGCGTTCGGTTAAAAAAATAGTATTGTTGCCACTTTCGCGCACTTTAATGACTGCATATTTCATGGCATCAGCCGATAAAAACTGGCCTTTTTTGATGTTTACCGCTTTTCCTGTTTCTGCAGCTGCAACCAGAATATCGGTTTGTCTGCACAAAAATGCCGGAATCTGCAACATATCCACATATTCGGCTGCCATTGCCGCTTCTTGAGCGGTATGAATATCAGTTACTGTAGGAATATCAAATGTCTCGGACACCTTTCTTAGAATTTTCAAGGCCTTTTCATCGCCAATGCCAGCAAACGAATCCAATCGTGAGCGGTTTGCTTTACGATAAGAACCTTTGAAAATATAGGGAATCTGTAACTTGTTGCTTATTTCAACAATTCGTTCTGCAATTTCCATAGCCATTTGCTCACCTTCGATTGCACAGGGCCCTGCCAAAAGAAGAAAGTTGGAATTTGCGAATTTAAGTTTTGGGATCATCATTTTTCTATTTATGCGAAGGTACGTTATTTTTTAACTAAATCACTCACCTTACGCATGAACATAGAAATACACAATAAAAAGAAAAAAAGAACGCTGATTTTAAGTAAAAAAAAGCAACACTGACCCCGAGTGCTCGGATGGGCGTTAACTTCGTGTATATTCATGCTGATAATCAAAGATTTGAAGCAGCATTTTTAGGTGGTTTAACAGTTGCATAATAAGCAATATCTGTCTCCAAATCCTACCAAATGAATCATTTCAGTATCTTTTCCTATCTGGTGTTCATTATAATTGCATAAATTTACGTCTTAATAATCAGGTGTTTACAAAACAGATCGTATGAAGTTAACGCCAATCCGAGAACTAGGGGTCAGTGTAATCAGTGTTCCTTTTATTTGCGTAAGCTGAGTTAAAAATCAAAATTATAACCAATTCCTATGATGTCCAGACTTGGTTTCTTATCACCTATGTAATTTGTAGGTTCATAATAATCCTGAAGCCTGTAATACATACTAACTTCATTGTGTTTATTGATCGGATAAGCCAAGCCAACTGTGTACCTTGTTTTATCAAGTTGATTTACAATCAAATCATGAAAGACTTCCACAGAGGCAAAAGGAACTAATTTACTGCCATTAATATCATATTTCATTTTTGCCCGGTATCTGAAAAAGGAGGCCTTTGCGTCTGTGGTCTGATCAAAATCATTTCCATTTGTATATCTCAATTTAAAGGAAAAATCAAAACGTTTCAATTCAAATCCGGATCTAACATCAATGGCAATCCGATTGGATACTAACTGTCCTTTATATTCATCAGTTGAATTTTTATAATCATACTCATTTTCATACCGGTAATAGCCTGCTAAAGTCAAATATTTATGCAATTTATAAGATACACCACCTTCCAGGATGTAGGTATCAAGCTGATAGTCACCCCTAAGCCGCAATTCAGGATTGAATTCAACTTTCAGGTTTTTAATTATGTTTTTTGATAAGCCTATTTCAATCCATGTTGCGGGACTTTCCTGAGCAAATCCGGAAATCACAAATAGTAAAGTAAGAATTAGTAATAAGATTTTATTTTTCATCGATCACTAAGTTCTTTTTATTATTAATATCAAAATAGATATTGATATAAGCAACATCTCTTAAAAAATCAATACGTTCTATTTCAAATCGTTTGATATTGATACCTGTACGTAGCTTCAGGTCGGCAACCAATTCGTCTTCACGTCCGGCCACTACATTTTCAATTTTCTCATATAAGATCCGATAGGAGAGCTCTTGCCGTAAATTCAATATTTTTTCCATAATGTATAAACTGCCGACAATCAATAAGTTGGTAGCAATCAATTCTGCGTAGCTGATTTTTTTATTGGCCAATGCATTGACTACTGAAACGATTATAACGACAAATAAATAAGTCATCTCTTTAATAGGTATCGAATCAGTCCGGTATCTTATTATGCTAAAAACGGCAAAAAGTCCCAATGCAAAACCTAATTCCATTTTTACATTTGCAAGTAGAAAGCAAAGCAGAAAAATTCCTACACTTATGGCAATATAACTGAAATAAAAATCCTTGCGCCTGCTTGTCTTGGCATACAATCCAACAACAATAACAATGACAACAATCATGTTCATTGTAAACCTGACAAGAAGTGAAATGAAATCCTCTACATTAATAAGCTGCATGCCGAAGAGTGTTAATCCTCCCATATCGGTTGTGGCTTGTAATAAAATACTTAAAAGTTGCATGATTATAATTTAGTTAGAAAATTCTTTGCTTATTTTCATTAATAGAGGTTTAAAATTATTTTTTTTGATCTTATCTTCGAGCAGTGAACGGCCAACACAATATTTACTAAAGCCTTGTTTGCGTATTTTTAAATCCTGAAGTATTTTTATAATCATGGCCGGATTACTTGATTTATCTTGTTTGATCTCAATGATCACTAAATTATTGAGGGTTATTTTATTCTCCGTATTTTGAAAGCCCGGAGTCATATCAATGGTAATCCTTTGGGTAAACTCCTTATCAACCAAAGTAAAACG
>Ga0209724_1003241_pt1 | contig 13403 bp, 9 predicted proteins | sample grotaG_FD_184143 | JGI IMG/M metagenome (GOLD analysis project Ga0209724, IMG submission 184143) | Glacier valley bacterial and archeal communities from Borup Fiord, Nunavut, Canada, to study Microbial Dark Matter (Phase II) -... | ecosystem: Environmental > Aquatic > Freshwater > Ice > Glacier ...
AAGCCGGTAAAACTGTAAATCCGGTAAAGGTGCTCGAAGTTTGCAAGCCGGAATATTCGGGTAAAATGCTTGAGAAAAACGACGAAAGAATCGTTTCTGTGATGATGCCTTGCCGGATCTCCATTTATCTTAAAGAAGACGGGAAAACCTATGTTGCAATGATCAATGGAGCTGCGCTGGTTGCTGGTATGCCCGAAACAGTGCGTGAAGTGATGACTACTGCCGCGGATGAAGTAAACGAAATTGTCGATTCGGTGATCGGTTAACTTCAATTGACTTGCAATTCTCAAGATTGTGGCCGGATGAATGTTTTTATAAAGACATTCATCCGGTTTTCTATTTTGAATTGAAATTCTAAATCAAATTACCCTTATGAGGGAAAATAAATCAGACACATTTTAATGAACACTCCCTATATTCATCTTTGCAGGCTCCCAAAAGAAAATTGAAGTTGTCTTCCTTAAACCTGACGTCATCTTCTGGATATTTGAAAGTCTTTTTTGGAAAATTGACAGTACCTGCCGGAAAATTGGCAACGTCATTCGAAAGGTTGAAGGTGTTGTAGGCAAACTTGGCGGTGTCATATTGTAAATGCGCAGTGCCTTCCGGAAAATGCGCAATGACTTCCGGATAGTTGGTGGTGTCATATTATAAATGCGCAGTGCCTTCCGGAAAATGCGCAATGCCTTCCGGATAGTTGAAGTTGTCTTCCGGAAAAAGCGCAACACCTTCCGGATAGTTGAAGTTGCCTTCCGGAAAATGCGCAACACCTTCCTGATAGTTGAAGTTGTCTTCCTGAAAAAGTGCAACACCTTCCGGATAGTTGAAGTTGTCTTCTACCAAATGTCCAGTGACTTCCGGTAAATGTCCAATTACTTTTTCATAAATGAAGTTGTCTTCCGGTAAATGTCCAGTGACTTTTTCATAAATGAAGTTGTCTTCTACCAAATGTCCAGTGACTTCCGGTAAATATCCAATGACTTTTTTATAAATGAAGTTGTCTAATTGTTAAAAGACACCATCGGGATGTTATGGAAGTTGGTTATCTGTTAAAATAAGTCGGTCGATTGTTAAAATATGTAAATATATTAAACAAGCGGATCGAGGTTTAAATTCTTAAAATTATAATTTGCGCTATGATGTTTGGTTTGGGAAATTGAATCAATATAAGAAAGAACAGTTCGGAAAACTCTTACAGAGTTAAAAATTGCTATTATCAATTTTTAAAATTAAATACTGAAGAGATAAATTGAATAAAGTTGAATGATCCAAACTCATCACTATAGAGCCTTCGCATTCATATATTTCACAAAGCAAACACTATTCTCAACTCCGGTATACTGTCCGTAATTTGGAATAGAATGATATCCGCTCTTTGTGTAAAGCGCAATTGCTTCGGGTTGTTTTTTACTGGTTCTGTCAGGAACCGAATGTCGTTAGAATTGAATGTTCAATAAGCATCTTTTGTCTCGTACTGGACAAAACTATTGATAAATCTCGACCTTTCTACCGGGCGATTTTCTCTACGGGAAATATTCAAACATCTGATTGGTTTTCCAATTACGCTTCACCCAATATGCGTCAGGTTTCTTCCCAACAATAAGGCGATCAGTTGTTCGCGGTAGGCCTCCGACACCAACAGTTTGTGTTTGCCGATAATTGCCATGTTCCCTTCGATATGGTCGATTTTTTGAAGATTGATAATAATTGAGCGGTGTATTTTCTGAAAGGAATGATCTTTCAGTTTCTCTTCCCAGCTTTTGAGTGTTTCGTGTGTAATCAGCTTTTTATCCGTGCAGCCGACGGTCGTATAATCACCACAAGCTTCAACATAAAGAAGATTATCCAGATCGATCTGGTAGATGCGTTTGTCGGCTTTGACTGTGATTTTTCGGGATAAAGCATTCACAGTTTTTGGTATTAAACGTTCTTTCGCTTTATTAACCGATTTGTAAAACCGCTCGAACGAGAACGGTTTTAACAAATAATCAACGACTTCAAGGTCGAATCCATCAACGGCATATTGGGGATAGGCTGTGGTGATGATTACCAATGGCGGCTTGATAAGTGATCGTAAAAAACTGATGCCCGACATTCCCGGAAGGTTCACGTCCAGGAATATAAGATCAACATTGTTTTTATCCAGGTAAGTTTGTGCCGAGAAAGGATCTTCAAACGAACCACACCACGCGAGATCGGGGCATTGCGAAATATTGCGCTGCAGGATTTCACGCGCGGCAGGTTCATCTTCGATTACAATACATTTTATTGTCATGGCAATTAGTCTAAATCGATCTTCAAATCAACGCTGAACAGCTCCTCGTTTTCTGTAAACGTCAGTTGGTGTTTGTCCGGATACAACAAATTTAATCTTTTTTCAACGTTTTTAATCCCGATTCCTCCCTGCTCTTTGTTGATTATTTTTTCGCGTCGGGCAACCGGGTTTTTGGTTCTGAAGTGAAGTTGATGACCGGAATATTGAATGTCGATCTGAATGATTCCCTTGCTTTTCCCGATTCCGTGTTTGAAACAGTTCTCTGCAAGCGGAAGCAGTAGCAGGGGTGCAATGATTGCGCCTTTAAATTCCCCTTCAATGTTGAGAATGACTTCTGTAATATCCTGGTTGATCCGTTCCCGTTGAAGTCCCACATATGTTTTAATGATTTCAATCTCTTTCTCAAGTTCTATTTTATCACTTGAGGTGTCGTACAAAACATACCTCAGAAAGTCTGACAATTGCAAGATCACGTCTTTCGTTCGGACATCTCCTTTTAACGCGAGTGAATAGATTGTATTCAGATTGTTGAACAGAAAATGAGGATTGATCTGCGCTTTCAGGGCCGACAGTTCATGCTGAACTTTTTCGCGGTTTTCAATCAGCATCTGCCAATATTGCCATAAAAGAAAAACGATGGTTGTAATTGCAATATAGACCATCATGATCAGAATCAATTCCCATACCTTGAACCATGATATGTAGAAAAGTTGCGGAAGAATCTGGTCGATAAAAAGATCGAATAGTACGTAGTTCATAACGCCTGCGACAACGGCGAGACCGATTGCAGAAACCAGGTAGACACCCAACTTGCCCTGCGAAAAATAACGCTTAATCAGTTTGTTGATATTCAGATAAACGGCAGCAATAATTGTAATGTGAAAGATCAAAACGTATAGAAAGTTGTCGAGGAAGTAGCCTAAAACAACTGCGAATACGATTTCCTGATTGTTATTAAGGAATACCGACACAATACCCCAGCCAATCGCAATCAAGGGGACAGAAGTAACGGCCCATTTTATCTTTCGGCGGATTCCCTTCACAAACCAGATAAATGGCAATAAAAGGAACAGGATGATGGCGTTACTGATATAGAAAACATTCCACCAGGTAAGATCAAATCCGTCAAACGAGTAGCCTGATTCAATTCCGCGACTGAAAAAGGAGTTAAATACATTGAACGAGATGATCCAGAACAGGATATGCAATGCGACAATAAGTTGTCTTTTATATTTTAGCGTTTTCATGGTGTTGTTAATTTAAACGGGTTAATTCTAATTGAGCCTTTTGGTTCTCCCAGTCAATAAACCTTGACTGATCGGCATAGCGGTCGATCATGGCTGTAAGTTCGCTGGGTGATGCGGTCAATACAAATCTACCGGCCGCTTGTACCCATTGGTAATTGACACGTACCCGTTTCTTTTCAATCATCTCTTTCATGCAGTCAGCACCAAGCCATGAAATGCCTATTTGATTGTTGTTAAGGGTAACCCGTGCCAGCGTATGAACTTCGAAGAAACTGCCCGATGACAGTTTGCTTTTCAGCAATCCCTCTTTATTGTTGGGAATAAAATCAGCATAGAGACCTTTCTTAACACGGAATAGCACTACTTTAAACTCGTAATTGGTTGAATCTGATGAGCGCGTTAATTTGGCGAAGTAATAATTTTCAGGTTTAAAAGTGGTTGAATCTACTCCATGTTTGTCTTTTACCACCCATTTAGAGATCGCCCGATTAATCGTCCATGTTGAGGTGGTGTCGGCAAGACCCCAAATCTCCGAATCGTTTGATGAACCTGAATCTTTGGGCGCTTTAACAGCTTTTGCAAGCCAGGAACCTTCAATCCGTGATTCGAGCAAGATGTTCTTCTCGATATAAAACGGATTGAGTGAACAGATCATATAATAGTTGTCGCATCCGATGAGGAGCAACAACAGACCTGTGATGAGCAATAGCTTTTTTCGTGTCATGATATACCTTTTTAAGATTACTGGAACGAAGATATACCGATGAATTACTGTGTACTAATTTTTTCGGTGAGATGCCCTGGAATTTCGATGAAGAAGGTTTTGCGGAGGTTTACGAGTTAATAGATGATAATAATTTTCAACCCGATTGATTGTGTAATGCAAAGTTGCTGAAATGAAAAAAGCCGGTCATTACGGAACCGGCTTTTTGAGATGTATGGATAAGTTGTTATTTTACAACAATATTGATAATCTTATTTTGAACGATAATGACTTTTGCAATCGTTTTTCCTTCAATCCATTTGTTGGTATGCTCATCGGCAAGAACCGCTTTTTCGATGTCGCTTGTTGGTAAATCGATGGCAAGTGTAATTTTAAACCGCGCCTTTCCGTTGAATGAAACAGGATATTCAAAAGTATCTTCAGCAAGATAGGATTCCTCGAATACCGGCCATGGATGGAAGCTCAATACCGACTTATTTCCATAAAGTTCCCAGAGTTCTTCCGCAAGATGTGGCGCAAATGGTGCTAAAAGCTGGAAGAAAGTCACAGCAGTTTCGTGATTCACCTTGCCAACTTTGTAACAATGGTTTGTAAAAACCATCATCTGCGAGATAGCGGTGTTAAATTTCATATCGCGGATATCGTCACTTACTTTGCGGATGGTCTGATGAAGAATTTTCAAGGTCTCCTTTGACTCTTCTCCTTCGCCAATATTATTCATTTCACCAAAGAAGGCCACAACCCTGCGCAGGAAGTTATAAACTCCTTTAACCCCGTTTTCGGTCCATGGTTTAGTGGCATCGAGTGGACCGATAAACATTTCGAAAAGTCGCAATGCATCAGCACCATAGTTGACAACCACATCATCAGGATTGACGACGTTCTTCAACGACTTCGACATTTTGGCAACAATCTGTTTGAGCTCTTCGCCCGTAACAGTGCTGAAGTATTTCCCTTCTCGATCTTCAACCTGGTCGGAAGGAACCTTCGAACCGGATGCTGTTTCGTAAGCAAATGCAAGGATCATCCCCTGGTTGAATAACTTCTGGAAAGGTTCGCTGGTTGAGACGATGCCTAAATCGAAGAGTACTTTGTGCCAGAAGCGACTGTAAAGCAAGTGCAGAACAGCATGTTCCGCACCGCCAACATATAGATCGACAGGCATCCAGTAGTTTTCGGCAGCTTTGCTGAAAGGTGCTTCATCGTTTTTAGGATCGGTAAACCGCAGGTAGTACCAGCATGAACCTGCCCACTGCGGCATTGTATTGGTTTCGCGGCGACCTTTTCTTCCGTTTTTATCGGTTACAATCAGCCAGTCGCCTGCATTCGAGAGTGGTGATTCGCCTGATTCTCCGGGCAAATATTTTTCAACGACAGGTAGTGGTAATGGTAATTCTTCGTCACTCAGAACGCTTACTTCACCGTCTTCCCAATGAATCACCGGGAATGGTTCGCCCCAATACCTTTGACGACTGAATAACCAGTCACGCAGTTTATAGTTGATAGTCGGTTCGCCAAGCCCGTTTGCTTCGAGCCAGTTTGTAACTGTTTTAATGCCCTCTTGCTTAGAGAGCCCGTTAATATCGATACCAATGGCTGCATTTGAAGAGTTGATATATGCGCCATCTTCTGTCCAGCAAGCTTCGCCTGCAAGGACTTTGGTGCGCACTTCTTCCGATGCCTTACCAGGATCAAGGATGCAAATGATTGGTATATTAAATGTTTGGGCAAATTCGAAGTCACGCGTGTCATGTGCGGGAACTGCCATGATGGCGCCTGTTCCATATCCCATTAAAACATAGTCGGCAACCCATATCTGGATTTTGGCACCGTTGATAGGATTAATTGCATAACGACCAGTGAAAACGCCGGTTTTACCTTTTGCCAGATCGGTTCTGTCGAGATCGCTTTTTAGTGCTGCAGTCCTGATATAATCTTTAACCGCATCCTGTTGTTCTGGAGTGGTGATCTCATTTACCAACTCATGTTCAGGTGCAAGAACCATATAGGTTGCACCAAATAAAGTATCTGGCCGCGTTGTATAAACACGCAATTTTTTGTCGGTACCATCGATCACAAAATCAACTTCTGCTCCGGTTGACCGGCCAATCCAGTTCCGTTGCATATCTTTAACTCCGGCTGGCCAGTCGAGCTGATCCAAACCTTCAAGCAAACGTTCGGCATAGTGTGGAATGCGCAACATCCATTGTTTCAGGTATCGGCGTTCAACCTCTTTTGTACCGCATTTTTCGTGCGAACCATCGTTTAATACTTCTTCGTTGGCACAAACCGTTTTGCAGGTACGGCAATACCAAACCTGTGCATTGTCGTAATAGGCAAGACGTTTACCCGAAATATACTTCTGAACTTCGGCTTCACCTTGTTTTTTAATATCCTCCGGAATCGGAAGTTCACTGATGAGCCGACCTTTGTTTTGTTCTTTATCGAACCATGTATTAAATAGGCGGGTGAAAATCCACTGCGTCCATTTAAAGTATTTTGGGTCTGTTGTGTTAATTTCACGTTCCCAGTCGTAGCTCAAACCTAAAGACTGAATTTGGCGGCGAAAGGTATCGCAGTTCTTCTGAGTTGTAATGGCAGGATGTGTTCCGGTCTGGATGGCATATTGCTCTGCGGGCAATCCGAAAGCATCCCAGCCCATTGGATGAAGTACATTGAAACCATTGGCCCGTTTGTACCGGCATATTATATCTGTTGCGGTGTAGCCTTCCGGATGGCCAACGTGTAAACCGGCACCGGAAGGGTAGGGGAACATATCAAGACAATAGAACTTTGGTTTTGAAAGGTCTATCTCCGATTTAAATGTCTTGTTGTCGGCCCAGTATTGTTGCCATTTCTTTTCAATATCTTTGAAATTGTAATCCATCAGTTTTGAGCGTATTCGTTCATTTTCAATTAAGCTGCGAAATTAATGCTTTATTCGCTTGCTTCCCTGGCAAAATTCAAGAATTGTGCAAAAAAGAAGCTTTAAACAGGTTGATAAAGTCTGATTTAGATAAAACTCGTGCGTTTACAACTCTGACTTATATCATTAAAACATCAAAACATGTTAGATAACACTATTTATGATGTTTTATAGTATTGATATACAACGATATATTGTTTTGTGGATTTAACCCGATTTTCAATACGATGAAAAAGAAATCTGTAATTTTGAATATATTTATATAAGCACTTGTATGAATAGAATGACTGATTTAATTAATCAAAAATTAAAACAAATTTAAGATGAATGCAGGAATAGATAGTTTTATGGAAGGGCTTAGGGCCCGCACACCCGGCGAAGCTGAGTTTCACCAGGCCGTTTTGGAAGTTGTAGAGTCTGTCTGGGATGTTTACGATGCAAATCCTCGCTATAAACAGGCTAAAATTCTGGAACGTATGGTTGAACCAGAGCGTACCATCATGTTCAGGGTTCCATGGAGCAACGACAAGGGCGAAGTCGAAATTAACCGCGGTTATCGCGTTGAATTCAATAGTGCATTAGGACCATACAAGGGTGGTTTGCGGTTTCATAAAAGTGTCACTTTAAGTATTTTGAAATTTCTGGGATTTGAGCAGACTTTCAAAAATAGTTTGACAACTCTTCCCATGGGTGGAGGAAAAGGGGGTTCCGATTTTAGTGCTAAAGGTCGCAGCGATAATGAGATTATGCGGTTTTGTCAGTCGTTTATGACTGAACTGTTTCGTCATATTGGACCCAATACGGATGTTCCTGCCGGCGATATCGGTGTTGGTGGCCGCGAAATTGGTTTCCTTTTCGGACAGTATAAAAGGATCAGAAATGAATTTACAGGTGTTCTCACCGGTAAAGGTCTTGGCTGGGGCGGGTCTTTAGTTCGTCCCGAAGCAACAGGCTATGGCGCTGTTTATTTTGTGGAGCATATGCTCAACGAAATTGGTAAATCGGTAAAAGGAAAGACTTTTGCTATATCTGGTTTTGGAAACGTAGCCTGGGGTGCAATTAGTAAGATCAATGAATTAGGTGGCAAGGTTGTCACTGTATCCGGACCCGATGGATATATTTACGATCCGGATGGTGTCTCTGGCAGAAAGGTAGAATACTTACTTGAGTTACGCGAAAGTAACAATGATGTAGTGGCTCCTTATGCTGAAGAATTTGGTGTGCAATTTTTCCCCGATGCCAAGCCATGGCAAACAAAGGTGGATATTGCAATGCCATGTGCAACTCAAAATGAGCTTGATGAAGTTGATGCCCGAATGCTTACTAAGAATGGCTGCTTTCTTGTTGCTGAAGTTTCGAACATGGGATGTACTTCAGATGCAGTGAATTATTTTGTAAATAATAAACTCACATTTGCTCCGGGTAAGGCTGTCAATGCAGGAGGTGTAGCTGTGTCAGGACTTGAAATGTCGCAAAACAGCATGCGTTACAACTGGACCAGTGAAGAGGTTGACAAACGGCTTCACCTGATTATGCAGGACATTCACGACACATGTACAAAACATGGTAAAGCCGATGGCTATATCAATTATGTAAAGGGTGCCAATGTTGGTGGTTTTGTAAAGGTTGCTGAAGCAATGCTGGCGCAGGGATTGGTGTAAATGCAGATATTATTTGTAGAGACGCACGGCCGTGCGTCTCTACACAGATACCGATACAAAATGAAAGCCCGGACAATTTGCCCGGGCTTTCCTTTGCGTCAGTATTTGATTTTTAAACGATCAGCTTATAGCCTTTTCCGTGTACGTTGATAATCTCGATTCCCTCTTCCGATTTCAGGTGCTTCCTTAGCTTTGTGATGTAAACATCCATGCTCCTGGCATTAAAATAGTTGTCGTCGACCCAGATGGTTTTTAATGCGAAATTTCTTTCGAGAATTTTATTGGCATTCACACAAAGCAATTTAAGCAGATCTGCTTCTTTTGTTGTAAGCTTTGTGTTTTCAGTGCCATCAGAAAGTGTTTGTTTGCGCGCATCGAAGATAAATCTTCCCAGCTTAAAAATTGTTTGGGAGTTATCACCTTCACCGCTGGTTCTTCGCAAAATGGCTTCAATTCTGAATAATAATTCCTCCATGCTGAAAGGTTTCGTCATGTAGTCATCAGCCCCAATTTTAAACCCTTCAATAACATCATCTTTCATGCTTTTGGCGGTAAGAAAAATAATAGGAATCTCCGTGTTGAGCATTCTGATGTCCTTTGCCAGGGTGAACCCATCTTTTTTCGGCATCATCACATCAAAGATGCAAAGATCGTACTGACTTTTCTGGAACCCTTTATAGGCCGCTTCGCCATCAGGATATAAGTCAGTGTCGTAATTTTTTGCAATAAGATACTCTCTAAGCAGGAGTCCAAGATTTTCGTCATCTTCTGCGAGAATCACTCTAGTTTTCTTTTCCATAATTTTGAGTATTTTTTAATGGGAAATACAATCTGAAACGGGTACCTTTCCCTAAGGTACTATCTACTTTTATTTTACCGTTATGAACATCAATAATGCGCTTTACATACGAAAGACCAAGACCAAATCCTTTAACGTTGTGGATGTTGCCTGTTGGAACCCGGTAGAAGCGTTCGAAAATCTGCGTTTGGTTTTCCTTTGGAATACCAATGCCATTATCTCTTACCTGAACAATAACCCAACCGTTTTTGTTTTCGGTCGAAAGTTCAATAATTGGTTTCGTTTTGCTGTATTTTACAGCATTATCCAATAAATTGAAGAATACATTTGTGATATGAACTTCGTCTCCCCTTATAAATGGGTTTTCAGCTTGTAAATCGGTTTTCAATTCTCCGTTCTCGTTCGTTACCCTGATTTCGAAATTAGAAGCAACACTTTCTGCAAGCTTATTCAGATCAATCTGCGTGAACTTAAGTTTTAACTTCCCTTCGTTGAATACAGCCATTTGCAACACTTTCTCAACCTGGTTACTTAGCCTTTTACTCTCATCAAAAATTACGCCTGAAATGTGATCTACCGTTGATTTTGATAGTGAAACTGATGAATCTCTGAGCATTTGCGACGCCAGCGAAATCGTTGAGATCGGTGTTTTCAGCTCATGCGTCATATTGTTGATAAAATCATTTTTTATCTGCGATATTTTCTTCTGCCGCAGAATAATCTGCAGTGTCACAATGAAAATTACGATAATTATCAGCGTAAGCAACAGCGAAGGAAAAACCAGAAATGAAGTAGAACTGAAAAAACTACTGTTTTGATCTGGAAAATATACGCACAAAAAGTCAGGTTTTACAGGATCGTCACCAGCCAGAAGCAGTTTCCGGTAAGGAATTGTCCTTTTCCCGGGTTTATAATCTTCGCTTCCCATGATGTAGGAGTTCTTGCCATCAATCGTGGTTAGTACCGTGAACTTATAATCGAGAAGAATTGCATTTCGTTTTAAGGCTGTATCCAATGCCTGGGCTAAAAAAGTAGGTGGAATTCTTTCAGATAAAGGCAGGTCGGCCCTGTCCTTCATAAATAATTGAAATCTAAGATTTTGAGCATCTTGTGCACTCTTGGCGTTATAGCTATATTGAAAACTTTGCGTCGGCCTTTGCGAAAAAAAGTTGGATTGATCTGATATTCCAATTTTAGAGCCCGAACCTGGATATTTTCGGTAAACGGGTATTTCACCTTGTTGTTCAAGTGCGCTTAAAGGTAAATTAGGATCGGAGTTGGGGAATAATTCAGAATAATTAACTGGGAAGTCATTTTTTTCTTCTTCCTGCGCGAAAAATTGACTGGTTTCAGCAAGATAAATCAGTTCGGTAACATCCTGCAATGCTTGCATGACTTGCATACTGAAATTCTTCTCCTGAAGTTCAGCCGTGTGTTTTATTGTCATCATCTGCACTCCAATTAAGGATGCTGCAGCGATAGCCATTACTACACTTAACGTATATATCATTCTTCTGCTCATCGAAACAAAGATATAGCTATTAATGAATCATGTCGATTCTCCTTAACATTATTTAACTTAGGAGCTTAAATAAGGAAGTTATTCCATTCTAAAATGATTTTTATATTTTACGGGCAAGGTATTATCTACCTTTTAATTGCTATAATTGGGCAGGCCGGATTTCGTTTTGTATTAGCTAAGAAGTGTGAAAATATTGTGAATTGAAGAATGCCTGTTTTTAATTGGAATTCTCTGTTAATATAACAATCAGATTGTCAGATACAATCGTGGATGTCAAAACTTTCGAGTGCTTTGCATGCCGATTTTTGCTGGGCCTCTTTCTTTGAAAACCCTTCACCTTTACCAACGATCTGACCATCAATTTTGATAATAGATATAAAAGGTGGCTTATTCTGGCCGGCAATTGGATTTTCCTGGGTGTCGAACTCAACTTCCCTTTTATTCTTTTGTCCCCACTCAATAAGTTGGCTTTTGAAGTTATTATCGCTTCTTTCCAACGCCTGAACATCGACATAGGTTGATAAAACTCGTTTAATCAGAAAATCCTTTGCCCCCTGGTAGCCAATATCGAGGTATATTGCTCCAATAAATGCTTCGAATACATCGCCAAAAATATGGCTGGATTCATTTACCGTATTTGTATTCGATGTAACAAAATGGTTGAGACCCAGTTTAAAGGTCAATTGGGTCAAAAAACTCCTGTTCACTATTCGCGAACGCATTTGGGTAAGAAATCCTTCATCTTTCCGGGGAAATCGGTTGTACAGGTAATCAGCAACAATCGTCCCGATAACGGCATCGCCAAGATATTCGAGTCTCTCATTATTAATAGGTTGCCCCAATACATCAGCCGTAGAAGCCGATTTGTGGATAAATGCCAGATCGTAAAGCCTGAGCTTTAGCGGGCTAAATCCTGTGGTCGCTTTTATAAATGAATAAAACTCCTTTCTTGAAGAAGAAAAGAGTTTTATTCGATACCTTAAATCTCTTAACACTTTACTAAGAAAGTTTTTTAAAGATTACAGTTCCATTATGACCGCCAAACCCAAAAGTGTTACTTAAAACATAGGTGAGTTCGCGTTTTTTAGCTTTGTTAAAGGTAAAATCAATTCTCGGATCAATTGCAGGGTCAAGCTCGAAGTGGTTGATTGTTGGAGGAATAATACTGTCCCTCATTGCCAGAATTGCGGCAATTGCTTCAACGGCTCCGGCAGCGCCCAACAGGTGACCTGTCATTGACTTGGTAGCACTGATACTCAGATTATAAATATGATCGCCAAATACTTTGCGGATGGCTTTTGGTTCGGCTATATCGCCAAGACCTGTAGACGTACCATGAACATTGATGTAATCAATATCGGTTGGTTTAAGTCCGGCATCCTCCAAAGCTCTGCGCATAACCAAGGCTGCACCACCACCTTCAGGATCCGGTGCTGTCATGTGATATGCATCAGTTGACATTCCAATTCCTACCAGTTCAGCATAAATAGTTGCACCGCGTCGCATTGCATGTTCGTATTCTTCGAGGATTAATGCACCGGCACCTTCTGCCATTACAAAACCATCACGTCCAACATCAAAAGGCCTGGAAGCAGTTTTGGGATCGTCATTACGTGTCGAAAGAGCACGCATGGCGTTAAAACCACCTACACCAGCTTCGTTGATGGCCGATTCGGAACCGCCTGCTATAAAGATGTTTGCTTTTCCAAGACGGATATATGTAGCAGCATCAATCATTGCATGGGTTGCCGAGGCACAAGCAGTAACTGTAGTAATTGTTGGTCCGCGGAATTTATATTTCAATGCTATATTTCCGCTGGCCATATTGGCAATCATTTTTGGGATAAAAAATGGCGAGAATCTTGGATTTTCCGGCTGAGCATTATACTCAGTTACAACTTGTAAAAAAGTGTTCAGACCTCCAATTCCTGCACCCCAAATAACACCACATTCATCAAGATCTATCTTTTCAAGATCAAGGCCCGAGTGCTTTATTGCTTGAGCAGCAGCAATGTATGCGAATTGTGCATACATGTCATGCTTATGAACCTCTTTTTTCTCAAGGTATTCGCTTGGATCGAAATTTTTAACTTCGCAGGCAAACTGTGTTTTGAATCTGGACGCATCAAAACGAGTAATGGGGCCGGCACCGCTAACCCCATTGCATAGGTTTTCCCAGAATTCTCCGACGTTTTTACCAAGAGGGTTAATCGTGCCCAATCCGGTTACAACAACTCGTTTTAATTCCA